>JAEEGL012747550.1_pt1 | contig 38833 bp, 22 predicted proteins | sample 9134231 | NCBI WGS metagenome assembly JAEEGL01 (sample SAMN16246548, study PRJNA631951) | gut metagenome | biome: gut microbiome; feature: rumen; material: fiber-attached | host: Bos | place: Iran: Karaj | collected 2018-10 | reverse complement strand
TACGCGAGATTATGGCAGATACGTCGGATTTTAACCCAAATTCCACCTATATTATGTCAAACTCGCTACGCGAGATTATGGCAGATACGTCGGATTTTAACCCAAATTCCACCTATATTATGTCAAACTCGCTACGCGAGTTGACATAATATACATTATAGGACGTAAAATAGGGACGTAAAAACCATCCTTAAAATCATCCAAAATCCATCAATTGGTCTTCCCATTAAAGGTCGATCGTTTCTCCGCGATTGGCGCACACACTGATCTCGATCTGATTGCCTTTGCCATGGAGCTCAAGGCACATCTGACGCGCCAGAATCTGTACGCGCAAGGCTTTGGGATGCAGCGATTCAAATAGATAATCGGCGATCTGCGCACACAAATTTTCCTGAAACTGAGGCCGGCGAGCGAAATGATCGATCACTCGCGTAAAGGAACCGAGGCCCGCAATGTGGTTATCAGGAATGTAATCGATTTGAACGGTGCCAAAAAATGGAACGAAATGATGCGCGCAAAAACTGTAAAACGGCAATTTCTGTAACGAAACCAAATCATGGCCGCTGGCGTCCATCAGCATCATTTGGGGCGCTGGTTCATTCAGACCGCTCATCCACGATGCAAATAATGTCGCCGTATTGCTGGCGCTGTCTGCAATATCGAGCTGAGCGCTGTTTTGCAGACCAAGCGCCGACAAAAACTGTGCAAAATGATGGGCTGCAGCTTCCAGATCGGCCATTACTACTCTACTGCTCCTGTTCCTGGTTCTGGTCACTGCCCTGCTGATATTTGTTGGCTTCCTGGGCCGCTTCTTCACTTGAATAGCATCTCAAATCATACACGTTGAAAAACGGGTAAGTTTCGGGACACTGGTAAGTTTTTTCGAGGGTTTCCTCGGCACAGCCGCCCAGCCATGCCAGACCAAGAATGGATAAAAGCAGCGTTTTTTTCATATCAAATCCTCTCCGTGGCTTTTTTGCAGATTCTGCCAAAGGGCGCGATGCCCTTTGGAATCCATTGGCTTATGCATATATGCTGTGATTCCGGCCAAAAAGGCCGGAATACGACTGCTACAGCCCCTGAGCTCTGGTCGTCTTGAGCCAGTATTTGGGCATATACATCACACCGGTGTTCAGGTACAGCTGATCGTTGCTTCGGATCACGCCCGTATCATGATATTGCGGACAGGTTGCCATTGACTTCCCCGAGAATACTGCATAACGGTAATCGAAACCGCCGCGTCCCGGGTCGGATCCACCCTGTGACGAGAAATACTTAAAGCCCACGACATTATCGTTATAGGTGCTGTATTCCTTGCAATTGCTGTCGAGGAACGAGAGGAAGACGACGGCATGACCCGATCCGCCTGTGCGGTTGATATTGACGAATGATCCGGGGATGAGTTCTTCGAACGGAACCGTCATGCCCATACCAAACAAGGTGAGCGCATCACCGGAACCTTCGCATTTGAGCTCGTGGTTAACCCACATACAGCTGCGCATATCGCCCTGCCGCATGCTGCTCCAGCTGCGCCACGGGATATGATTCCAGACCGATGTATCGCCGGTTTCCTTGGCATACAAATCCATGGCGACCAGAACCGTTTCGGCGACAGCCGCCACGCACATGGTCTTGGGAGCATATGGTCCCTTGGGAACCGCATTTGCGCCATAGGGCAAATCGTGGGTATAGGCCGTATTGATGTTGTATCCCAGCTTGCCGTAATTGTTGGTCAGCCAATTGACGGCTTTGAGGATGTAATCATTGAACATGTGTTCGTTGGCGAAAGCAACCGGACGCGTCTGGATATCGAGGAAATAATTACCCTTCAACCCGTTGTACGAATCCGCCACGATATAATAGGTGCCAGGTTCAAGCACTCGCCAGATTCGGCTGTCGCTGCGCGTAATCACCGTGGGATCGAGCGACGAAAGCAGATACAGGTCGATATCGGTATTGGTCGGCTCGGGTTTGCGGATATTCGCATGGAATCTGGCTCTTTCCTTGAGCGTGAATTTATAGATGTATTCCGGTCCTGCTTCACTTAACGTTTCGCCAGGATATGTGCTGTACACACTGCTCGTCGCATTTGCCGTGCTTCTCGTATCGGCCAGCACATAGTCGGAAGGCAGCGGTTCACCGCAGTTGAGCAGGATCGGGTCGTTCTTTGTGCCTGCATATTCCGGCATAATCTGGATATTGATCGTGTATTTGCCGGCTTTTGCGCTGCCGGTGTAGGTATCGGCGACGATCCAGTAGGTGCCGGCATCGACGATTTGTGAAAGCGATTTATCGTTGCGGTCGATGAAATCGGCTTCAGGCACGGTCTTGTTTGAAATCTTCAGATTTCGCAGTAAATGGATATCGATATCGACGCCTTCGGGTTCTGCATCCAGCCAGATGCTGATCTTTGAACGCTTGTTGATGGTGACTTTGTAGTAATACTCCGGTCCCGTCTCGTCTGTGTTCGTATTCTTGGGATAATAGTCGATGAGCGAATGCGGTGACTGCTTGGTATCGCGCGAATCGCGGTAAGTCGTCGCACACGAGGCTTTCACCGTAAACGGATGATCCGGCGAACCATCCTCCTGCTGGGGCTGTTCGGTACAGGCATCGCCCTTGCCGTCGTTGTTGCTGTCTTTCTGATCGGGGTTGGCCACATTCGGGCAATTGTCAGATTCGTCGGGAATCGTGTCGCCGTCGGTATCGGGCTTGGGAGGCGCATCGGTACAGGCATCGCCCTTGCCGTCGTTGTTGCTGTCCTGCTGATCGGGATTTGGCGTATTCGGACAATTGTCGGTTTCGTCGGGAATCGTATCGCCGTCGGTATCGGGCTTGGGAGGTGGAGCCTGCGTACACGCATCACCAATGCCGTCGCCGTTGGAATCGGCCTGATCCGCATTCGGTGTATCCGGGCAGTTATCGGTTTTGTCGGGAATCGTGTCGCCATCTGTATCTGCATCGGGCTGCGGTTCACACGCATCACCTACCCCATTGCCGTCGGCATCTTCCTGCTCGGGGTTGGCCACTTTCGGGCAATTGTCGTCCACATCGGGAATCGTATCGTTATCCAAATCGGTAATGGCTGCCGAACACGCATCGCCCATGCCGTCGTTATCGGAATCGGTCTGGTCTTTGTTCGGAATCGTCGGACAATTGTCCTGTTTGTCGGGAATCGTATCGCCGTCACCATCCCGCGCACCGATTGTACATGCATCGCCAATGCCGTCATCGTTCGTGTCTTTCTGGTCGGCGTTGAGGACCATCGGACAATTGTCGATTGCATCCGGAACTGTGTCGCCATCCACATCCAGCGTCGTCTGCTTCAGTGAAACACCGCCGCTCGACGGTATGCCAAGCTGCAAACAAATGTTGCCGCAAAAATCGGGATCACAGTCTGTCACTGTGCACGCAGAACCTGATATCGTCAGTTCGTTGTCATCCGAACAGCCGCAAATCAACCCAGCAATACAAGCCAGCAATACAAATCCAGAACAACGTTTCTTCATGTTGCCTCCTTTGCCAAAAAACTCCGTTCGCCATATAGCACAAAATTCGCGCTCAATCTATTGTTACAAGCACAAAAAACCGAATAAAAATGACTTTTCTGCCGGGTTATACCCAATTTATCGCTTACACTATCCATGTGGATCCATCCGCATCCGGCAATCGACGGCGCGATGCATTCAAATACGCTTGCTGCCTGACGCTCATCGTACATATCCAAACAAAAAAATCGCCGCTTTCATTTTTTTGTTGACCTGAACGCCGCATAGGCGTAAAAGCCCGCCCGTTCGCTGGTTATACCAGAGAGCATTCCGGAGTGGCTCAGTCGGTTAGAGCGGGTGGCTGTTAACCACTAGGTCGGGGGTTCGAGTCCCTCCTCCGGAGTTTAAATCGCCGTTGACCTAGCGGCATCAATCTTGTTCCGGAGTGGCTCAGTCGGTTAGAGCGGGTGGCTGTTAACCACTAGGTCGGGGGTTCGAGTCCCTCCTCCGGAGCTCAGCGCCAGATGTTTCGTCTGGCGCTTTTTTTTGTTTTTGCCTGTTTGTCGCGCGCTATCGGCTGGCGCCGATACGCCGCGCCGGCGTCGCTATGGCTGCGCCATACGCGCCGCCCTTCCCTTTTATTGGTATCCCAGATGACCCCGTCCGATCCCCGCATCGACGCCATCCAGCAAAATCTGGAAGCCGTCACCAATACCATTTACAAACGAAAAGTCGTTGAAAACGACGATCATCAGCTGCTGCTCGCCTGGCAAAACGAGGATACAAAGGTCGATTATCTCCTCCATATCATGAAGCTCAGATTTCACAGCTATCAGGTCGCATTTGCCATACAGAAATACCGCGATATCGAAACGCGCTATGATGCCCGTCTCAGCGACGTCGAACTGCGCCGGTTGCTAGCCGATCCCATGCGCTGCGTCCGATTGATGCTCGGACAGGAATATGGCATGTAATCTGAAATCGGATTTGTGTTTGCGAATCCACGGTAACACCTTGAATTTGTTGAAGGTTTAAACAAAAACTTCAAAATGCACTTCGAGATACACCAAATGGCTTTATAAGGCATTGATTTTATTGGCACATTTTGACACTTTGTAGATTTTAGAATTCTGTCAAAAATGTATCTAACTCGTTGAATTTGTTGAACCTTTTGTAAAATCCAACAAGGCCGCACACCACGCCTAGTGCGATTCGGCATACAGCTTATGCGCCTGGAACTTTGAACTTGCTGCAGTCCAGACCATAAGCCATATTGGAGCTTGGAACTTGGAGCTTAGATGGGAATCTCACCATAAGCCATAAGCCATAAGCCATAAGCCATAAGCCATAAGCCATAAGCCATAAGCCATAAGCCATAAGCCATAAGCCATAAGCTATAAGCTATAAGCCATCTTACGTCAGCGTGACGCTTCTTTTGAACGAATGGTTCAAATACTCTCTCTGAATCACTTCAGCCATTTGCTCGGCGGTTGCGAAGTGATCGTAATCCACGCAAATCACCGGGATAACCTTTGAAATCTCTTCGATAAACGTCTGATAATGCCGGTACAGATTCTTGAGATAATCGATTGAAATGCCGGATTCGACATTTCGGCTGCGCATGTTGATGCGCTCCAGAGAACGTTCGGGTTTGACGTCGAGATATACGATGACGTTGGGTTTGCACATGAAATTGCTCATGTACTGGAAGAGCTGGCGATAGGTGCGGTAATCGCGTTCTTCCATCAGACCGGATTCGGCGAGCATTTCGGCAAAAACGGAATCCTCATAAATGGTGCGATCCTGGACGGCCGATTCGCCGCGCCAGATGATCTCCTGGTGCTGCCTGAAGCGCTGGGTGAGCAGATAGACCTGCATGGCAAATGAATACTTGGCGGTGTCGCGGTAAAAGTCCTCGAGGTATTCGTTGGTTTCGACAGGCTCGTAATAGGCCTTGATACCGAGATGTTTTGCAAGTGATGTGGCAAGAGTTGATTTGCCGGCCCCAATCATGCCTGCGATGCCGATAAAAAGATTTTCCATGATGCTCTGTCCAGACTGTGGGATGACGATCATCCCGTTATTGAAATAGCCATCCGGGAAACACCGGATACGGATTTTGGATTTTATACGTCAAATTGGCGAGGATGAAAAGCCCGAGGCGCGCGATAAATCATCAGGGTACAGGGCGCGTATTGCACAACGTGCAATAGCGGCCTGCCCGGGCCGTATCGTCGCAAGACGATAGGCCGGGGCCATCAAAAATCATTTTTATAAAGAAATGCGTTTTGAAAAAGTGGCAGAGGTTGTACAAGATAGGCGTCGTTTGAAAACGATTGTGCAATTTTTTTGGAGGAAATCATGAAGGCAATTACGTGCAAAGGCAAGCATGCAGAGCTTTGTCAGGCGATCGCGGCGGGGCATAAGGAAGACGCGCTGCAGATGATTTACGCGTTTTTTCGCAGCGAGGACAACACGGATTCCTACTCGATTTCGCTTTTGACGATGGTGCGAGAGCTGCTTGAGGAAAGCGACAGCGATGAGCTTTACCGGATGCGCATCCGCATGCGCAGCAGCGGCGACCGTGTGTTTATCAATATGGCGCAGTTTGTGTGGGCGTTTGAGACGGGCGGCTATCGCGTGGCGGCCGAGACGCTGGCGGGGAAATGTCTTTCGGAGCTGGCCAAGCTCAAGCGCAGCATGCAGGAGTTTCTTGACGAAGAGGGCATGTCGAAATCGACCGAAATGGCGGGGCTGCGCATCCGCGAGGCGGCCCGCATTCTGCGGCTGTATTATTCGTCTGCCAAAGACGGCGATGCGTGTGACAAGATCGACGAAATCAACCTCGAAATGACGCGGGTCTTTTTGTTCTCCAATGCTGCCGCCATGTCCGAAGACCTCATGAAGGCTGCCAAATGCGCCAACCGCAGGGACGATACGATGATCCGCGATCGCTATTGCCGCGAGATTATTCAGTCCTATGCAGATGTTGTTGATCGCATCGAAAAAAGCAACGATTTCTCCCGCGAAGACTACGAGATTCTGCCCGCAGTGAAATATGCATGCGAAACCCTGGCAGATACAGACGATGCAAATCCAAGACTGCTCAAGCGTATCAACAAGATTCTCGAAGACAAAGATTAGAATTGCCCTGCGTCATTTTGAAAACATCAATACTTGTGCATGAGCTATAAAAAATAGTATAATGGCACGTTGCGTCAAATGGCGCACATTCATATTGGCAGGAGCCTCAGTTCTTCATGGAGGAAGAGAATGGCGCTTCAGTGGACGGGAGAATTGCGCAAGATTGTAGAAAGCGCGGAACGTGATGCATCGAGAATGCATGTGCGCATCAATTCGGCGTTATTATTGCGCAGTATGGTAAAGAACACGGGCACGGTCCGTGAATTGTTGGGATCTGTTGGAGTCACGCTTGATCGGGTCGAAGACGGTTTGCGCAGTCTTCCGCTGAATCCGGAGCATAGCGAGACGACGCAGCATATTTATGAGCGCGCAGCGCGCCAGACGGCGAGTGCCCGAAGTGAATCGATATCCACATTTCAGGTGCTGATTGCGATGTTCAGCGAGCCTTGTATGGCTCAGAATCTGCTCAAGGGTTTGCAGGTCGATCTCGAGAACCTCAAGCGTCTGATATACGAATCGGTCGAAACCAGTTATCAGACCATGGTTTCGCGCACGAGTTCGCAGCATGCGATGAATGCGGTGGCCGTTCAGTGCAAATCGACGGTGATGCGACCGCCTACCTATATCGAACCTCAGCCCGCAGCGAGTTTCGGGCTCGAAGATCTCCGCGATGAAATCGGCTATCCGTCGACTTCCAAATCCGGCAAGGGACTGCTCACGCCCAACGACATTGCGCAAATCAAGCAACGACCGCGTCCAACCAAACCGGATGCACCTGCGCGAACTTCCTCTGCCTCCTATCGCACCACTTCATCCCGCGAATTGCAGCAGTCGACCACGCTTGAGCTTGCCCGCCGCCTGCAGCAGAAAAAGAGCCAGACGAGCGAGGCATTCGAAAAGCCAGCGGCGAAATCCGAAGGTCTCGCCAGCGATCGTCCAAGCGTTCAGATGCAGCTGCCCTTCCGATCGCCTTCCGAAGATGCCCACGAGGATGAAACCAGGGTCGTCTGCGAATCATCAGAACCTGCCAGAGACGAAGTTCAGACGCCGTCTGCCGAAGAAGTCGAGGAACGCACCGATGTGACGCCGGTGCTCACGCTCATCCCCGATTCGGTCAAAGCAGAACCCGAGAAGAAATCAACCACATTTGCCAAGAGCCGCACGCTTGCGCCCATTGTTACGCGCGCCAACGCACAGGCACTGAACAATTCGGGATCTGTGCTCTCCCGCAAACCCGGCGTGAAATCGCGTGACTTAACCGATTTCAATCCTTTCGAGCTTCCCAAAGCCAAATATCCCATGCTCACCACCTATGGCCGCAATTTGCTCGCCGAAGCCCGCGCCGGTCGTCTCGATCCCGTTATCAACCGCGATAACGAAATCGAACAGCTCGTCGATGTGCTCAACAAAAGACGCAGCAATAACCCCATTCTGGTTGGCGATGCCGGCGTCGGAAAAACGGCAATTATCGAGGGGCTCGCCCTCAAAATGGCGCAGGATCAGGCGCCGCACGGTCTCGAAAAACATACCATTATTGCGCTCGATTACGGTTCGATTCTGTGCGGCACGCAGCTGCGCGGCGCTGTCCAGGAACGCATCAAAAATATCAAAAACGAAGTCAACAGCGCACACGGTCATATCATTCTGTTTTTGGACGAAATCCACCACTGGCTGTCGGGATCGTCCGGCGATCCCAATGCCGATGCCGCGCAGGAACTCAAGATGGCGCTGTCCAGAAATGAGCTCCTGTGCATTGGCGCCTCAACCCCCATGGAACTGCGGCGCGCATTTAATTCCGATCCGGCTTTCGAACGCAGATTCGACTTTATCGAGGTCAAAGCGCCCGATGCCGATACCTCCATTCGCATCATTCAGCAGGGGATCATCAAGCAGTACGAGGCGCACCATAACGTCACCTACGAGCCCGAAGCCATTCGTCAGGCCGTTCGCCTGTCGGAACGCTATATCCAGGAACGCGCTCTGCCCGACAAGGCTATCTCGGTGCTCGATCGCGCCGGCAGTTTCTGTCAGCGATCCGGCGATCAGGTCGTCTCGGTCAAACACGTCGCTCAGGTCATCTCCCTCATCGCCGAAGTGCCCATCGATCGCCTCCTCATGACCGAAAAACAAAAACTCATGAATATGGAAAGTATTCTGGGAAAACGTCTAATCGGACATCAGGAGAATATCGCCAAAATCTCAAACGTCATCCGCAGAAATCATGCAGGTTTCGGTGCACAGCGGCCCATCGGCAGTTTCCTGTTCCTCGGTCCGACCGGCGTCGGTAAAACCGAGGCCGCCAAAGTCCTCGCCGATTACCTATTCGGTTCGCCCAAAAATATCGTCCGCTTCGATATGAGCGAGTTCATGGAACAGCACTCGGTCGCAAAACTCATCGGTGCTCCGGCCGGTTATGTCGGTTTCGATGACGGCGGACTCCTCACCGAAGCGCTGCGCAAACGCCCCTACCAAATCGTTCTGTTCGACGAAATCGAAAAAGCGCATCCCGATATCCTCAATATCTTGCTGCAGATCCTAGACGAAGGCCGATTGACCGATGCCAAAGGCAGACACGTCAGCTTCGCAAATACGGTCGTCATTATGACCAGCAATCTGGGCGCTCAGGAAGTGACCCAGATGAGCCAGAATGGCATCGGATTCGCCGGAAATGAACAGAAACTCACGCAGGAAGACGCCGAAAATATCATCATCAAAACCGCCAAATCCCGGTTCTCACCTGAACTTTGGAATCGAATCGAGGAAAAACTCATCTTCCATCCCCTCACCCGCGAACAGGTCGAAAAAATCGCGCACCTGCTGCTGATGGATTCGAGCAAAAGACTCAAGGCAGATAAGTGCATCGAGATGTCTTTCGATGAAATCACGCTTATCCCATTTCTCATCAAGCATGGTGGCTTCGATCCCAACTACGGTGCACGACCAATGCGGAAAACGATTCAGTCGCTGGTCGAAGCACGGGTCGCCGAATGGATCCTTTCGCACGATGAATTGCCCAAAGAACTCTACGTAAGCCTGCGAAATAACGTTGTAACAGTCGAGGAAATCGATCCCGGCTTCTAACGCAGGTTTATTGAAATCCTGGATCTGAAAAAATCCACATCGATTTTTTCAGATCCTTTTTTTTATGGTGGGGATCCATCTAAGCTCTAAGCTTGTTCATCACAGTTTTTTTTGTCTGGAACAAATCCCTCCACACGATCGCCATGCAATTGCCACCTGGTGATCCATGCACTGTGAAGATATGGGATTTCGCACACGAAAAAATCGCATCAAAATCATAAGAATCGTGTGTTTTCTCTCGTTTGTTCATGTATATACAATAGCTGAACAAATTTGATGATGTTTTATAAAATAATCGTGATGTAATTCGTTCATGTATCTGGTGAACATGAACGCACGCTTTTGCACTGTCGCATTTTTCATCTAACGAATTTTGATATGGTGAAAATACAAAAAAAGCACCGAAATTATCGGTGCTCAAATTCAAAAAACGATTTTAACGCTTCAAGCTATCGCCATATCTACTCTGCTCTACTTCAAACAGAGATTTATAGTCGATTTTTTCGAGTCTTTTTTTCTTGTGCGCGATTTGATCTTCGGGCGTCATACCGAGCAACTGGAAGGCCAGCGCACTCACTTCATCCCCAAAATCCTCTGAATCGCAGCAACTGTCTACAATTCCGACGTATTCGGCGTGATCTGCATCAATCCACTCGCCGGTTTCAATCAATCGTTGGGCATAGTCCAAATCTTTGGCGAGGTGATGGGCCCAGGTATAACCGCCAGCACCGGGAATAATGCCGAGACTTTTTTCGGGAAATCCAAATTGCGCTTTGGGTGAAGCAAGTACAAAATCTGCGGCGAGACACATTTCAGTGCCAAGTCCCAGAGCCAGTCCATTGACGCAGCAAACTATCCAGAATGGGACTTCCCTGAACCGATGGATGATGCGGCGCTGATTTTCGACATGCGAAAGTATTGCTTCCTTCGTCCAGTTCGCTCGTTCTTTTTGATCCGCACCGGCCGAAAATATGGGTTTGTTGCCCGGAGATATCTTGTCACTCTCGATCGAAAGCACACGAATTTGGTCTGGAAACTTTGATGCACAATCCGAAAGCAAATCATCGAGCGATGATACGGCTTCTTTCGAAAATGCATTTACTTTTCCAATATCCATGTGCCAATGCGCACAATTTAAATGATCGACGGTTACTTCGAATTTCATATCAATCCAGATCCAAGCTCCGATATGGCTTATGGCTTATGGCTTATGGCTTATGGTGGGGATCCATCTAAACCTCTAAACTCCATGCTCTAAGCTCTAAGCTTTAAGCTCAAAGCTCTTTGTTGCATCCATTCAGGGTGCCAAAGATTATTCCTAAACAAGCTCCAGGCTCAGATCACGCTCGTCACACAGAGCCAAAAAAATCCCCTCAATACCTGATGTATCAAGGGGAAGAAGTAAATCCGAATTCAGCCTAGGTTCTGGGAGTTACGCTCCAATAGGCCCACTGGCTGAGTTTATCAAGCGGTGTAACGGTTTCGGTCTTGGAATCGACCAGGAACGAAACGCTTTGTTCGCGTTTGTTCATTTCGTAGGTATAGCTAATCTCGATCAAATCGTCGCGATCCTGTGGATTGTGTTCAGCTGAGGCTTTTCGCGGCCACCAGAAGCATTTTCTATCAGTCTTGCACTGCTCTACTCGGCGCGTCGCATTTGGCTCACCATTGGTGAGCAGCCATGCCATTGCCGAAATGAATTCCTGCTGTTCGAGCACTTTTACGAAAGCCGTGCACAGTTCATGATTTTCTTTGTTTCTGCAGCCGTGGCCTTTAATCCAGCGCTCTGTTCTGGGGATATGCAAATCGTTTGTATATTCCTTGGGATAAATGTCCACCGGCGTCACAGGATCCATATTTTCACCGATCCGCATCAGGTCGATGGCGAGCAGACCTTTGGGCTCCAGGCTTTTGGTGGCCCAGTTAAAACGGAACTTTGCGACGCGGGTTTCGTTCATTTCCTTCCACTGGAAATAAGCCGAAAACTCATCCTGGAACTCATGAATCACCGTCCAGCCGATAATCTGGTCATCGGCATGTTTCTGTTCAGACGTGAGCTGCAGGAAGTAAAGCAGGAACACGCCGCCCAGATCGATGCCGGTATCAAATTTATGTGAAGTGATGGCGCGAACGACATATCCCGGACGCTTTAGATTTTCTTCGATCTCGTCGTAGTTGAACGAATTCCGGTCAAAGACGCTTGCCATATCGTTACGCGGAACGACCTCACCCGTTTCGAGATCGACGATCCACACCGGTGCAACGACGACGGCTTCATCGTGATAATCCAGATAAACTTCATACTGGGACTCGGGATTCTGTTTTGTGCTGCCCAAATCGGTATCGAGGTGCAGCGCGCGCCACTCGCCTTTCGTCAGGAATTCCATATTGAATCGCTTCTCGAGAAACTGCTGTTCGACAAGCGAATCAATCGTTACCAAACCGAACTCCACCTCCAGCGGCTTGCCCGATTTCTTCGATTCCATCAGGCCGTCGATGTATTCAGGCTTTAATACCTTATAATTACGCACGATATTGATCGCATCCTGCTCACGTCCGGCAAACGGATCTCGCGCAATTGCCTTGCGCGCATTTATCTGTTCCACTGCCGACAACTGGTTGGCGTTGCTGCGTGTCGCCAGCGTATATACAAGAAATCCGCCCAGACCAATCACAAGCAGACCAGCAAAAATCAATGCACCAATAATAAGGTTTCGGTTCATAGCTTCCCTTCTGTTCTGTCAATCCGTGAAAACACAGATCCCTGCCCTATATATTATCACGATTCTGTCGTTGATGTCATCCGTTTTCCCACTTTCACATGGTACGCAAAAATCAAACCGCAGCACACGAGCGACAGCGACGCAAATATCGTCCACATCAGTTCCGGAGAACCATGTTCCACCGCAATCTGCTTGTACAGTGTACCCGACAGCAGGCCGCCAAACAGCGATCCCAGCGCATTGCTCCACATGTAGTAACCCATATAAAGCCCAACTTTGTCCTTCGGGGCCACCGAATGTGCCGTATATTCCTTCGCTTTTGGCGATGCCATCATCTCGCCAAAACTAAATATCGCCACACCTGCGATAATCAGCCACGGTGAATGACCAAATCCTATCATCAAAAAACTAAACGCCGTCAGCATAATCCACAGCATGATCGTAATCAGCGGCTTCATCCGGCTGTTCAGCAGCGACACCACCACCTGGAAACAAATGATGCAGAACGCATTCACATTTACAAAATGCTCCGGTTTCACGCCGCCGTTTGCATCCATGAAAATCATCGCAAGCCGGCTGTCTTCCCCAGTTTCAAATCCAAGCGCCGATCCCGCCGAAAAAATCATATCCATCACCGGACGGCTGTCGATCGAATCCTGTATATACAGCGGCAACGTCAAAAACAGCTGATTATATGCAATCCAGAAACTCGAAAGCAGAAGTAGGAACGTCAAAAATCGCTTATTTCCGATTCTCATGCACCACTGGCTCAGGCCAACTCTGCGCAGGACCAGATCCAACAGTATATTCAATACAATCCATCCCAGCGCACACAGCGACACCTGCTCGATCGGATACCATTTGCACCCCATCACAAACATCACCAGCGTGATAAAAAACATCACGAAAAACCGCACATTGCCTATGACTTCGAACATTTCGTGCATCACGGTTTTGAACGGTTTCGTCCGGTTCGCCTCATCTCCCGGCGGCTCCTTGTAAAACAGCAGCAAAATGGGGATGTTCAGTAGAATCCACGCCGACGATGCCCAAAAAACATACGACCATCCCTGCGATCGCAGCGTCGTCGCCAGCAGCGGCCCCACAAATCCGCCGATATTCACCATCATATAAAAAATGCCAAACGCCAGCGACCCGTTCGACTTATCCGACACGCGCCCAATCGTTCCCACCACCAGCGGCTTAAACACCGACGCGCCAATGCCAACAAGCAGCATCGCCGCAAAAAAAGTCGGCATCGTCTTCATCTGCCCAAGCAGCGCATACGCAGGCGCCAGAATCGCATACGCAATCAGCAGCATCTTCTTGTAACCATATCGGTCGCCAAGCGCCCCGGTCACAAACGGAAACAGATAAATCAAAAACGTGACCGTTCCCTGAATAATACCGCGATCGCTCGACGACAGCCCAAGTCCGCCATTGGCTACCTCGCCGCAAATATACACCGACGAAAGCGCAAAAAATCCATACCACGCCATGCGCTCAACGATTTCCATCACATTCGCAACCCAGAACGATCGCGGCAATCGCCACACCGATCCTCGCGTCTCAACCACTTCCTGATCCATAAATCTCCTCATTATTCTTATTTTCTTGTGTTCAGCGGTCTATTGGCTGACGCCAATACGACCGCCAGGGGCGGCTATCGAACTGCGTTCAATACGCCGCCCCACTTCATTGCACAGCAATACCCCCGATGCTTCATTCGCGTTCTGCTGCACCTCTATTTCATATTCCATTTCGTTGATTTACATGAAAAAAATTTGTAAACATCCACAGGTTTTTTCTTTCCCGCTACGGAGCCATGTCTTGAAACATACACTTATTCCCATACTACTCCTCAGTTTTCTGGCTGCATGCACCGACGAAGAGCAGCTCTTCAACAGCGATATCTTTGCCCGGGCCGAGACCGAAATCGTTTATCAGGCGCCCGAAGACGCTGCGCTCAATGCGTTTCCTGCTGCACAACCTGTCGCCGTATCGCAGATTTCACCCACTGAATTCATCTATCTCGATAAACAAACCCGAAACGTCGTCCAGTTCGACATCAGCGCCAATACCCGCTCGATTCTCTTCGAACTTGCCAAATACGAAGACGCGCTCAATCCGGATCTTGCCTTCCAGGGAAGCTGGGGATCTGCGCTCATCAGACTCGGCCATGGCTGGTTTCTCGTTGCTGCACAGCATCGTGCACTGCTGGCCTTCAATATCGACACCCATCAGGTGCAAATCGTCGGTTCGCCAACATCCCGGCAAAATCTCCAAAATCCGGCCGATGGCCTCGCACTCAGAGATGTCGATTTCTCTATGCTTGCCGGCATTGGCCTCGGTGCATCGGGACTCTATGTCGCATTCGATACCCAGGTCTTTCAGATTCCCGGTTCACCAGACGATGGGCTCGAAGCATTTCTCAACACCCCGATGATTCATATCGCCGGAACCCCAAGGGAGGACGGCAATTTCGACAAGTATTCTCACGATGCGCACAATGTCAGATTGTCACTCGGCACGTTTACCGAAATCACCGAGCTCGATAACAGGCTGTTTTTCTGGGACTCAACCATTCTGCGCGTCGTTTATGACGGCAAAATCGCTGTGATCACCGGTGATGGTTCCTTGTCGCCGACCGCATCACTCGTCGATTTCTATGCCAATGGATTTTCAGATTTCACCCGTCTCATCGTCAGCAACGGTGAGCTGTGGACGCCCTATTTGCAGGGAAAAATCGGCATTCTCAAAATTCAGATCGATGCCTTATCGATGACTGACAACCAGCCCGTTGGCATTGTGTCGCTCGCCTATCCCCAGGTCGGCTCCATTTCCGCCTGGACGCGATTTAATAATCAGCTGCTCACCGCAGATACGGCATCTGGCGAGTTTTATCTGATGGAGCCGCAAACACTGGAAATCACGCAGCATATTGCCCACAGCGACAACGAACACTATGATTTGCTCGGTCTCACAGCGATCGCCCCGATTCTGGACAATACCCGCTATCTGGTCTATTCGCCGTTGTCACAGACGCTCAGCATGTTCAATCCACAAACACAGGCAAACATGCCAATCTGGGGCGGCAGCATCGATCACATCGTCACCGACGGCTACAATCGCATCTGGTTTTCAAATGGTCCAAAACTCTACTACATGTCGATCGATCAGGATAACCAGCTGTCGTATAAATATGCCGAGCGTTTTTTCACAGCGCCCAGCGCCATGGGAATGCCGTGTTCGCATACCAGATTCAGGCTTCCCGAAGCACCGCTCATTCGTGCAAACGGCCAGAATCTGTTGGTTTATACGCAAAACAAGTCCATCATTGCACGGTACAAATTTAACGAAGATATCGTTGAATTGCTGCACGAACGCGGTTGGACTTCCCCCACAACCCAGGACGATTTCGAAAACAATTCACTTCAAACCCAAACGATTCAGTTCTGGCGGGCAACCGATCAATTCGAAGCGATGATTCTTCAGACCAACGCCAAACAGTATCTGGCCATAGTCAATCTGCAATCCTCCAGACTGCAGTTCGCCGACACGACGATTAGACGCGGCAATGCCCGCATTATCAGCGGTAATGGCAAACAACCCATCGGTGAGAATATCGCAGCCGCCGACGTCTATCTCGACCAGGTCACTGCGCTTGATATCGATTCATCCGGCCGCATCGTCATTTTGAGCGGCGGTGATTTATATACAATCGATGATAACGGCCTGTATCAAAAGTATGCATCGCCGGGAATTCCAAATTCTATCATTCCCAACGATATACATATTCTCGGCAGCACAGGTGTAGAGATTATCTATGCAGAATCAAATGACCAGGCATTGCTTTGCAGCCAGAACAATATGTATCTGGGCAATATGCAGTCATCTTCGTCGTGCGCACAAACAGACATCACACATATCGATGCGTGCGATTCGCAAGACGTCGTCTATATTGCACAAAACCAGCTTTGTTATGCCCGGGTTTCGCAGTCGCCGCAGGCACCAAAGTGCACACCGCTGCCGGATGGTATTGAGATTCGGGATTTAACGTGTCAAAACCAATCGGCTTTTGTTTCGACACAGGATGCATCCGGATACAGCATTTATTCTGTCGTTCTCAATGCACAGCCATCACTCGTCTATCTCATGGGCAAAGGCGCGGGTCTGCCCGACAGCGATGAACTTGGCGATCTCAAGCTGGGCGCCAGCACTGGCGGTATTCAGTATGATCATAACAATGGCATCTATTTCTGGATGAAAGATACATGCACCATCTGGAAGATTGTCGTTCCGCCGGGCGAGGAAATCTCCGATAAAACGGTTGCAACAAGGCTGGTAACAGACAACATGCTTTGTGATGCCGATTTGTTTGCAGTTAAATCAGACGGGACGATTGCCATTGCGCGGGACAAGACATTGTACAGATGGACTCCCGAGGGATTCGGGGCATTTGCTGTCTATCCCAATCCACCGGTTGAACTCATCAGCATGGGCAATGCGTTCGTTCTGATGACGACGGGCGGTCTGTATTCGTATGAAGAGGATTTGATACGCCACCTGCAGTCGCCGGTAGATATCGACCATATTTCTGTCGATTATGGCAAACGTGGCCCCGGACATCCGCGCATGGCGCAGTCTGGCTATGAAAATGCGGTGCTCGTGCCGGTTTTCTACAAGAATAGAATCGTCAAATTATCGCTTTCGCAGCGGCATTGATAGTGTTGTGCGCGCAGCGCGCGGCTGGCGTATTGCGCGCAGCAGCAATAGACAGCCGCCGGACGCCGCATTGCGACAGCAAAAGGCGGCCGCCCAAAAGCGCCGTGCACCGCAGGCGCTTCAACCTTTTCACATTATAAAAAAAGCCCCGGCCGAAACCGGGGCTGATTGGTGTAAAACCGCTTGAATCCTAGCCTTCGAGATGCTCGGTAAATGTTTTTGAAACATAGTATGCGAGCACTTTGCGCAGAATATTCGACGATTCCATGGCCTTGTTGATATCTTCGATGGTTTTGACGCTGCGCTGTTCGACGATATTGGCGTCGATGCGGGATTCGGCGCGCCAGACGGTGCGCATGTCGGCGATCGCGTAGCTGCCCAGAATATCGGTCGAATCGAGCATATCCTGCGTGAAGGTTTCGGCACATTTGACGAGTGCTTCCTTCGTGCACGAGCTGGTGAGCTGTGCGGCGAGGTTCTGAAGCTCGGCGGCGCTCATCTTGGCCTTGATCTTCGACACCAGCGCTGCGGTTTCGGGTGTATCGTCGGCGAGACCTGTCGCTGCGAGCACGGCCTTTGGCAGGATGTACCGCATGTTTTCAGGTGTTGAGGCCATAATGCGGATATCGGGATGCGCCATGGCAACGCCCTTGGCAAGCCAGAACTGCAGCTCGTTGCCTGCAGCTTTCTGGAAGATCTCGGTGCGAACGCAGACGACAACGGGATCGGCATCGACCACGACGATCGCTTCGGGCAGCTCGGATGCACGCCACAGATTGATATTTTCGAGGCCAAGTCCCGCCTTGAGCTGGTGGAACACCTTGCCGTTCGGCGTGAATTCGGTCACTTCGGTTGCACCACTCGTCACATCGTCGATCTGTTTCGGTCCGAGTGAACCGATGGCTTCGATGACGACGCGGATGGCATCCAGCAGTGAGAATTGTTCGTCGCTGAGAATCGGAAGTGCGCGAGACAGCGTGTCGGGAGCAATCGAATCAGTCTTTTCGAACTTCGTCTTGAGATCGTTGAGGGTATCTTTGAGCTGTGCGTCGAGCTGCAGCAAGGCGCGCAGCGGCGACATAATCGCCCATGCCTGAAGTTCGCGGCCAGCCTGCAGGTGACCCTGAGCCAGTTCAAGTGCATAGTCATAGCAGCCCGGGCAGAACAGAATCGCTTTTTCGAGCAGTTTCTTGCGATTTTCGGCATCATCCGAGGGCAATGCGAGCAGGCGCTCGATGACATCGGCAGAAGGCGCGGAATCGAGCAATCTGTACAGAATGCCAGCGGCTTTGCTTTGTTCGTTGAGCTGATTGCCATACAAATCTGCGAGGCGAACGAGAATCGCATTTTCCTGATCCGGCGGCAGTTCTCCTTCGAGCCGTCCGTTGAGCAAATCGGCGAGCTGATCCCACTCCTCGCGAGCAACGAGCATGCGCTCCAGACCATCGAATGCGCGCGCAAGACCCGGTACATACGAGAGTGCATCGTCGTATGCTTTGGTGGCATCTTCGGGTGAAATCGATTCGGAAAGTTCGCCGCGTGTGCAGTACAAACTGGCCAGAATTGCAGGATTCGTTGTCGTTTCGGTGAGCGTATCGACCAGCTCCAGGGCTTCCTGATAACGGCCTGCCTGCTTGTAGATTTCGAGGCAGCGTTCGACCAGATCGACGTTCGATGCGCCGTTGTTGAGTGCCGATTCATAGTACAGACCGGCCTGCGGCGTATCTTTGAACGCATCGCTCCACAGCTTGCCCATATCGTACAGAATATTGCCGCGGCGTTTTGTATGTTCCGGCGTCACGAGCAAGCTCTTCTGCAGGCACGACAAGGCGAGCAGCGGCTGCTTCATCTCGGAATAGGTCTTCGAGATGGCCATCAGTGCATCGTAATGCAGCGGCATCATCTGGATGGTTGAACGGAGATCGTCCAGTGCCAGTGAGTAATTCTGCTGGATATTGGCGATGAGACCGCGTTTGAGCAGAACTTCGACGCGCATCTTCTCGTCGAGCGTTTCGTTCGGCGTCTTGAGCAGGTGATCGTAGATTTCGTAAGCCTTGTCGATGTTGCCTGAATCCTGTTCGAGATCGCCGATGGCAATCGCGACGGGTGCGTAATCCGGTGCAATCGTATATGCCTTGTGCAGCAGCGCGTCGGCGCGGACATTGTTGCCGCAGGCCTGAGCTGCAATAGCGGTTTCGCGAAGCAGTTTGGCATTCTTGAGCGCCAGCGAAGGTCCGGGCAGCGTCGTGCGTTCGACAGCGCCCATGGCACCGATACAGGCTTCGTATCTTTCGGTAAGGCGGCCTGCACGTTCTTCGACCGATGCCAATGCCTGCCATGCCTCGATGTTATCGTGGTTTACAGCAATGGCTTTCCATGCCCAGATGCGGGCTTCGTCGAGGCTGGAGGCTTTCTGGCAGCGCTCGAGCAACTTGTTGGAACGCTCGGCCCAGCTCATGGACTTCTCGTTTTCTTCGGGCAGCAATGCCGATGTCGAACGCCAGTTTTTCAGGCGGCGACCGATGCTGCGCAAACTGTCGGAAGCTTCGACGTTGTTGGGATCGAGTGCTCGGGCATTGCGATAGTAAGTCGCAACCTGAGCGGTTTTCTCCTGCTCGTCACAGACTTCGGCCATGTGGCAATAGAATATTGCGCCCCATGCGGGTTCGAGCAAACGCAGCACCAAATCGAGGGAGCTCATATACTGCTCGACATCACCATTCTTCAGCGCCATGCTGGCGATTCCGAAATAGGCATTCCGTTCGACCGGACCGCGTCGGTTGATGCTCTGATATGTCTTGATGGCGCTTGGGATATCGTTGAGTGCGAGAGCCTGAATGCGGGCCAGCTCAAACAGATGCGATTTGCGGGCATTCTTGGATGTAGGATCGCCGGCGAGCGTTTTGACGGTTTCGGCGTATTTCTCCCAGTTTTCGGTGTTGCGCAGGCTTGCGCAGTAACGTTCCACGATTTCTTCGTTTTCGGGATCGAGCTGCTGGAGCTTTTCGACGATTTGTGCGCTCACCGCAACATCCTTGATTCTGCGGTCTGCAATCGCAAGTGCCTCGTTATAGGTTGCGATGGCTTCATCGACATCGTCTTCGGCATACAGGGCATCTGCATGTTCGAGCATCACCTGGATCTGGCGATTCCACTGTTTAAGCCGCTCGCACATGCCCACCAGATGCATATAGCCCTCGCCGGTCGGACCGGTTTCTTTGTAGAGCTGTTCGAGTGTCTCGCACGATGCATCGGGCAGCGACAATTCCTTGTCCTGAATCTCGGCGATCTTGAGCAGGATTTCCGGACGTTTTTCGGCTTCGGCGAGTTTGAGTTCCAGACGCAGACGACGGAGCTCAACTTCGGGACCAATATCTGCACCGGTTAATGCAGCGAGGCCGGAACGTGCATGTTCGTTCTGCGGATCGATTTGCAGGATTTCGGCATAACCGTCGAATGCGCCTTCCAAATCGTTGAGGTGATCGTTGGAAATATCGACCACGCGCTGCCACAGCGCGATACGCTCTTCGTCCGAACCGCCGGCAGCGATGCGGCGAATCAACTCTGAACGCAGATATGCCCAGTTCTCGTGCGATGCCTGCCACGAAATCATGGCTTCGAGAGACTCCACACAATTGGGATCGATGTGAAGAATGGTGCGCTCGACATCGACGCTGCGCTCCAAATCGTTCAGATTTTCGCGGTAGAATGTCGCCAGTTTGCGATACAGCTTGAGGCTGTTGTCGTCGTCATGTTCGTGGTGCGCCTGAGATGCAGACAAACGCAGAATCTGTGCATAGCGGCCGCTGTGTTTTTCGATTCCGGACCACGACGAAAGCTTGTCGAAAGATACGCTGTCGGACGGATAGTTGGTAAGAACCGCACCATACAGTGCGAATGCGCCTTCCACATTCGACAGGCTGGTTTCGTAGATATCGGCAACCGATTTGAGTGCATCGGCGTTTGGTTTTGCAGCCGCTCGTTTTTCGCTCTCCAAAAGCGGTACACAAAGCATTGCAAAATCCGGATTTCCGGATGCTTCCACCAGCTTTTCTTCGACTTCCTGCTCGGGATTCAGGCGGTAGCCGATGAACAGCTCGTTCAGGGCATCCAAATCGCGAGAGAGCGAACGTTTGAGAATCTGATAGCGGCGTTTGGAGATTTCGGCACGCAGCGTCTTGTCTTGTGTATTGTCCCAGACTTCGCCATACAGACCGAGCAGTGGCTCGAACAGCGCATTTTCGTCGGCGATCTTCTCTACTCTTGCCAGAATCTCGGAATCGTCCGGATCCATCGCGAGCAGTCTTGCGAACTCTTCGACCGCACGATCCGGCGCCTGCAGGTGGTTGAGCATGATATCGATGCGTTTTTCGATTGCATTGCGGCGGACTTCTTCGTCGAAACCATTGGATGCCAGACATCCCAGAACGGCGACGACTTCTTCCCAGCGATTCGTATCGGGGGCCAGACGCTCCAGCTCGCGGGCCAGAACAACGGCTTTGTCCGAATCCAACGCAGAAGAGAAAAGAATTGTGAATGCCAGCGACGGATTGCTCAAATCTTCGGCGCTGAATCGCGCAACATCACTCAGAAGCTGGTTGCGAACGCTTTCGTCTTCGGCAGATGCAGCCCGACGCAGCCACGTCGCACACAGGATATCGCTGTGCTTTTGCTCCCGGCACAAAGAAACGAAATCATCCACGACGCTCTCGTCGCCGAGCCACAAAATTCTGCGCAGCATCTGAATGCGCTGAATGACGTTCTCTTTAGGCATAAATCTGAGCGTCTGCTTGAGGATGCGGCTGCGTTCGGCTTTGTCTTCGGCTACGGTTGCTGCAATTTCGAGAATCGCAACCACGATGCCGCGTTCCGAATCCTGACAAATCGTCTCAAGCGCACGGATTGCCGATTCCTGCATCGGATCCCAGCACAATACGCGCAGATAGGCGCTCACAGCCTGAACATGGGTGGCGCTTTCGACGCATGCATCGGCGATGCGCAGGCCCAGTGAAACGCGTTCATCCTTGTCGGTGAGACGGCGCAGCGCCTGTTCCATTGCGCCAATGCGCTCCGACTGGTGATCGAGTTTGTCCAGAACCTCACCCAGATTTTCGAGGGCATCCTGGTCGTCGGGATCACAATCCAACACGATTTCCCAGCCAGCTGCCGTATGGGCAGATTCCGGATTGTGCTGCATCAGATACTTGCCCTTGCTTCGGGCAAGCTGAAGTATCGTTTCGTCGTCTGCAGTGCGGATTTGCTCGGTCAGGCTCTTGTCGAGCGAATCGAAATCACCCTTCTTGGCATAGACGCGGGAGAGCTCCTCGCTCACAGACGGATTGTGCGGATCAATGGCCTGAACTTTCTTCCAGCAATCCTCGGCCTTGTCGTAATTCTCAAGCTTATCGAGATAGAATCCGCCCAATTTGGCCAGAAGTTCGCGGCGAACTGCAGGACGGCTCGTGAGTGCAAGCAGCGCTTCCATCGAAGATGCGACGCCTTCGTTATCATCCAGCGACTCATACAGTTCGATGACCTTGCGATGGACATCCATATCCATCGGCTCATATTCGATCACTTTCTTGAGCAGCGATACGGCGAGTGCATTGTCGAACAGCTGTTTTTCGGCAACTTCAGCGGCTTTGCGATAATGCTCCAGAGCTTCTTCGCGTTTGCCGAATTCCAGCTCGCGCTCGGCGCGGTTCACATAAAAGTCGCATAACTGCTCGTTTTTGCCGCTTTGCTCGAAGTATTGCTCTTTGATGTGGAGGGCATCGCGATCGTCGGGCAGTTCCTGCAAAATCGAATCGTATGCTTCGATAGCCAGTTCGCGCTCGCCCTTGTTCCACAGCACATCGGCAGCTGCACGATGAATATCGAGTTCTACAGCCTTATCAAGACCTGTCATGCGGCTGATATCGGCCAGCTTGTCGATATCGCCGTTCAGGCGGCAGATATTGATATCCTGCAGCAGCAAAAGCGGGTCTTTGGGACGGTCTTTCAGAAGGACGCTCAGGGTTTCGCTGGCGCGTTCCGCATCGCCAAGACCAGAAATATAGATTTCGATAACCTCGCGCAGACCGAGCTGCTGAATCTGACCCCAGTCGACGCATTTTTCCTTGATGAAGTTTGCCAGTTTCTCCCAGCATGCGTGCTCGCGATAAGCTGTCATCAGCTCGCTTTGCACTTCGTCGCTGTGTTCGCCAAGACCCCACAGGTGCTCCCAGTCCAAAACCGCAAGTTCTGGTTTGGAAAGCTCATTCTGGGCAAGTTCTGCAGCCTTGCGCGTATATTCGATGCGCTCGTCGCTTTCCCAGGTCGCATCCACAACGCGGCGATACATGGCATGAACCGATTTGTAATCGTTTGATGCACGGAAGACGCCTTCCATGTATTCGATGGCGGATTCGTTCGATGGATCCTCGCGAAGGAGCTGTTCGTAGGTCTCTTTGGCTTTGTCGGGATCGTTGAGCTTTTCGAGATAAATCCCGGCCATCTCTTTCAAAATGCTGCTGCGGACTTCCTGCATATCTGCCCAGGGCGCATAAAGCAGCACGTTTTGCATGGTCTGAACCAAATCCGTCCAGTTCTGAGAACGAATCAGGCTGCGCGACTCACGGCGATAGGCATTGTTGTCGCGAAGGCTGGCTTCCTGACGCAGGTGCGCAGGAATGGGCAGAATGGTGAACGCAGGCCCCTTATCCACATGGATTGCGCCTTCGTCTTCGTCGGCATGAAGCGACTCGCTCGGTGCTTCGCTCGTTTCATAATTCTCTTCGGGCTCCGGTGTGGCTTCAAATTGATCTGCTTCCTGCGGCGGAGCTGTAAACAGAAGGGCTGATTCACTGTTATCCGCGCTGCTATTTTCGGAGGCTTTGTCTGCTGGTTCGTCGACAGCTTCGATATCGCCGGTGACGACATCGGCAGAATCTGCGCTCTCCGATGATTGCGCAACCTCTTCGACAACCGGTTCGGGCTCTGATACTTCGGCTGCGGGTTCGGGTTCAGATACTTCGGCTGCGGGTTCGGGTTCAGATACTTCGGCGACCTCGGCAACCTCAGCGACCTCGGCTGCGGGTTCGGGTTCGGGTTCGGGCGTTTCGACGATGGGTTCGGCCTCTGAAACTTCGGCTGCGACTTCGGGTTCGGCAATTTCGACCTCGGCTGCAGCGGCTTCGGGTTCTGCTGCTTCGACTGCTTCAACGGCTTCAACGGCCTCGGCGGCCAGTTCGTCGGCGAGTTCCTGCCCAAGATCAATGCCGCCATCGACATGACCAAGGGATGCTTCGTCGTTCGGTGATTCTGCATCACTTTCGACTGCGACATCAAACACGGAATCCGACAAATCCATACCTTCTTCTGGTGCTGCATCGTCTATGTCCAATGTGAAAGGACCTGTGGAGATTTCGAAGTCATCGGGCTGCATATCGCCTTCGGATGCTTCGACTGCAGCTGCAATGCCGGGGTCGGATTCGGGGGCTGCGTCGCTTTTGCCCGGTGCGACCATTTCGCCAAACAGATCGTCCATGGCGTTTAATGCATCGCCAAAATCCGGCATCTCATTCTGGGCCTCGGGTTCGGGAGCGGCTACGGGTTCGGGGGCTGCTGCCGGTTCACTTGTGACGTGAACAGAGGGACGCGCACCACGAATAATGCCCGGACGACCGCCGCGTGGACCAACCATGCCTACGGGACGTCCGACGGCTGGCTGCGACTGTGACGATGACGGATGCGGCGGTGTCGGAACCTGCGGCGGTGTCGGAACTGGTGGATGTGTCGCGCCTCCGCGCGGTACTGCCGGCATTCCCGACTGGCTGAACCGGCCCTGCGGTACGCCGCCTCTCCCCGGCGTTACCGATGGAAATCGACCAGACGTTCTCGGCCGCTCGACGATGTGCTTTGACGACTCACCGTCATTGCCTTCCATATGATTGCCATACTGATTGGGATCTCTCTCGTCCGTCATCATTCTCTCCTAGTCGTTAAAAATAGCCCAAGGGCAAAATACACCGCGCAATATATTACTTTTGTCGTTTGCGCTCAAGTATTTGCACATCGCAGATATAGGAATATACAACAACTACACACAGCTACACCCAGACAATCTATCCACGGATGTGCAGCTTGAGTGATAGGCAATAATGGCTTATAGCTTATAGCTTATAGCTTATAGCTTATAGCTTGTGATCCTGGAACCAGATGAATTCTGGCACCCCGCCATAAACCATAAGCCATACTGAGCTTAGAGCTTGGAGCCAGGAGCTTGGAACTTATGATATCCCCGCCATAAGCCATAAGCCATAAGCCATAAGCTGTCTGTACCCAACATTGCATTTTAAAATTTGACTTTCGGTCATTTGCGTTCAGTTTGTCGGCCGATGCTGATTTCTGTGGCACACTTCAACCACAGGCGGTATGGTGGGTGACGCGTATTGCCCGCAGGGCAATAGCGGCACCGCGTGTGCGTATCGCAGATAGCACACGCCACATAATAATTTGCGCTTTCATTCTTGAAAAACGAGGTATTTCAATGGGATTGTTTGATAAACTGCTTGGCCGCGACTACAAATATTATATTCAGAAATGCAACAAGGTTAAGGATGATGACCTTGGCGAGGCAATGGCGTGTCTGGTTCATGCAGAGGAACTCATCGATGAAGATAATGAAGAAGCCAAAGCCGAAATCGAAGCCGAACGCAGCAAAATCAAGCATATCGTTTATCGAAAAGCGTATGAAGTCGCCAAACAGTATCTCAAGAGCGGCCAGCATCAGGCGGCCCAGAATGCGATCGACCGCGCGGCACGCCACGTTCAGAACGACGAGGAACGTGAGGAACTGAATGCGCTCGTCAACGACAGCCATACCTGGGACAGTGAAGAAAAAATCGTCGAGGCGCATGTCGAGGGCGAGGAACGCGTTTCGGGACTCGGCGTGAATGACAAGTGGAATCTCTATGTCACGAATCTGCCGTTTGCAAAGGCGCAGCACTGCGATGAACTCGGTGACGATTTCAAGAAGGCATGGATTGCGCTTCAGGAAGGCGAATTCGACGAAGCCATCGAAGGTCTTGAAGAAATTTACCAGACACACCCCGATGATCCGCTCGTGATGTGCGAACTCGGGCGCGCCTATTATGGTAAAGGCCAGTTTGAAAAGGCCGATGACCTCATCGCCAAATCGGATAAAGCCGACCCGCAGATCGACACAAAACTGCTGCGCACCGAAGTGCTGTGGAATATGAAGAAATTCGACGTCGCCGAAGAAGTGCTGCAGGCAGCCCACGATTCCGATCCCGATAACAATAATGTTTTGGCTCGCATCGCTCAGCACGGCCTGATTTCTAAAGATTACGAATCAGGTATCGCTGCGGTCGAGGTCCTCGTCGAGAATCTTCCCAATGACCGTTCAGTCCATCAGCTGGCTGGCCGCCTCTATCTGGAAAGCGGTGATGAAGATAATGCGCTTAAGAGCTTCGAAAATGTCAATCGCCTCTTCTGGCAGGTCAATCCGCAAACCAAGAAAATTACTTTCGATCAGAATGCCGCTGTCGCTGCAGCAGGGCTCTATTTTAAGAAAAACGAGAATCTGGAACGCGCGGTGGAATTGCTCGAGGCCGTGCGCGCCAATTCTGCCGGCGAAACGCATATCGCCATTTGTATTCAGCTCGCCGAAGTCTATGACAAAATGCTGAAACCCAGCAAACAAAGGGAAGTGCTCAGCGAAGCCACGCGTTTTATGGACGATGCACTCAAATCTGCAAGAGGTCCGGAACGCGCCATGATGCAGCTGCAATATGCAGAAGTTTCCGACCAGCTTGGTGATTCGGAAAAATTCAAGGAGTGCATCGAAGAAGCCAAAAACTTCTTCAAGACCGATGCGGATAAGGGACATCCTGTCGCTTCTTTCTATATGGATATCATTCAGAAACGTGAAAATGGCGAGCCGTTCCCAAAGGCAGATCAGATGCAGGAACGCCTGAACGAATTCGTCGAATCTCATCTCGATGAACTGCGCGCAAAAGCCGGTATTCAGGCGCCAGCCGGAAATCCGAATCTCACCAGCCATGAGCCCGCAACCATCGATATGGGCGATGTCGAAATCGCTGGTCCTGTCGCCGATTCTGCACCATCCGCTGCCGAGACAAACAAAAATGCCAACGATATTATTGCGGCTATGGCTGCACTCGCCCCAAAACGCACGATGCCCGTCGAAGTCGCTCCGGCTGAAGTCAACGAAGAAAACAACGATAGTGATGCAGAATCCACGGATGATGCTGAATCCAAAGATGACGCTGAATCCAAAGATGACGCTGAATCCACGGATGATGCTGAATCCAAAGATGATGCTGAGTCCAAAGATGACGCTGAGTCAACGGATGATGCTGAGTCCAAAGATGACGCAGCGGCCGGTGATGATTCCGCAGCTGCAGAACAATAATCCAAACAATCCTCGAATCGCCCTGCAGGGACATGACCATCAGCGCACCTTTGGTGCGCTGTTTTCGTAACCGGGTGTACCGCCGGCACACCCATAGCGCAGGTGAGCATGCGCGCCGACGCATTGGATGTGCAAGATGGAATATCAAAAAATCCTCAACGAAATCAAAACCAACCGCAGTAAATACGAAGCCTCCGGTTATGGTCGTGATCCAAAATCGACGGCTCTGGTAGACGACCTCGCTGCCTATGAATGCGCCGGATTAACGGCACGAAGATCACGAAATGATAACGAAATTGGTGTAGATCGCGATCCCATTGTGCTGCAGAAAGGTGAGGGCGCGATTTTGTGGGATGCAGACGGCCTGCCCTATATTGATATGGGGGCTTGCTTTGCCGTCGCCGCATACGGCCACAGCAATACTGAACTCGTTGGGGCTATGGAGGCTCAGGCCAGGAAACTGATGCACGGTATGGGCGACGTCTACCCTACCGATACCAAAATCAGTTTTCTCAAAGCATTGGCAATGCTGGCTCCAGGCAATTTATCCGGCGCATTGCTCAGCCAGTCGGGAGCCGAAGCCGTCGAAACCGCCATGAAAATGGCGCAGGTCGCGACAAAAAAGAGCCGATTCATTGCATTCGAATCCAGTTACCACGGCCTGAGTTATGGAGCGCTTTCGGTTACTGCGCATCAAAACAGCTTTAAAACGCCTTTTGTTCAAAGGATTTGCCAGCAAACGACCTTTGTGCCCTACGCCAACTGTTTGCGTTGCGCTTTTGGTCAAAAGAAAGGCCAGTGCCGGTTTGAATGTATCCAGCACATCGATCGCATTCTGTCGCTGCCTTCATCGGGAGCTGGCGAGGTTGCGGCAGTCATTGCCGAACCCGTTCAGGGACGCGGCGGTGATGTTGTGCCTCCAAAGGGATGGCTCAAAGCACTGCGTGAAATCTGCACCAAACACAGCGTCTTGCTCATTCTCGACGAAATCTATACAGGCTTTGGCCGTACCGGTGAAATGTTCGCATGTGACCGCGAAAATGTTGTGCCGGATATCATGTGTCTGGGCAAGGCGATGACCGGCGGATTTCCGCTGTCGGCTGCCATTGCAACCCCCGAAGTTCTGGCGCATTGGCCGCTGAATACCGCCGAAGCCATTCATACCAGTACATTTCTGGGCAATCCCGTGGGGTGCGCAGTGGGATTAAAAGCACTCGAAATCCTGCAGCGCGACGATCTGCCCAAAGCTGCACGCGAAAAAGGCGAATATCTGCTCAATGCGTTCGAAGCGATCAGACAAAAATATCCGCAAATCATTGCAGAAGCCAGGGGTGCCGGTCTGATGTGCGCTTTGGAATTTGCAGATCCGGATCTCTCACCGCGGCCCGATATTGCGCTCAAACTCGTTGATTTGCTCAGGGATCGCGGCTTTATTCTGCTGCCATCGGGGCCATGGGGAAACGTGCTCTCCGTCGCCCCGCCGCTCATCATTCCAATCGAATGTCTGCAATCATTTGTTGAAGCGCTCGACGAAAGCATCAAAGCGCTTTAATCTGTTCTCTACACCATCTCCAGCATGCGGATGATGGGTTTAACGGCAGACACCATAATCTCTTCGGGAATCTGAACTTCATAGCCCTTGCCCAGCATGCAGTCGCGCAGCAATTCCAATGTGTTGCGCTTCATGTTGGGACAAACGACATTGGGCGTAAGCCCGTAAAAATCGCGGTCGGGGAATACGGTTTTGAGACGATGGATCATGCCGTATTCTGTGCCCACGATAAACCCTTTCTCCGAACGTGATTCGACGAATTTGAGCATGCCGGCGGTCGAAAGCGCTGCATCAGCAATATCGACGACCTCGGGACGGCATTCCAGATGCACCATCACCGGACATCCCGGATGTGCTTCGCGCGCATTTTGAATATCCTGAATCGAGATGCGGTTATGCGTCCGGCAGCAGCCATTCCACAGTTCCATCTGCATTCCAAGCTTTTTGTTCAGATTGGCGCCCAGATTCTGATCGGGCAAAAACATAATCGGACGCGACGGGTCAAGTTTCGTCACGATTTTTTCGGCATTTCCGGATGTTACACAGATATCGACCAGCGATTTGGTCTCGGCTGTCGTATTCACATAGGCAACAATTGTATGATCGGGATGCCCGGATTTCCATGCACGAAGCGCATCCGGATTGCACATATCAGCCATCGGACATCCGGCATGTTCGGTCGGCATGATCACGCGGGCTTTGGGCGACAGCAGTTTCGCGGTTTCTCCCATAAACTTGACGCCGCAGAACACGATCGTTTCGGCATCACACGCCTGCGCCTTGCGGCTCAGTTCGAGCGAATCACCACAAAAATCTGCGATATCCTGTACTTCTGGTTCAACATAGTTGTGCGCCAGAATCGTCGCATGCAGCTGCTGTTTCAGGTCCAGAATCTCTTCGCAAAGCTTGTTCATCCCTTTATTCCTTGTCGATATGAGCGTTGACCAGAATCGAGACATAATTCTTTACAAACAAATCTTCCAGCCACGAATTGATCAGTCTCTGGCTTTCCTGCATGATTATCAGCTCGCGGCACTGATTGACTGTCGCTTTCCACTGTTCAGATTCGCCGTGAGTCACTTCGTCGACCTTGACGATGTGATAACCGACTTTCGTTGAAATCAGGGGCGCGATTTCTCCGGCATTGAGCGTAAATACAGACGCAAAATCCTTCGTCAAATCGCCCGTCGAAAACTGTCCCAGCACGCCATCGCGCTCTGCACTTCGACCGCTCGAATATTTCTTAACATACTCGACAAACCGGTCCGGGGATGAAGACGCCAGTTCATGAACGCCCTCCGCGACCTGGGCCTGTGCTTTATCAAGGCTGTTCCACCAAACGGGATTGATGATTTTGGCCATGTCTTCACCAAGACCCGCTTTGCTGTCGACATCAATTTCGGGAATCTGGATCTGGCTGAGCGACACGATCACACTGTTTTCCGCGTCGGGTAATTTTTCCTGAGCGCATGCAATCACATCGACTTCGGAGGGCGAAACCTGACCCGCAAGTGCGCTCCGAACCACATACTGACCTTCAATTTCTCCACGCAGATACGCTCGGTAATCGTCCCAATCTATGCCCTCGCTGGCCATCATCGTCCTGTAGGTTTCTTCGCCCTGACCCGACTGCATGTACATTTGCTGCAGCTGCGCATTGACCTCGCGATCACCTACATGGATATTGTTTTTCTTCGCCTCACGGGCGATCAGACGCACCTGCACGAGTTCCTTGGTCAGCGCTTCCAGTTCTTCCTCGCGATCCGGTGAATAATCGATGTCGTGCAAATCCTTGCCCTTCACCAGATACCTCAGCACGCCTTCACGACGGATATCGTTCAGCGTGATGACTTCATCGCCTGCCACAGCAGCCACCCGCTCCACGGTCTTTGCTTCCAAAACGCACGGTATCAAAAGCGCCGCCATTATCGCAACTGTCGTCCACTTACCTGTCATTTGCACCATCCCCAATTTATTTCTCTTGCCCATCCTGGGCAAACCGCCTCGACTTCTAATGGATTCGAACGCAATTGGCAAGACATTTACTCGCCAGATTTCCCTACGTAATGAAACAAATATACGCCGTGATTTAATTCCGATGCCGCTTTCAAAATGCTTCCCACCTTCTTGAAACTATTCAGATACGCCGGCATCAGGCGGGAATTCCGATGTATAGTTCCGATAGATTCCCCGCTGCATTCTATACATTTGTCGTATGCAGACTGATACGATTTGTCAAACTTTATCCGCTGAGACAGCATATCGACCAGATCCATCGGTAACCCTTCATCTGCTTCATACGCCTCACTCAGCTCATCATACACTTTCCGGTGCTGCGTATACACCAGATCTGTATATAGTTTCTTCTTTACGGCTTCCATGTAATCTTTGTAAAACACATGCACCTGGTCCGCACTCGCCATGGCAAACTCATGCGACACACAAATATCACTGTCGGCTACCATATCGCGAATATTGAATATCGATTCGGTGCTGTAACCAAGCCATGGAAAACTCATTCCATATACAAAATCATACAAATCACGCGATATCGCATGTTCCCGATCATAACACACACAGCCAAGCGTATCGTTCAGCACAAAATCACAGCCGTCCAAAAAATCAGACTGAATCATATCAATCGCTGCAGGCTGCTCCGGCTGTCCCTCTGGCAAAAGCAGACTGAATATCGCCGACGATTCACGTATCAGCACCATAAACACCTGCGATCGCCAGTAATCACACAATCCGCTCGCCTGAATCGTCTCCCACGAACGATCCCGCGCCCCGGTCACACTCTCCAGATAATACAGATACCGCTGACAAATATCATCCAGCGTCCGATAGCTGTCGTACGCATCGTGCATCGCAATCGACGTCACAATGCTTTCCACAAGCTGCCTCAACGGTTCGTCGTCACGCCGCTGTGCGAAGCTCATAAACACCGGCTTAAACAAACGCTCATACAAGTCAGTCTGAATCACCCCCATCTGCGTTCGCAGTCGAAGTGCCTGGGGCGCTGGCGATTCCGCAGCCAAATCCTCCGCCTGAACCGGCATCTCGGCGTCATTCACCGCCGACGAGGACGTGATTTCCGGCTGTTTCGTCACCGGCTTCTTACTTTGATTTTTGTTTTGTTGGGCTTTGTTTTTCTTGCTGTTTTTTGCCATATACACATCTTCCGGCACGCATTCGCCCCCCGCGGCAAATGACATTCACTTATCCTTTATATCTCTTTTACGCAACGTGCAAACAGTATTTAGGCGCGCTGGCTATCGGCTTCGCCGATACGCCTTGCGCTGCTCGCTTTGGGGCGGCCTGTACAGACGTGCGATTGCACGTCTCTATGGCCGCCCCTGCAGCTCGCTGGCTCGCCTATGCGCTGCTGGCGCATACGACTCGCGCCTACACTTTCACAAACCGCTGTATCTCGCACGTATGCGCGTTCGTTTTTTCATCATAATTCACTGCGACCAATAATAGCTCACCCTGGTATTTGTCCATCACGTTAAAATACTGTTTCGATTCGATCTGTTGCAAAGCTGCGCCCGTGCTTTGATTGCGCTTGAGTTCGACAATCATCGCCGGAACATTGGGAATATACGGAACAAACACGACGTCGGCATACCCTTTGTCCGCCGGCAGTTCGCTGATAATCGTATAACGCGTGTTCGCATAGAAATAGGCAAATCGAATCGCGCATTGCAGACAAGCTTCGTGGTTATATCTTTGGCGGCTCATCAGCTGCTCGTGCGCCGCAGACAGCGCATCTGCCACAGCCTGAGCATCTCCTTCAATCGTCTTGTCCAATAATAATTTCGAATTTCTTACAATGCGGATGGCTTCGGCGTAACTCTTGTCATCCTCAATAGCGTTGATCCACTCTGATCGTATCTCGTGGTTAGGGATATAGCATTGTTTTTGGGCTCTGTCATAAGCCAGATAGCCCAGGTGAATTAAGTAGGTATAAACGTCATCTTTGGAATTAAAGTCCGTCAGGGTATTAATGTATTTTTTTATATTTACATCAATGCGTTCACCAGCGATCATTGCCTTAACATCATCCTTAATACCATCGAAATTCATAGATATATAGATTCTTATGGAATCATAAGAGCCAGTTTGGGGCCAGTAATCATCAAATTCTTTATTCTCCATGGCCTGGACAACGGAATGTGGACTATAAATTTCAAATAATTCATCACGGTAAGTCATTTTATAGCCGTTATACCAACGACTACATTCCTCGAAATCTATGCCATATCGCACGCACAATGCCTGCGTTTCATCCTCTGTAAATCCAACGAATTCCGTGAGCTGTTTCGATTCCGTCATAGTGTATTCTCGAAACAGGTTGAGCTTCGACTGTACTTTGTCACGCACGATGGGCAAAACTCCCGTCAAATAGACAAGAGCAAAGGCCGGTGCCAGATCTGCGTTTTTGAACATGCCGTTCAAAAACGCCAGGTATGGATTAAAAATCGATGATTTCACCTGCTCGCGCACGAGCACGTCGTATTCATCCAGAATCACGACAAACTGTTCTCCGGTTTTGGCATAGACTCGCTCAATACACCTATCCATCGCGTCGTCTTCTTTTATGCCACAATCAGGGTATTGCTCAGCGAGTTCCTCGCGAACTCGCTCCGTAAACAGCGGCACGATGTCCTCGTCATGGTTGGAGTTCGAATAAAACCCATTCACGTCGATTTTTATGACGTTGAACGCATTGAGGTAGGTCTCGAAATCGTCGGTCTGCGCGATCTTGAGCTTTTCGAGAATCGGGCGCGAGTTTGCCTTTTTGCCGTAGTAGGCCGCAATCATGTTGCCGGCCATCGACTTTCCGAAACGGCGCGGACGCGCCACGCATACAAAGCAATCCTCCGTGTTCAGCAGCTGGTTCAGCTCATGAAGAATCATCGACTTATCGACGTAAATCTTTGAGTTGACGGCCCTTTTCAACAATGCTTCGTTTGGGTTGACGTAAATGCCCATCGTGCGCCTCCGTTCACAATGACAAGGGCGCTTTTCCCCTTGTTCATTCCTTCCTTACCATAACTCGCCCAACGCGATATGGCGAGCGAAAAGAACGTCGCTTGGAGAGCATATACGTCGGGGCTGCCCTGTGTGGCAGCCCCCAGCCCTGTGTGTGGCAACCCCAGTCCTGTGTGGCCGTCCGCTATCGTAATAAGTATTTATTTCGTCTTTACCTGCTCATCTCTTTTGTGAAGTGAACACTCATTGTCGCATCTTTATCCACAAGGATCTCGCGGGGCTTCGAGAATTTCTTCGTATCCGGGAAGTAGACGCGAATGGTATGAGTTCCCGAAGTCACTTCTTGCTTTGTGACCGAAGATTTATATGAAACGAGTTTTCCGTCGATATAAACCTGCGCTTCCGATTCTGCCGTGATCGTGACAAAACCTATACCGTCTGCTGCATCCGGTTGCTTCTTGGTTTCTGCTGCATCCGGTTGCTTCTTGACTTCTGCTTCGACTTTCGTGCCTGTAAACATATCTTCTGAGTTTTGTGCAGTAATAACCCAGCTATTCGGATAATAACTAAAAGATTCCGCACCTTCAAACATATCGGTCATGCCGACTTCTGACACGTCCCACTTATCGAGCGGCTGGTTGAACGACGTGGCATGCGAAAACATCGACCCCATATTGGTGACATTTGACACGTCCCACGCCTCAAGCGGCTGGTTGAACGAAGTGGCATAAAAAAACATCCAGACCATATTGGTAACGTGTGACACGTTCCACTTATCAAGCGGCTGATTGAACGACGTAGCATGCGAAAACATCGCCAGCATATCGGTGACGTTTGACACATTCCACTTATTGAGTGGCTGGTTAAACGATGTGGCACGGTCAAACATAAACCTCATATTGGTAACGTTAGACACGTCCCACGCCTCAAGCGGCTGATTGAATGACGTCGCTTGCGAAAACAACGCACTCATATCGGTGACGTTAGACACGTCCCACTTATCGAGCGGCTGGTTGAACGACGTGGCATGCGAAAACATCGCCATCATATCACTCACCTGACTCAGATTTGGACTGTCTTCGGGAAGCTTGTTGAGTGCTGTGCAGGATGCGGCAAACAAATCCATACTCTTCCACGATACATTGCCCCAACTGTCGATCGAGATGACGGCATCTTTACTGTGATCCTGTTCCGCCGGCTCACGGCGTGGTTGAAAATTACATTTGACACCTTCTGGACATACCCGTTGTCTGGCACACAAAAACATCCCGGGTATTTCACCGCGCACCCAAATCTGATGTTTGCCAGAGTTCTTTTTATAAATACATTTCTTATTATCCGTTAGGCCCTTATATTCAAATTCGCCGTCACCTTCGCAGTCGAGGTCATATCTGACGGGATATTGACCATCCACTGAATTCAACGCAACGAGGATTTCAATTCTATCATTCTCCGCGTCAATATCTGTCGTAATTGTATATTTAAAAACACCATCATCAGCGGCTTGCTGAACATCCTCAGCGGGTTTTGGAACTTCTTGTTTTGTACCACAGCTGCTGGCGATCGCGAGCGACGTGAGGGCGAGTGTGAGGATCACTAATTTTTTCATAACCATACCTCTTTAATAATCCATGTAAATTGTCTATTTCGAAACACATAATGCATTTAAAATGCATGCGTTATTAAACACTATAACGACATCATGCCGTCGGGGCTGCTCTGCGTGGCAGCCCCTGCCCAAATCAATACTGAATCCACAAGACCGGACGCACGCCGACGAGTATGCCGTCAACGATGCCGCCCAAATGGCCTGACTTGTCTTCTAACAGCATTGGCATAAAACATTAATCCCCGAATGACGTTTTTTTCGAAAATAATTTTACATGATGCCTGCAGCACATACGGCTCGCTTTTTTCTTTTATCTGCTATATGCTCGCTTTGGGGCGGCCACGCAGGGCCGCCCCTACTGCTCGCTTGCTCGCCTATTGTCTTCGACAATACGAATCGCTACCCGGGCGCGCCTGCGGCACACCCGGTTATGCAAACAGCGCCTTCCAGGCGCTCGCTTTGGGGCGGCCACGCAGGGCCGCCCCTACTGCTCGCTTGCTCGCCTATTGTCTTCGACAATACGGCTCGCCTTCTTCATTTATCTGCTCAAAGCTCTAAGCTCTAAGCTCCAAGCTCCCATACACCACCATGCCATCTACAAAAGATTATCTCGACTATGTTCTGGAACAGCTTTCGGATCTCAAAGGCCTGTCATTCCGAAAAATGATGGGCGAATTTGTCCTCTACTATCAGAATAAAGTCGTTGGCGGCATCTATGACGATCGTTTGCTGCTCAAGCCAACTCAATCGGCGCTGCAAATCCTCTGCGATTCCGGAATTCAGCTGGATAGGGCAATCCCTTATGACAGCGCAAAAGAAATGCTGGCTGCAGATATCGACGATCGCGATGTAACATGCCGATTAATCCGCGCAATTGCTGCAGATCTTCCCGAACCCAGGGGAAGATCGAAAAGGAAAGGCGTTGTACGGCCAGAGTGTTGATAATACGCCAATGTGTAGATACATCAAAGCACTGCAATAATCTGACACGCCTGGAAGGCGTCACATCTGAATCCGTAACCGGGTGTGCCTTAGGCACGCCCGGACAAACTGACTAACCTCCAAAATTGAAAAAATCAACACAGTCGCCGTACATAGCCATAGAAAACACCAAAATAACTATGACTCTGCTAAATGCTTTTAGCAACAGGCATCCATTTGTCTGCCGAAACGCCATTTCTTGATAAAGGAAAGATATCAGCAATGAAATATCGTTTCATACTATTTGCATCATTTTTTGGTTTTTTGGTAGCAGGATGTGGTTCAGACGATCTCTCTGACACCTCTCCAACCGCACAGAATACCGAAAGCCGTAACAATATCCCGGATTCCTCAACAGAAAACCCAATGCCATCCGGGAGTTCCGAAAAAGAAGTCCCCCCGGGCAATAATGATGATCAAGGCACATCTGCTGAGAATACCGAAATTGATCATACGGACGATTGGATCGGCCCAATGTCCCCTGAGGATGCACTCGAATACATGAAATCGACGTATCATCGGGGACTTGTCATCGTCGATGTCACACCGCTGGAACACAAACTCGAAACAGGGTTTACAGGTTCCATCTCCATTCCCTATACAGAACTCGATTCGCGTTCAGACGAGATACCCCCCGCAAAACCTGTCATTCTTCATTGCGTCAGAGGAAATTCCTCGGCGAAAGCTTATCCAATACTGGAAGAAACGCGAAAGGATATTCCGGTTCTATCCTATATCGCTGGTGAACCTTTGATTGAAGACTTTAACACATGGGTGCAATCACAAGACCCCACCCCATAACATATAAAACAAGCATCACGCCAACACTCTGGTCTTGTGTGTAACCACCAAAACAGCATGAGTGCTGTTCTGTAACCTCGCTTCCCCATTCCCCAACTTTATCGTGTCATTCACGCCCCGGATGTGATATACGCTTCGCCGCGTATGTCCGAATGGAGGTTGATGGACATGAAATTGCTCACGTTTAAAAAAGGCGGTATTCATCCGCCCGAGAACAAAGAAAAAACCGAAGGGCTCGCCATCGAACCGATGCCGGTGCCCAAAGAAATCGCCATCCTGCTCAGTCAGCACATCGGTGCACCTGCGCAGGCTACCGTAAATAAAGGCGATGAAATCACAGAAGGCCAGGTGATTGGCGAAGTTAAGCAGGGGCTGGGCACATTTATTCATGCCTCATGCAAGGGAAAAGTCAAAGCCATTGCCAATGCTGGCCATCCGATAAAAATCATGGCGCCGGCCGTGATTGTCGAGACCGCTCCCGAAGATAAAAAGTACGAAGAAAAGCGGGACTGGTCGGATTTATCGGTCGATGAGCTCCTCGACATCATACACAATGCCGGTATCGTAGGTGCCGGCGGCGCGGGATTCCCGGTTCACGTCAAGCTTAGACCGCCAAAAGACACCAAAATCACCGAACTCATCATCAATGGTGCCGAATGCGAGCCCTATCTCACGGCCGATCATCGCGTCATGCTCGAGCAGCCGGCCGAAGTCATCGAGGGCATCCGCATCATGATGAAGATTCTGGGCGTCAAACGCTGCCGTTTCGGCATCGAAATCAACAAGCCCGATGCCATCCAGACGATGACGGACGCCGTGAACAACACGGTCCAGCAGACGATCGACATCTGCGCGCTGCAGACCAAATACCCGCAGGGCAGCGAAAAACAATTGGTTTATGCGCTCACCGGCCGCGTGATTGGTTCCGGTGCGCTGCCCGCCTCTGTCGGCGTCGTCGTCCAGAATGTCTCGACCGCAGTGGCCATCTATGAAGCTGTAGTGCTCGGCAAACCGATGTACGAGCGCGTGCTGACGGTTTCGGGCAACGGTATTAAACGCCCGGCAAATCTGCGTGTCCGCGTCGGCACCCGCATCCGCGACATCATCGAATACCTCGGCGGCATGAACGACGACGTGCAAAAAATCATCCTCGGCGGCCCCATGATGGGCTTCGCAACATCCGATCTCGACACGCCCGTCACCAAAACGACGTCCGGCATTCTGCTGCTCACGTCCGACGAAGTCGACCTGCGCGCCGGCGGCCCATGTGTGCGCTGCGGCTGGTGCCTCGATGCC
>JAEEGL016294702.1_pt1 | contig 38840 bp, 34 predicted proteins | sample 9134231 | NCBI WGS metagenome assembly JAEEGL01 (sample SAMN16246548, study PRJNA631951) | gut metagenome | biome: gut microbiome; feature: rumen; material: fiber-attached | host: Bos | place: Iran: Karaj | collected 2018-10 | reverse complement strand
TGCTCTACTTTTATTTACAAATATCAAAATATAACTGCAACAGATGAAGCATATAGTCAAGTTTTAACAGAAGCTGGCTTCCCTGAAAGTTATCATCCATTCCTAACTCACTTACATAATAAATATCCTAATTGGAATTTTAGAGCAGTTAATACTAATATTGCATTTAAATCTGCAGTATCGGGTGAAGAAGGAAAAAATTATACTCAATCAACTATTTCAACTTATCGTACTTCTTCTACTCCAGTTGAAGGAAAGACATGGTTTAGAGCAACTACAGGTCTTATCGCTTATTATTTAGATCCCAGAAACTTCTTAACTGAAAAAACAATCTTTATGTTTGAAAACTTAAGTTATGATAGTGAAACCCAAACTAGTGATGTTGTTAGTTCAATATTTGGTAGTGGTACATTATCTGGAGAAGTTTATACTAATGCCTTTATGAGTGCAGCCAGTGCTTATAATATTAGTCCCGTGCACTTAGCAAGTAGGGTTAAACAAGAAGTCGGAGTTAACGGTAATAAAGCAACTAGCGGTGGAGAATTCACTTGGAATGGAAAAACTTATTCAGGATATTATAATTTCTACAACATAGGAGCCTATGGATCAGATCCACTTACCCGTGGACTTGCCTATGCTGCAGGGCTACTTGGTAATACATCATACGGAGTTCCTTGGAATACCATTGAAAAATCTATTGGTGGTGGGGCTAAATTTATAGCAAATGGTTATATATCTAAAGGTCAATATACATTATATTTTCAAAAATTTAATGTATCCCCTACTTCAAGCTATTCACATTATACTCATCAGTACATGACTAATGTTAATGCCCCAACAGCAGAAGCAATATCAACACATTCTTCATATAATAGTGCTCATCAATTAAATACAGCTTACACATTTGCAATTCCAATATATAAAAATATGCCAGAAGACTTTGTAACACTTCCTCCGGTTGGAGATACAAATAACGATTTAACAAATATATCTATTAATGGAATTAACATAAGTGACTTTGATAAAGATGTTTTAGAATATGATTATAGTATTTCTAATCTAACTACTAAAGTTACAATAGGAGCAACTGCAGCAAGTACTAAGAGTACTATTGAGGGCTTAGGAGAATATGATTTAAATGAAGATGTTACAACTATAAATATTATTGTTACTTCAGAAGCCGGATTATCACAAACATATAAAGTTATTATTACTAAAGTAGCACCAGTTACTACTAATATTACTGAAATATTAAATGTAAATTATAAACTAAATAATAACTATTTAACAAGTATAGAAGCAAACACAAATGTAACTACATTAATTGAAGATATTAAAAAAATAGATGCTACACTAACAATAAGTATAAAAGATGCAAATGATAATGATAAAACAACAGGACTTATTGGAACAGGAGATAAAATTACAATTATCAAAGGCGATGTCAGTGAAACATATATAATCGTAATTAGAGGTGATACTAGTGGCGATGGAAAGATTAATGCCTTAGATTTATTACAAGTTCAAAAACATATTTTAAAATCTACTACTTTAACTCTTCAAAGATTTGAAGCAGCAGATACAAATTACGATGGAAAGATTAATGCTTTAGACTTACTAAGAGTTCAAAAATATATCTTAGGAGATTTAAGATTTAAATAGGAGGATTTATGATAAAGAAGTTATTTATATTTATTACATTACTAGTATTCCCTTTTGTTGCAAATGCAGCATCATCGACTGTTAAAATTACATCTTCAACAACAAAGCCAATTATTGGTAATACATTTAAAGTAACAGTTAAAGTATCATCATCAACAAGTTTAGGAAGTGTCAGTTATACTTTAAGTTATGATACTTCAAAATTAAAATGTACAAGTGAAAAAAGTGATGCCTGGGTAGCCAAGAATGGTTCTACCAAATCATATACTAAGACATTTACTTTTAAAGCTATTGCCTCTGGTAGTTCTAAAATAACAGTTAAATCATATGAGGCATATGCTTACTCTAATGAAGCCTACTTAAGTCCTAGCATTTCACCTGTTACTATCTCTCCTACTTCTAAAGCAGCAATTGAAGCCAGTTATAGCACTAATAACTATTTATCTAGTTTAACTATCAGCCCTGGAACATTATCACCAAAGTTTGATAAATCTGTTGAAACATATCATGTGACATTAGAACCAAATGTTGAAAAAATAACAATATCTGGCAAGAAAGCAGAATCACATGCTTCAATATCTGGTTTAGGAACATTTAAAGTTAGTGAAGGAGATAACAAATTTAAAATAGTTGTTACATCTCAAAAAGGTACTACAAGAACATATACAGTTATTGCAACAGTAGTTGATAAAAATCCTATTAAGATAACATTAAATGATAAAGAATATACTTTAGTAAAAAAAGATAGTATGTTAAAAGAACTTGATACATTTGAAGATAGTACAGTAACAATTAATGAACAAACTATCCCATCACTACACAGTGAAATAACAGATTTTAATTTAGTAGGATTAAAAGATGAAGAAGGAGATATTTACTTAGCAATATATAATGAAAATAATAATTCTTACACCTTATATGATGAATTAAAGTTTGATACAGTTACCATATTCGCTACTAAGTTTGATAAACCATTTAAAAACTATATCAAGAAAGAAATAACGATAAATGATACTATAGTAGAAGGATATAAATATAAAGATAATTCAGACTTTGTAGTTATTAGAGGAATAAATATCGAAACTGGAGAAACTAATACTTATGTTTATGATCAAAAAGAAAAAACATTACAAAGATATAATGATGAAACAGAAAAAGAAATAGAAGATGAATTAAAAGGAAAAGATTTCTTAATCATGGTATTAGGATTTGGCTTAATACTAGAGTTATTCTTAATAATAGTATTTATTGGTAATAACATATCTAAAGCTAAAAAGAGAAAAAAAGAAAAAGAATTAGAGAAAGAAAAAACAAAAGAATTAAAAAAAGAGAAACATTAATTGTTTCTCTTTTTATATTTACATATATCACTAAGTCTACAAAGATTACATTCTGGTTTTATAGCTTTACATCTATATCTTCCAAATAATACTAATTGATGATGAACCTTAATCCAAGAAGCTTTAGGAAAGAACTTTTTTAATTTTTTTTCTACCTTTATTACATCATCTTTCTCTTTTGCAAGTCCAAGTCTTTTTGATACTCTACTTACATGAGTATCAACTGCTATATTAGGAACATTAAATAAGTTAGCTAAAACAACACTAGTAGTCTTTCTACCTACCATAGGTAAACTTTCCAAATATATTCTATTATTAGGTACTACACCATTATAATTAGTTAACAAGCTCTTACTAATATCAATAATTGCTTTAGACTTTTTAGTATAATTACCAAGTTCTCTAACAATATTTGATATATCATTGAGATTAGCATCTACTAGTTTTTCTAAACTATCATATTTACTAAATAAAACATTAGTTACCTTATTTACTCTTTTATCAGTTGTTTGAGCACTTAGCATAACTGCGATTAATAATTCATAATCCTTGTGATAAATAAGTTCACATTTAGCATCAGGGTATAGACTATTTAAACAATTTAAAATATCATTCATTATCCTCTAACCAGTTATAATCAAATAATTCTATTTCTTCCGAATCATTTTCTTTCTTTTCTATTTTCTTTTTACCCCATGCATAGATTATCTTATCTACATATCTGATGTTAAATACACCATTTAATACAGCTTCTTTAACTGCAGACTTAATAGTTTCTTCTTTAACACCATTATCTAGCCATTTTTTAATAGTTTCATATTCTATAGGACTTAGTACTCTACCAAAGTCTTTTTCAATTAGAGAGTAAATATCACTGCTCTCAGCTTGAGTTTTATCTTGCTCTATTACATTCATTAAAACTTTATTACTAAAGTTATCAATAGATAGATATTCTTCGCTGATACCTTTATCGTTTTTAATAACCTTCTCTTCAATTAACTTTTTTTCTGTTAATGAACTAATTATTTCCATGATACTATCTATGGAAAAAGATAATTCTTGATGAAACAAATCAATATTTAAAGGTGCATCATGTCCAAAAGTTTCTAAGTAACATAAAAATATTAATTCTTCTAAAGATACTTTTAATTCATCTTTAAGACTTAATAAATATGTTGGTAAAATAATATTTTTAGATTTAATTATTTCTAATACTTTTTTACTCTTCATATACTGCTCCTTGATACTTGTTTTTAATATATCCTATTATTTCTTTCTTATCATTAATTAACTTATCACTTAAGATACTTTCTTCTAAATCAGGATAAATATGCTTTAATAAATCTTTATTTTTCATATTTAATTCCTTACATATTTCTTCTGATGTTATATTAATATCTTTAATATTTTTAATAGGCAAAAGTTCATACTTATTTAAATATTCTTGACGATCTAATCCAGTTATCTCGGCAACTATTGAAGTTACATAACTACCATATTTATACATAGTATAACTATTTATCCCTTTATCTATCATATCATAAATATGTTCTTTAATACTCTTTTCACTCTTAGTAACCATATACTTATTATTTATATCAATTGCTATCCACATACCTAAAATATCTTTAGTTAATAATGCTTTATCTAAATTATCTATTTCTAGGTCTTCTTTTAGCCCTAATTCTTTAATTAAACTAATTCCATATCCTTTATACTCACTTGCTAAAATCTTTGTTAATTCATCTTTTTTACGTTCATAAGATAAATTTCTTAATAGTTCTTTATGATTAATAATAGCTTTCTTCAAATCATCATCTATTCTAAAGTTTAAAACAGTTGCAAATCTAACTGCTCTTAGTATTCTTAAAGAATCTTCTTGAACTACTAAATTAGGATCTTTAATTGTTTTAATTAACCCTTTCTTTAAGTCGCTAACTCCATCTAATAAATCAATAATATTTCCTTTTACATCCATACAAATAGTATTAATAGTAAAATCTCTTCTTGATAAATCCTCTTTTAAATCTTTAATGTATTCAACTTCAACAGGTTTACGATTATGTTCATATTTAATTTCTTTTCTAAAAGTTGTTATTTCATAATCGATATTTTGTGATTTTAAATAAATAGATCCATATTCAAATTTAGGAACACTAGCATCATTAAATACTTCTTTTATTTCTTTTGGTGTTGCATCTGTACAAATATCAACATCATAACTCTCTCTTTTTAAAATATAATCTCTTACAAAACCACCAACTATATACGCTTGGTAACCATTTTCTATTAGTTTTCTTAATATTTTTAAACTATTTTCTTTCATATGTTACCTCCCATAAAAATTATAACATATTTAAAGAAAAAAACGATTATAAATCGTTTAATATTTCTTCTAATGCTATTTTTCCATATTCATATGTAAGAGATCCTTGTAAATATGCTATATAAGGTTCTCTTATTGGCCCATCACATGAAAATTCTATTGATGAGCCTTGTGTAAATGCTCCTGATGCCATAATTACTTTTGAATCATATCCTGGCATATCACTAGGATATGGTGTTACAAATGAATCAATTGGACTATATTTTTGTACTCCTTGAATAAATTTAATAAGTTTTTCCTCATCATGAAAAATAATATTTTGAACTATATCTCCTCTATCATCATTATATTTAGGTTCAACTTCAAAGCCTTTTTTCTCACACAAGTAACTTGCAAGAATTGCGGTTTTTAGTGCATTACGAACTACACTAGGTGCTAAAAACAAACCTTGTAATATCTCTTTATTCATATTTAGTGTTGGTCCCACTTCTTTACCAAGTCCAGGTGCTGTTAATCTTTCGGCACATAAACTGATTAAATCACTTCTTCCAACAATATAAGCACCATTAGATGTAATACCACCACCAAGATTTTTAATTAGTGAACCTACGCAAATATCTGCCCCAACTTCAATTGGTTCTCTAGTGCTTACAAATTCACAATAGCAGTTATCAACAAAGATAATTACATCTTTATTTATTTCTCTTATAAACTTAATTACTTTTTCTAGCTTTTCAATTACAATTGTTTTTCTTGTTGAATAACCCTTTGATCTTTGTATTTCAATTACTTTAATACTTTTATCTTCCCTTAAAACTTTTTTTATCTCATCATAATTAAAATCATTATTTACTAAATCAACTTGTCTATAGTTAATACCATAAGACTTTAAAGAACTAGGATTGTCTATTAATCCAATAACCTCATCTAAAGTATCATATGGTTTGCCTGTAATTGATAAAAGTGTATCATTTGGTCTTAATAAGCCAAACAAAGCTACTGTTAAAGCATGTGTTCCTGAAATGAACTGAGTTCTAACTAAAGCATCTTCACTTTTAAAGATTTCACTATATACTTTTTCAATCTTTTCTCTACCTAAATCATCATATCCATAGCCAGTTGTTGAAGTAAACGAACTAGTTGAGACTTCATTATGTCTAAAAGCATCTAATACTTTTTTACTATTCTTTAAACATATATCATCATATTTATCAAATATTTCTTTTAATTCTTCTACCATTTTAATATCCCCCATCTACTCTTATAATAGTATTATTTATATAACTTGCTTCATCACTACTTAAGAAGTAAATAACATTGGCAATTTCCTTAGGGTCTGCAAATCTTTTTAATAATACTTTTTCTTCTTCGCCTTTTCTAAAATCACTTTCTAAAGTTTTATTATGATCTGTGTCTACCCATCCAGGTGCTACACAGTTTACTCTAATTCTTGGTGCAAGTAATTTGGCAAAATTATGTGTAAGGGAAATAATCCCTGCTTTTGACGCATCATAATCAATACTTTCAGGATAATAAGTATCAATACCATTAGTACTTGAAACATTAATAATTGAGCCGTTATTCATCATTTTAATAGCATACTTAGTTACTAAGAATGTTCCCGTTAAATTAACACTAATAACTTTTTCAAATTCTTCTTTTGTTTTTAAAGAAATGTCATTATCTATTGCAATACCTGCATTGTTAACCAAAACATCAAGATTACCATATTTTTCATTAATTATATTAAACATATTTTTTACTTCTTCTTCATTACTAATATCACACTTTACTACTAATACAGAAATATGATAATTGTCTATTAAATACTTTTCTAGTTCTAATGCCTCTTTTTCACTATTATTATAATTAATTATAGCATTATAACCATTCTCTGCAAATTTAATAGCACATTCCTTTCCAATTCCTCTACTAGATCCTGTTATTAAAACTGTTTTCATAGCCCACCTCATTTCAACCAGTGATAGTTTATCATAAGAAAACTAAAAAAACAATGTTTTACAAAATAAAAAGCTGAGATATTCTCAACTTTTTATTCACTCTTACTTCTTGTTCGCGTTTTAAATATATCTACTTTAATTTCTTCTTTTTGTAATCTAGACTGTTCTCTAATGTGCTCAATTCTTCCCTCTATATCAAAATCTGCAAATCTAAAGTATCTTTCGATATTTCCTTCTGTGCATATTTCACTTGCTGTTTTTTCACTGTTGACATCCCAAATAATATCACCTGCAGCTCTGACAGATCCTGCACGTCCTAATTCGGCATCATAAAAGTTATAGCCATCCATAACTGGATCCCCAAGATAATCACTACCAAAATGAGGTTCTGCATTACAAACCCTAATTCCTGTAACAGCTTCAACATAGCCAACAAGTTCTTGTTTACCAAAAAGTGATTGTTTAATAACTGGTTTCACCAAAAAATATTCTAATATTTCACTTTTGTTATATAAATCTTTTGATAATATTGATGCTGATGCCAAATGAAGTTCATCTAAAACTTTAATTCTATCTCCTATCATAAAAATCCCCCTCTTTTTATAAAATTGTCCATATTTTAACATAAATAATGAAAAAAGTCAAATATTGATCACATAATGTTAGATATATATATTAGACTAATCATTAATAAAGTAATTAATATTATAATACCAAACACTTTGAAATGTTTCTTTTTTTCTAAAACAACAGTTGCAATAAACTCTCTAATAAAGGCATTAAGCCAAAAATATGTCTTTGTCTTTGAACCAATTCCTTCAGTTTTAACATTCTCCTCAGTGGCAATTATTCCTGCTCTAAAAACGTGATAATTAGTAGTTGAGAAGATAATATTAGGATTCTTTTTCTTTTTAGTTATTAATTCGTATGAGTACTTAATATTTTCGTTAGTATTAGTTGATTTATCTTCAACGATAATGTTTTTAGGACTTATTCCTTTTTCAACTAAATAGTTTTTAATAGCCTCTCCTTCGGAAATTGCTTCATCTCTTCCTTTACCACCAGATGGTACAAAGATAATATCTTTATTAGTATTTTCTTTTTGAAGGTTTGCAAACTCTATTGCACGATCAACTCTTGATTTTAATAATGGTGTAAGCGTTCCATCTTTTTTTATCATACAACCTAAAATTATAACAAAATCTTTATTAAATTGAGGCATATAACGAGCTGATTTAACGCCTAAAATGATTGTTCCTAGTAATACACATTCTAAGTATGAAACAAAGATATAAATTGTTGATTCAATGAAATTATATATGTAAAGTGCTATACCTCTTTCATTATGAATATCAATTATTGTAATGCCTTGAAAATAATTATACATAACAGTTGGCATAATAGTCACCACTATTATCATTACTCCCAAAATAATTCCTAGCATATTTTTTATACTGAATCCTTCTTTTTTTAAAAGTACTATACTATTTATAACAACAAAGATTGAAACAATAATTGCAATTGGTAACAAGATAAAAGAAATAAAACTTACAGAATTCAAAATACTATTTATCGAATTAATTAACCCCCGATAATTTAATAATTGAAGTATTTGATTAATAAAAGTAAAAATTAAAAATATAATAACACCTAAATAGGCAACATTTTTATATTGATAGATGTTTTTTTTCATGCTTATTCTATACTTTTTAATTAACATACATAAAACACTCGCAATATAAATTAGTAAACTAATTGGAATAACTATATCAGCGCTCGATCTACCTAAATAGTGATTCTGTGTAATAATTCCAAAATTATGAACATAAAACGTTTCTAAATAGTTATTTCTATCATCATTAAAAGTGATATTAGTTTTACCTTTTTCATGTGATTTTAGTGTTATAACTAAAGTATTACCTTCTAGTTCCTTAGAAATTATTTCTAATATGTCTTTATCCTGTTCTAGTTGAATATTCATTTCATTAACACTTTTAACATCTTTACTAACACTTACTTTATACTTATATGTATTTCCAAATAATGCAATTGTGACAAAAGATATAGTCAACAATATAAATGCTAATAACACAAATAACAAAGTATTTCTTCTCATAATATCACCTATATTAAAATAAAAAACCCTTAAAAGGGTTCAATTACTATATGGTAGCCAGTATGGGACTCGAACCCACGAATATCGCCTTGAGAGGGCGACGTGTTAAACCACTTCACCAACTGGCCATAAATTATGTGATATACACATAAAAACTACATTAATTTTACAACAAATATATCTTTTATTCAAGTATATTTAATAAAAAAAGAATATAAATATATTCTTTAATCTTCTGTTAATTCAGGTAATGTTAAATGATTATCTAGTTTAGAATTATCTTTAACAAAATAATTCTGGCAACTTGTTTTTTCTTGGCAAAGTTTATCACCATCTACATACATTTCACGATAATATGGTGTTCCATCTTCCTCATAATAAAAATAAATTGTTTTTTTATTATCTTTACTTATTTCATATGTACCACTTTGTCTTATTTCATCACTATAACTTTCAGTTTCTAAGTTATATCCATAATAAGTCCATTCTTTATCAGTTAAAACATATTCAGAATATGATTTTCTTACTACTTCATCATCCTTTGTCCAATCAACATAATGACTCCATCGACCAGCATATGAAGGTTTAACATTGACATTGGTTGTCTTTCCACCTTCTCTAAAAAATACAAAGTAAACTCCAAGTCCAATAAGTATAACAGCAATCACTAAAAAAAATATTTTCTTTTTCATATTATCACTCCTACTATGTATTAAGTATAACATAGATTAAGAAATTGTAAAAGTATTATTACGTGTTCGTGTAAGTATATTTTCTTTGCGCATAGTTAGGCCCTTTTTCATTTCATTAAATCTTCGCATAACTGCATCCGTATGATGAGGATATTCTTTAAGATAATTGGGATAAGGGCCGTAAACGGTTTCAATATCATCTAAATCTATCAAAACGACATCCTTTGTTAGAGGATTAATTAATACATTTTCTCCCCTAATATCTCTTGGTGCAATATCATGTTCAATTAAATCATTTACTAATAATAATGTCTTGTCTAAATAATCTTTTAATTCATCCTTACTAATACTATCTAAAGCATCCCAAAAAGAAATATAACCATTTAAATAATTCATCTCTATCCCGGCAAATAATCCACGATATGATAAAACACCCGTAATTAATCTATTAGATTTAGTCTCGCTTAATCTTTCAAAATCTTTTAATCGATTATATGGATTATAAAGTCCATAATCTTGATCAGCAAACAAAAATATATCAACCTCATCATCCAAAAGAGATCCATCCCCACTCATATATGTTTTTATAAAATCTTTATATCGTATTTTATATACTTTGTCTCCCTTAGCAACTACAATCCCATAGCCACCAAAACCACAAGGGTTTTCACAAAGCAGCATATCTAAAAGCTGTGACTTATTTAATTCAATTATTTCCATAAACCCTCCTAAACATTACTGTTTGCAACATACAACCTAATGAATAAAGACTAAATAAATTACTGCAACATGCATCAAAAATATTAAAGGTAACCCTATAGTAAACCATTTCTTTTGTGTTTTATGGTGAAATATTTTCATCGCCAAATATCCCCCTATTTCACCACCCAAAAATGCGAGTAATAAAAGGCTTGAAACACGTATTCTACTCTTCTCTTTAATTGCTAATAATTTATCTAATCCATAGATAATAAAAGTAATTATGTTAATTACCAATAAATAATATAAAATCCAATGATTTTCACTAATAAAATTCATATTTATCACTAAATTATTATATCATCTATACTTAATTTAAAACAATAAAAAACTCTGACTTAATCAGAGTTACTTTTTCTTATCATAATCAAATTCAATTATAGTATCCATACTATCTTCTAAATATTTTGGATTACTAGCTATTTCTTGTGCTAGCTTCATAGATTTAGCAAAATAAAATCCATCAGCAATTCTTTCATCTAAAGTAGCAGTGATATCTACTATGTATCTGCCTTTTTCTTCTTTTATAGTACCAATCGTTATAACAATAGAATTTGTACCATAATTATTTAAATGATGATAACATGAATCACATTTAATACTTCCTAAATTAGATAAAAGTAAGGTTGAATAATTAGAATCTCCATTAGTTAATGAATTTGGAACCCATCCATGATAATCTAACCATTTTATAAATCTAACTATTATTCTCATTAGCCATCTTGGAAATTTAGTTAATGATTTTAAGGCTTTATCCATATCGTTTGTGCCTTCATTTCTTGTTTTAAAGATATCAACGGCCATTCTATGAGCTAATTCTACCCCATTTTCTTTAGGATCAACTTTTAAGAATATTAGTTTTTCTTCAGCCTTATCTGAAAGTTTATCTTTAGCAATAAAAGAAAGTGAAACATAATTTCTTTGATACATTCTATGCCCCTGAACAAATCTATTTAAATGTTCACGATTATAGATAACTTTGGCAAATACTGCAGATAGTCCTTGAAAATATGTATATTTAAAATCTAATTTTTCATTCTTTTTGTCAATCCATTTAACTAATTCTGTTATATCTAGAAAAACTGTTTTTGACACTTCACATTCAATTCTAGTTTCCATTAAATATGGCATTATTGCATGTACTGAGTCCTTTGGTTTAATATAAATTCCATCTTTTCTATTTTTACTCATACTACTTTACCTCTCTAATAATATATTTTCTATAATAGTTCTTAATTTTTCATTTGCTTCCTCTAAAGACATATCACCAACTTTAAAAGGCTCACCAAATTTTATCTTTAAATTATTTGTCCTAAATTTATAATCACCAGTTATTCCAAATGGTACTATCGTTGCATTTGTCTTTTTTGCCATTGAAACTGCACCAAATTTAAATGGTAATAACAATTCTTTTGTTTTATTTCTTGTACCTTCAGGGAATAATCCAATAGCACCATTATCTTTTAATACATCGAGTGCTAATTCCTTTGCATCTTCATCATGAATTGCTCTATTCACTGAAATGCATCCAGTTATCTTAAAAAAGAAAGCAAATTTTCCATCAAAATACTCTTTCTTAGCCATATAATGTATCACTCTTTTAGTTGCCATTATAGCTAGGCATTGATCCATTATATGTTTATGATTACCAACTATTAAAATAGGCCCTTCCTTGGGAATTACTCCTTTATTATAAACTTTAGGCCTATAATAAAACTTAAATACAGGAATTAATATTGGCTTTAAAAGTTTATATCCCCACTCATTTAGTTTTTTCTTTTTCATAACGTTCTAACTCCTCTTTTTCTAACTTTCTATAATCAATCTTATTATATAAAGTTTTAGGAAGAGATTTAACAATCTCAATATTCTTTACTTGTGAGTATGCTGCAAGGTTCTCTTTGCATAGCTTTTTAAGTTCACTTCTAAATCTAAGGTTATCGTTCTTCCCTTCTTGCAATATAATATACGCTTTAGGAACATGCATTTTGTACTCATGAGGAATACTTATTACTGCACATTTCGCTACATCAGGATGTCTTTCAATAACTTCCTCAATTACACTAGGATAAACATTAAATCCACTTGAAACAATAACTCTTTTTAATCTTTGAGTAAAATATATTACACCATTAGGTGAAATGTATCCAATATCACCAGTATGTAGCCATACTCTTCCATCGCTATGCTTTCGTAATACTTTCTTTGTTTCAGCTTTGTTGTTTAAATAACCCATCATTAAAGTAGGACCGGTAACACATATTTCCCCTTCTTCACCTAATTCAAGCGGCTCAATAGAATCTGGATTACAAATACAAAACTCATTGCCTATCATAGGTATACCAATTGACCCCGGTTCATTAGATCCATCGAATGTATATGCAGTAGCCGCTACACTCTCAGTCATACCATATCCTTTGGATACTGATATTTTAGCCCCATGACTTCTCAAATATTTATTCATTCTTTGTTCCATGTTAATCGTTAAATAATCTCCACCACTTATAACATATTTCAAAGATGATAAATCTAGGCTATCAAACTTTGGATTATTTAGCATTGCCTCCCATAAAGTAGGAACTCCGGCTAAAATATTAGGATGATATTTGTCAATTATTTTATAAAATCTATTTGCATCAAATTCTGGCATTAATATAACTTCAACTTTTAAAGTTAGTGGGCAATGACAACACACACCTAAACCAAAGCCATGAAATATTGGAAGAATAGTAACTATCTTATCTTTTGGCCTAGTATTATATACGTTAACACCACCTTGTTGCGCTAGCGCATTAAAACTATAATTGCTTATCATTATACCTTTTGGAGTACCTGTAGTGCCTCCGCTATGAAGAATAATACCTAAATCTTTAGCAAGCACTTTAACTTTAGTATCTTTATTATAAGAATAGGCAAGATCTAAAAACTCTCTCCATGTCATATAATCAGAATCGTTAAATGGCTTTTTGATTTTTATACCTTTTGTTAAGGTATATCCAATCTTTAATACCTTAGGCATTGATTCTTTAACCGATACAAGTATAGTCTTATAAATATTAGTTTTATCTAATACATTTTTAACTTTGTCATAATTAGCATCATATAAAATCAGTATTCTAGAATTCGATTCTTTTAAATAAAATTTAATCTCGTTAACCGCAGACAAAGGATGAATCATATCTGCAACAGCACCAATTTTATTGCAAGCATAAAAGACTTCTAATCCTTCTGGTGTGTTAGGCATACAAATAGATACTACATCACCTTTTTTTACACCTAATGACTTTAATGATCTAGCAACTAAATCTATCTTTTTAAAGAAATCATGATATGTAATCCTATTTCCAAAATAATTAATGCAGTGAAAGTCTAAATCTTTCCCAACATTATCTTTCATGTAATTATAAATTGATTTGTTTGTAAATTTTATTTTTCTATCTTTTCTAGAATAATAAGAAAGCCATAATTCATTATTATTCTTTTTCTTAAATAATTTAACAAAGAAGTTATAAATTAATCCCATATGTCCTCCAAATTACTTTTAATTATTTGCATTAACTTATCATTATATCTATCTATATTATTATCAATTTCCATCGGTTTATAAAATCTTATTCTTATTCCACCGAACAATTTATATTTTCCTTTAATAACAAAAGGAATTATCTTTTTATTAGTATTTTTAGAAAAATTAACTGCTCCTTTTTTAAACTCCATTATAGTATCATTTGTTCTATTAATTGTCCCTTCCGGAAATATTCCTATAACACCATTATTTTTTAAAACAGACTCTGCCTCTTCAATACACTCACTATTATTATGATTTACTCTATCAACAGGTATAATTCCCATACCTCTAAACAAAAATTTTTTAAATCCTTTATTTAGAGAATCTTTTGCTAAAAATCTAATAGTTCTTTTTGTAGATGCAATTAATAAAACACAGTCTAAATTATTAGTATGATTACCTGCCAAAATAATTCCATCATTATCGTCTATATTTTCCCTACCTTCTATCTTAGGCCTATATACTAATAAAATAAACACTTTAATTAATGGTCTAACCAATCTATATAATTTTATTTCTTTTAATTTATTTCCCATACATTTAATTATACGCCTTTAAATAAAATTTCACAAATAAAAACGGACAATCTTGTCGTCCGTATAAATCAAATGGTAGCGAGAGAGGGGGTCGAACCCACGACCTTCCGGGTATGAACCGGATGCTCTAGCCAACTGAGCTATCTCGCCATAAAAGTAAGCAATAACATTATAGCAGTGTTATTGCTTATTTTCAACTATTTTTTTATTTTTTATAAAATAATATTAATTATTTTATCTGGTACATAGATAACTTTCTTAATATCACCTGTTATTAAATTTGGATATTCAGCCCTTATTTTATCTATTATATTCTTCTCTTCTTCTCCTCTAGTAATAAGAATTGTCTTTTTCATTTTACCATTTATTTGAATTGGTAAATTAATCTCGTCACTACTTAAATACTTAGAATCATATTCTGGCCATTTAGCATCAACTATATTTTCCTTAAATACTATTTCATACATTTCACTAGTTATATGTGGTGCTAATGGATTTAGTAAAGTTAGAAATATTCTTAATTCTTCTTTAGTAATAAATCCATCATCTTTTGCCTTCTTAACAAATGTCATAAGAGAAGCAATTGCCGTATTTAATTTTAAGTTTTCTAAATCTTCTGTAACTTTCTTAATTAAGTTATTAATAATATAAATATGTTCTTTTGATACTTCTTCACCCTTAACCATATCTTTAAATGACCATACTCTATTAATAAAGCTTGTAATACCATTTATTCCATCAAATGTCCATGGTGTATTATCTTCATAACCACCTAAGAAGTGTACATGTAATCTTGCAACATCACTACCATATTTATCAATAACTTCCATTGGAGAAACACCATTAGTTGAACTTTTACTCATTTTCTTTCCTGTATTATCAAGAATTAAGCCACTACCCATTTTTTTCTTAAATGGATCTCTTGTAGGTACTACACCTATCTCATATAGGAAATTTTGCCAGAAGAAAGCGTATAAAACATGTCTTGTAATATGTTCGGTTCCTCCAGTATAGCAGTCAACACTACCCCAGTATTTTAATTTATCAAAACTTGCTAACTCTTTATCATTATGTGGATCACAATATCTTAACCAATACCATGAAGAACCTGCCCAGTTTGGCATTGTATCAGTTTCTCTTTTAGCAGGTTTACCACATTTAGGGCATTTAACATTAACCCAATCAGAAACTTTTGACAATGGAGAACTTCCATCTTCTCTTGGCTTATAATCAGTAATTTCTGGAAGTACTACTGGTAAATCTTTTTCATCTAGTGCTACTATTCCGCAATCATCACAGAATACTACAGGGAAAGGTTCACCCCAATATCTTTGACGGTTAAATGACCAATCTTGCATCTTATAGTTAACTGTTTTATGTCCTAGACCTGCCTCTATTAATTTTTCACTAATCTTTTCTTTAGCTTCCCTTACAGTTAGTCCACTAAACTCTTCTGAATTCATAAGTTTACTATTTAATCTCAAATAATCATATTTTTCAAAGGCTCTTTCACTTACATCGCCTTCAATTACTTGAATCATAGGTATATTAAATGCTTTAGCGAACTCATAATCTCTTTGATCATGGGTAGGAACTGCCATAACCATACCTGTTCCATAATTTGCTAAAACAAAGTCTGCAGCATATATCGCTACTTTCTTACCATTAACAGGATTAATAGCATATAACCCATCAATAAGACATCCAGTTTTTTCTTTTTGATCTGATATACGATCAAATTCACTACGATAAGCTGTCTCTTCACGATACTTTAATACTTCATCATAATTTTTAATTTTATCTTTAAATTCATCAATTAACTTATGTTCTGGTGCTACTACCATAAAAGTAATACCATAGATAGTTTCAATACAAGTTGTAAAGATATCAGAAGTAGTTAATTTATTACCCTCTTCATCTACAATATCAAAACTAACTTGCATACCTTCACTTCTACCAATCCAGTTTCTTTGAAGTTCTTTTAAGTTTTCATTCATTTCAATTCTATCAACATTTTCAAGTAGTTTTTCAGAATATTCTTTCATCTTTAAGAACCAAACATTTCTATTTCTTTGAACTACTTGTCCATGGCATCTATCACAAATTCCACCTTGACTATCTTCATTAGATAAAACAGTTTGACAATTAGGACAAAAGTTTACAATACCCTCTTTTTTATAAGCTTTGTCATGATTAAATAATTGTAAAAATATCCATTGCGTCCATTTATAATAATCAACATCACTGGTGCAAAAAGCACGATCATAGTCAAAAGATAATCCTAACTTCTTTGATTGATCCATAGCTTTTTTCATACCAACTCTAACAAATTCTTTGGGATCTGTCCCATCTTTTAAAGCTGCATTTTCTGCAGGTAAACCAAATGAATCGCCACCTATTGGAAATAGTACATTATATCCTTGTAATCTTTTCATACGAGCAAGAGCATCTGCTGGAACTGTTCCTTTTAAATGACCCATATGAAGATTACCACTTATATTAAAAAATTCATATAAGACATAATACTTTGGTTTTGTTGGATGAAAATCTATTGCTTTAAAGCACTTGGTTTCATCCCAAATCTTTTGCCACTTTTCCTCTACTTCTTTAAAATCATACATGTTTTATCACCACTTTTAAAATCATTACTTATTCATTTTATCATAAACTTTTATATTTAACAATTAAATTAAAGCAATAATTATTTAACTAATTATTGTTTGTTATCTTGCTTCCTAGTTCTTTTTTGGATTTGACTGTTATCAACAACTTTATCTTCTCGTGTTTCATCTAACCCCTGTAAGGAACGATACATTCTTATAAATGGTATATAAAATGGATCATATCTAGAACCAGAAGTTCTTAATCTTACATAGATAGCATATGGATCCTTGAATTCACCAATTGATTGATTTTCTGTCCTGGTGAATGTTAATCGATATGAGTTATCCCTTTTAGATATTTGCATTCTATCAACTTCGTCAAAACGTCCATCATCCGAAACCCAAACAATATTTTTATTTTCATCAACTAATAAATCGTAATTATAAAGAGTAATTCTATCAATTTTTTCCTTAGTCTTAGATTTAGCCTCAAAAACATTTCCATTTATGACATCATCATATAATTTATCAAATAATTGATATACTTCTTTGTCTTCTACACTTATGTCAAATTCTATACTTTTAGCCTGTCTAAAGGGCATTCTTTCTCCGTCTTCTAAAACCATATACAAATCAAGTACTCGTGCCCACAAAATAGTCAATTTTTTTCCATCTTTTATTAACTGAACATCATATGTACCTGCAAAATTTAATTTTTTCTTTATTTCCATATATCATTTCTCCAATACAATTAAATATTATAAATTAATATCCATTTCATCACAACACTATTCTCTTGAAATATTTAGAATAATTCCAATACTAACCATACTGACAAGTAGACTGCTGCCACCATAACTAATGAATGGTAAAGTAACACCTGTTACCGGTACTACACCTACTACTACAGATAAGTTTAAAACTGCCTGAAAGATTATTTGAAAGATAATACTATAAACTAAATATTTGGCAAATAAGTCTTCCTTTTCTAATGCTATGGATAAACCAGAATAAACAATTAAACCAAATAAAAATAAAATAACTATTGCCCCTACTATTCCAAACTCTTCACAAATAATTGAGAATATAAAGTCCGTTTGAGGTTCTGGTAAATAAAAATGTTTTTGTCTTGAATTTAAAAAGCCAACGCCAAGTAAACCACCTGGACCTATAGCATATAAACTTTGAATAATTTGAAATCCACTTCCCAAAGGATCTTTCCAAGGATTTAAAAACGCGGCAATTCTTTTAATACGATATGGTGCTATTAAAATAATAAATGTTATACCTAATATACCAGTTCCAATTAAATAATAAAAATATTTTAAATTAAGTCCACTTGCAAACATTAATGAAACAATACTTAATAATAAGACCATACCTGTACCAAAATCAGGTTGTAACATAATTAAAATAAAGAAGATAAATACAATTATTAAGATAGGAATAAAATTTTTAAAACTATTACCAGTCTTTTCACTTTTACTTAGATATTTCGAAATAAAAATCATTAATCCTAATTTTGCAGCTTCACTAGGTTGTATTCCAAAAGAACCTATTCCAAACCAGCTTCTCGACCCATTTCTTACTGTACCTATACCAGGTATTAAAACTAAAACCATTAAAAAAAGACAAATACTTAATATTAAGTTTGCCTTTTCATAGTAAAATCTATAATTTATTTTACTTGTTATTTTCATTAATATGTATCCAATTATAACAAATAATATCTGCTGTTCAACATATTTTAATGAATCATTATATTTATATTCTGCCCAAATATACGACGATGAATATATCATTATTATTCCTATTATTATTAATATTGTTACTGCTAAGAAAAGACAATTACGATATTTTCTTAACACTATATCACCTATATAATTTTATATCCAAACTGCGAAGAATATTCCAAGCATTGCAAAAATAATTCCACCAACCCAGAATAGTTTAACGATATCTGGTTCACTCCATCCCATTTTTTCAAAATGGTGATGAAGAGGTGCCATCAAGAACAATTTTTTATGTTTTCTTCTAACCCAATAAATTTGTAACATTGCTGATAATGTTTCAATTAAGAAAACAAATGCTACCACAAATAAAGTTACTTCACGTCTTGTTAATATAGCAACTGTTGCAAGAGTTGCACCCAAACACAAAGATCCAGTATCGCCCATAAATATCTTGGCAGGATAACTATTAAACATTAAGAATCCTAATAAACTACCAATTAAAATGAAGCAGAAGATACCCATATCATAATATCCTGCAAATAGTGCTATTAATGCAAATGCGATAAATGCAAAAGCAGAAAGTCCACCAGATAAACCATCCAAGCCATCTGTTAAATTAACAGCGTTGCTAAATCCTACTAAAAGTAGTAACACAAATACACCATAAAACCATTTCAAATCGATGTTAATTCCAAGTGAAGTAACGATTAATCTAGTATCACCATTATATTTCATAAATAACGCAAAAAATACTAAAGCAATAATCGTTTGTCCTAAGAACTTTTGGGATATTGTTAATCCTTGATTTCTACCTTTTTTAATACTAATATAGTCATCTAAAAATCCTAAGAAAGCATATGATACAAAGACAAATAATGTAATTGTTAAATCATAATTAAATTCTATTTTCTTAGTAATTAATAAATAACTAGTAATTAATAGTGTTGGTAAAATAAAGATAAATCCACCCATTGTTGGTGTCCCAGATTTTTTTTGATGATTTTCACCAACGAAAATACTTATTCTTTGACGAAATTTAATCTTCTTTAAAAACGGCACTATTACCCATCCAAATAAAACAGATGCTACGAAACCTGCCATCATTGCTAATAAAACCTTTGTTAATGTTAACATATTCTTACCTCTTTTTCTTATTAATTATACTACAAAAATAATAACATATGCAAGTATACCTAATCACTTAATAATAATCTAATTTTACCAGTTGCATAGTGTCTAGTTCCCGCAACCGGTGTCTGCTCTTTTATTATTTTACCTTTTCCTACATATTCTATATCAAAATTATATAAAAGTTTTTTAGCATCTTTGATATTCATTCCAATTACATTTGGAACATCATAGTATCTTTTATCATTCCATTCATATTTCTTTTCTTTACTATTAGGCTGTTTTTCTATTTTTAAACTTTCTATAATATCAAGTAATATTCTTCTTGCTACAGGAGTTGTCGTATAACTAGATAACATGGCTGTATTATGAGGATTATCAATTGCCACATATAAGACTGCCCTAGGATCATTTGATGGGACTACGGCCATAAAACTCATGATATAATTACCTATTAAATAATGCCCATTTTGAGCTTTTTGAGCGGTTCCTGTTTTACCACCAATACGATACCCTTCAATATATGTTTTCCTACCACCACCATTAGTAACAACACTTTCCATTGCCATACGCATAATCATACTTGTATTTTCACTAATAGTCTTTCTAACTAGAGTTTTTTCATTTTTTAAAATTACTTTATCTTTAGACTTAATGCTATCTACTATATATGGTTTATACAAATATCCACCATTAACGATCGCTGATACGGCAGTTACTTGTTGGATTGGTGTAACACTTACACCTTGCCCAAAAGCGGTTGTTGCAGTTTCAACTAACCCAATCTTTTTAGTATCAAAAAGTATTCCACTTGATTCACCCGATAAATCAATGCCAGTCTTTTCTCCAAAACCAAACATTTTAATATATTGAAAAAGTTTTTCTTTTCCTAGCATTAATCCCATTTTAACAAATCCTGGATTACAAGAGTTTTCAAAGACTTGTAAAAAAGTCTCCTGGCCATGCCCTTTAGTCTTCCAACACTTTAACCTAGCTCCTTCTACTACTACTGATCCACTGTCATAAAAAGTATCTTTTTCGAGGTTGATTAAACCTTCTTCAACTACAGCAGCTGTTGTAATTATTTTAAAAGTTGAACCTGGTTCATATGAAAACCAAATAGGTAAATTACGATTTAGCGTTTCACTATCATAGATTTTATAGTTATTGGGATTGTAAGTTGGTCTAGAACTCATAGCATATATTTCTCCTGTATTAGGATTGATAACAACTGCCAAAGCATGATCAGGATTAAACATTGATACAACATTATCAAGTTCTCTTTCTACTGACATTTGAATATTATTATCTACTGTCAAATAAATATCATTACCACTGCTAGGATTTTCATACACTTCAATATGTTTTATTTTATTACCTTTAGCATCAGCATAATATTTAATTGCCCCATTTTCCCCTTTTAAATACTCTTCGTACTGTAACTCTAACCCACTTAATCCTTGATTATCTATTCCTACATAACCTAAAACGTGTGCCATTGAAGTACCATTAGGATATGATCTTTTTGATTCTTTTACTAAATATACTCCGTCTAGATTATAACTATTAATTTCATCTGCTATTTCATAACTAAGTCCTCTTCCCTCTGGATGAACCCTTTCTAAAGATGACAACTTTTTAGTATGTTCATATATTTCATTAAAAGAAACACCTAAAATATCTGATATTATTCTTGCAGTCTCTTCTTTATTTTTAACTTGATTAGGTACAATCAATAAAGATGTGGTAGTAATATTACTTGCTAAAACATTACCATTACGATCATAAATATTACCACGATCACCACTTATAGGTAGTTCTCTACTCCATAAATCATCTGCTAATAAATTTAATTTCTGATAACTTATTGTTTCAATAAAAACTATTCTAATTAAAATAACTATTAAAAATAATATAAAGAATAATAAAACCAACTTAATTCTAGCATTTATTTTCCCTTGAAACATATTATCACCTATAAAAAAGATATTTTAGATAATAAAAAAAAGAACAAATTGTTCTTTTATCTTGCAGCTGCTGGACTTCCTTTATCACTTGGGAATAATTCGTTAACAAGTCTCGCTCTTTCTTCTTTTAAAGCATTTATTTTTTCTTTCGTTTCTTGTAATTTAACACTATCAACTTTAATTGCCTCTTTAACATTATCTACTTTCTTTTTTATGCTATCTTTTAATAATGCTATTTGCATACCAGTTTTTCTTGCAATTACATTTTTCTTTCTTTCTATTTTAGTCTTTATCTTATATTTTAACAATAAGTATTTGTCTTCTATTTTATATTTCACATTCTCTGCTTTTTCTTTTATTTTATTTATTCCTGATAAAGCTTTATTTTCTAAAGTCAATCCTGCTACTTTTACATTAGCTGCTGCTTGTTTTACACCCATTGCTAACTTAGTTGAAGCAATTTTTTCTTTTAATTCATCTAGTTTTTCCCTTGTAACTGTCTTAACTTTTCCTACATTAGATGCAACTTTCTCCTTAATAGTTTTACCTTTTAGCTTTGCTTTATCAATAATCGCATTTATCTTTCCTTTAACTTTGCTAACTCCATTAAGTACCGCTACTTCAGCGGCATAAAAAGTCTCTTTTGCTTTTAATGTTAAAACTGATATTTTAGTTTTAATATTTTTTATTCCGTCTAAAGTTTTATGAGCCACCACTCTCTTAGTAGTCTCATATTTAGTCTTAATTTTCTTATTTAACAATTGCCTTTTACTCAATAGAGTAATCCTATCTTCTATTTTAGAAAAAGTCTTGTCGCCGATTCCTTTAACATTTTTTAAATCTTCTAAACTTTCAAATTTTCCATGTTTCTCTCTATAATCAACTATCTCTTTAGCTTTCTTTTCCCCGATTCCATCCAAGGTTTCTAATTGTTCTATAGTAGCTGCATTTATAGATACTTTATTGTCTTCATCCATACTATTCACCATCAACTATATTTTTTGATGCTTCCATAACATCCTCAAGTTCTTCTGGATCTGTTATGTCATCAAAACTTACTTCACCATCTTGATTTTCATTTACAATAAAAGTCATAATATCAAAATTGCCATCATCAGCTGGAACACTGCATAATGCATATTCATGATTTCTTCCTTCTAATGTAAATAAAGTTAAAACCTCAGCTTTCTTAGTATTACCATTTGCATCAACATAATCAAATAATACATTCTCTTCCATTTCCATATTTTTACCTCCGTATAATTACATTTTACTATAAGCAGCAATAAATTTCAACTTATAAAAAGAACATACATTTGTATGTTCTATGCTTCACTATATAAAGTTTCTAATTTTACTTCTAATGTGGTATCCTTAGTAATCAAGGTACCTTCTTTTATATTATAGCTTTTTACATAACCAGTCCCATCTACTGTTACATCAATATCTAGTAACGTAGTAAGTGCTAGAACTTCTTTCAAAGAATAATTCTTAATATTGGGCATTTTATAATTAGTTCCTGATGTAAGTAAGAAAACATGTTCATTAGTATTAACTATATTATCTTTCTTAGGATACTGATTAATTATTTTATCTCCATCACCTATTAAAACATATTTAATCTTCTTTTCAGTAAGATTCTTAACAACATCCTCTGTTTTTCTATTAATAAAATTCTCTTGAACATAATTTATATCTTTTTCTTCAATCACTTCTTTGTTATTAATATTCATATAATTTGCAGTATTCTTAACAACTTTTTTAACCGAAGTATATAAAGCATTAGCATTCGTTCTTTGAGCTGCTGCATAAATAATAACTTGTGGATTATCTTTAGGAAACATCATGGAAACTGATTTAATAGTATCATAACTGCTAGTTGAATACTTTCCTGTTTTATTATTGAAAATCTGTGCTGTGCCAGTCTTACCAATAATGTCATATCCTTTTACTTTATATGACGTTCCAGTGGCATAAGAACCACTTCCACCATTTATAACCATATACATTAACTCTTTTATCTTATCTGTCGTCTCTTTACTTGCTACTCTATCTAATTCAGTCCTTTTGTTTTGAACTAAAACTTCGCCACTTTTGCTATCTACAACCTTATCAATGATATATGGTTGTAACATAATTCCATCATTTGCAATTGCCGTTAATGCCCTTATATGTTGCATTGGAGTTGTAGTTATACCTTGCCCAAATCCTTTAGTATAAACATCAACAGCGGAAGAAAATGAACCAAGAGTTCCCTTTAATTCATTAGCCATACCAACATTAGTAGCACTACCAAAGCCCATTTTTGTAAGATATGCTTTTAAATCCTTGCCATCAATAAAATTATTTAAAATATTGATAATTCCAACGTTACTAGAAGCTGCTAATCCTTGATCATAAGTAATTGTTCCAAATCCTTTACCATTATTCCAGTCTTTAATAGTGGTATCTTTATCAACTTTATATGATCCTGATTTATAAGTTTTATCTCCTTTATAAGTACCCTTTTCCATCGCTGCCATATAAGTATATATTTTCATAGTTGAACCAGGCTCATATGGTTGAGAAATACTTAAATCATAATAATTTTTAATATTAAGCGTATTAGGATTAAATGATGGTCTAGATGAATCTGCAAGTATTTTCCCAGTTTTAGCATCTGCTACTACCATTACCATCCATTCTGGTTTATAAGTAGTATAAGCAGTGTTTAGCGCTTGTTCAACAAAGAATTGTACTTGTCCATCTAATGTTAGATATATGTCATTTCCTGCCACTGCTTCCTCTCTAATTTCTTTCGTATTAGGTATTTGATAACCATTACGATCTTTTTGATATTCTACATATCCATCAGTACCACTTAAATCTTTATTATATAACTGTTCTATTCCAAGTTCACCCTTAATTAAGCCATCATCATTTTTCTTAGCATAACCTAAGACATACGCTGCAAATTCTCCATTAGGATAATATCTTTGAATAGATTCTACAAAGTCTATTCCTGGTAGATTTAACTTTTCTATTGCCTCTTTTTTTAACTCTGTTAGTCCCTTAGCCTTAGGTCCTAATTCAACTTGATATTTCCCTTTTTGATTTAAATAACTCTTTATTTGCTTTTCAGTCATATCTAAGACAGTTGCTAGTTGTTTAGCTGTATAGTTAACATCTTCAACATGTTTAGGTGTCTTAGAATTCTTACTCCTTGAAGGATCTAAATATGCTATCAAAGTATAAGATGATGTATTTTCCGCTAAAATTTCACCATGAGAATCATAAATGGTTCCACGATTGGCATACAAAGTTCTTTTAGAAGTACTTCTATTCTTTGCAAATACCTTCATATCTATTCCATCTACTTTATTAGAAAGTGCTAAATATGAAGTCCTTGCCAATATTAAGGCAAAACAAAAAAAAGCAAAAACAATCATAAACTTATTTAGTTTTATGTTATTTCGTACTTTTTTATTGTTCATAATATCACTACCTATTCTACTACTTTGATATTACTATTATTGTAACTTAAACCAAGAGTTTTCGCAATAGTTTCTATCTTCTCTAATGATGCTAGTTCATTAATTTTCATTGTTAAACTTTCGTTTTCTTTAGTTTGAACAACTATTTCTTTCTTTACCTTTTCATTTTCGTAGTTTACTTTAGATAGTGCAGACTTAGAAAATAAGCTCACAATAGGAAAAGATAATGCTAAAAGAAGTGTGAAAGTATATAATAACTTCTCAAACTTTGTGATGCTTATTTTTTTACCATTTTTCTTCTTACTCATATTATCTCTTCCTTTCTATCCAACCCTATTTTATTCTTTCTATTATTCTTAGTTGAGCCGACTTACTTCTTTTGTTATTTTCTATTTCAACCTGGCTTGGCTTGATAGTATTTTTATTGACTATTTTAAAGTCAGGCAATAGACTTTGATCAATATTAGGCATTCCCTTTATTACTTCATCTTCTTTAGTTACCTCAGTAAATATCTTTTTACATATTCTATCTTCTAAAGAATGAAAAGTAATAACACAGATTCTGCCATTAACATTTAGCATATCTAAGGCATCTTTTAATGCTTTAGATAACACATTTAATTCATCATTGACTTCTATTCTTATAGCTTGAAAAACTTTTTTTGCCGGATGCGAATTTCTCTTTTCACGATAAGGTATAACTTTATCGATAATATCTACTAACTCAAGTGTAGTTTCAATTGGTTTATTAGTTCTTTTTGAAACTATCTCTTTAGCAATTCTTCTAGCATGATGTTCCTCACCATAATATCTAAAAATATCAGTTAATTTATCTTCACTATAATTATTTACTACATCATAAGCGGTTAATCTTGATTCTTGATTCATTCTCATATCTAGTCTTGCGTCTTGCATATAACTAAATCCACGCTCTTTTTCATCAATTTGAGCGGATGAAATACCAAGATCGAACATTATTCCATCTACTTTATAAATACCAAGTTTATTTAATTCTTCTTTTAGGTTAACAAAATTATTATGCACTATTTGATAATTACTACTTATCTTACTTAATCTTTCATTACTATATTTAATTGCCTCACTGTCTTGATCAAAAGCAATTAATTTGCCACTTTTTAATCTTTTTAATACTTCACTGCTATGACCACCATAGCCTAGTGTCATGTCAACATAAATACCATCATCTTTGATATTTAAGCCTTCAATTGTTTCATTTAATAAAACGCTAATATGCTTTTCCATAAATACCTACATATCAAAGTTAGTATCAAATAGATTTTCAGCGGCATCAGATAAAGTTTGTTCGTTATCTGCCATAAATTTGTTCCAAAGATCTTCGCTCCAAATTTCTAATCTATCATTAACACCTATTACAACACATTCTTTGTTAAGCGAAGCGTATTCTGCTAGTGGTAGAGAAATCTTAATACGCCCTTGCTTATCAAATTCACATTCTGTAGCGCCTGATAAGAAAAATCTTACAAAACTTCGAGCATCTTTCTTGGTAAATGGTAGTGTTTTAAGTTTTGAAACTAGTCGGTTCCATTCAGTCTCTGAGTAAACAACTAAGCATCCTTCTAATCCTCTAGTAACGATAACCTTATCTCCTAAATCATCACGATACTTGGAAGGAATAATCATTCTCTTCTTATCATCAATATTATGATGATACTCACCCATCAACATAAAACCACCACTTTTCTCCACTTTGTTCCACTATCTACCATTATTCTACTATTCAAGCACTACTTTGTAAAGACTTTTTTATTATTTTTTCATAAAAAAAAGAAAGTTTACACTTCCTTTACAAAAAACAAAAAAAAACTACCGAAGTAGTTATATTAAAATTTCAAATTTATAATTCATATCTTTAACAGAATCAAGAATAATATCAAACTTATCATCAGTTGCATAATAGTTTATAACATATACTCTATTATTTCGTTTACAAATAGTAATCATTGATTGTGCATCATCTGCCTCATATAAGAATTGATAAGCTTCATAAGCACCCTTACCAATACTTGTCTCTTCTTTATTGACAAGTCTATACCTAGGATTATCATTTTCTACTTTTTCGATTATATCATCGACAACCTCTGCAAGAGAAGACATACGATACTCATCTTCAAGATCCATCACATTAACACTGTATTTACATCCTGATTTGTGTGTCAAAATAGAATTTTTACCTTTAGTTGTTACTTTCCAATTCTTCTCATAAGTTATTTGATAAATATCGTTATCATATTTTCTAAAACCATCATCAAGAACTGTAATAAGGACAAATATGGATGAAACAACTACTAAACCAACTATAATTAAAAGTCTATTCTTAATCATTTTAGTATAATTCATACTCTTCACCTATTTTTCAATAATAACTATAATTAAATAATTAAATTCTTTTAAGATGACTACTTTATATTCATCACCTTCATATATTTTCTTTTTTTCACTGTCAATTAATAGTCTATATCCAGACCTTTCTAATTCAATTCTAAAGTCAAGTGCCATATCCATAGAATCAACGACTGGATGCAAATCATTTAAATATCTGAAACTAATTATTCCGTTATAAGCAGTTACTTTAACTGGTTTCATTGAAACAGTGTGGTCAACATCACCAACACCACGATAATTGTTATATAATTCGTCAGAGATGTTAATCTTAACAGTTTCTTCCTTTACTTTACTTCCGACACTCTTCTGTTTACCATCAGTAGCGCCAAAAATATAATAATTGCCAATATCGTACTCTTCGTTATCAAATTGAACATCATTTAAATTTAAAACAAAATTATAAGAGTCATTTTTATAAAATGCGGGTATAACAATTACTAAAGTTATTAAAAGTAGCAAAGATAAAGCAATAAAATATAATTTTCTCATTTCAATCTCTCCTTTAATACTTTAACTATTTCCCTACTTGCATCAGCAGCTTTATCACCATTTACATAGCAATCATGGAAAGCTTCAGCAATTGTCTCATCATAAATAAAATTTCCACGTCCATCTATTGCCACAGCATACTGTGAAATAGAAGCTCTAAACTCATATTCATTTTCATATCTACCAGGATGTTTAGAATTATAATTTTCATATGCTTCATCAGTAATACCTTTTGCCCATGTACCATTTTTATAAGCAGTAACCATCTTGTTATAATTAGAATAGTTCATCTTTTTAATCAAAAATCTTTCTTGTATATTTAAATTTTTATTTAAAGATACAAACGACAAATAATGTCCAAATTCATGTGCTACTATTGAGGCTCTATTAGCATTAGCAGGAAACCAACTAGTATCATTACCAACTCTCCTAGAAGAATTCTTTATAGTAATAGGTAAATTAGGGTCAAGCAAATATGCACTATTTAATATTATTTGATTTTTAATTACCCAAGGATAACCTCTACTCCTAGATGCAGTTGAAAACAAGAAAAAATAATTGAAAGATGCTAACGTACCGTTATTAGAATTATTAGAATTCATAAGAGTTAAATTAGACATGTATCCTTCTATACCAGGATACTCCTTATATATATGATCCATAACCTTTTCAATCTCCTTAGCATAAGTTGGATCAAGTTCACACAAATTAACAGCAGCAACTTTAAATTTTGATTGAATTCTCTTTTCTACTTCTAAATTATTATTATTAGGACACTTCTTCTTTTGTTCTTCAGACTCATTAATGATAAGGTTTAATGCATCACTTTCAGTTTGAACGTTATCATTAACATATTTTTTATCGTATTCTACACTAGTTCTAAATTCACCAGTAACAGGAGTATCGATAATAGTAGTATCATATTGATAAGAAGTATTAGCAAAATAAAGTTTATATTCTAAGCGATAATAAACAAAGCTACCAACAGAAACAACAAAAAGAAGTAATGCAACAAGAACTAATTTATCAATTAGTTCAAAATATACATTTCTTTTTTCTTTCTCTTCAGGTAACTTTTCTTCTTTATTCTTTTCTTCCATCCTAACACCCTTATTCTTACTATAAATAGTTTACCACTAATTATTACAAAAGAAAAGGTGAATTTTAATAATTCACCTTTTATCCATTGAATTCAATATTATTTGCAACTACCGCTCTTAACATTCATGCTATGTGAACCACAAACTGATGTACAATTAGAATATGTACCACAAGACAATTGTGTAGTCTCCTTCTCAAGCGTTCCTGTCCAACCACTACCATACAATTCAGAACAACTACTTTTAGCAGCACCAGAAACACTTTTATTCTCAGTACAATAGTATTTACCATCAGAGTGTTGAAGACAAACATTACTACCATAGCAGTAATTTAAACAACTTGTAATAAGCATTTGCCCACTACCATAAATTTTAGTACATTTACCACCATATGTTGATTTGTAACATACACAAGTGCCACTATAAACAGGTGCTTCTTTACAGCCACCATTTCCATCAGAAACATAGCCTTTATCTTTGTCACAAGTTTTGCATGTACAATCACTAGGATTAAAGTCAACACAATTAGGTCTTATTGGACAACATTTTTGTCCATTACTATTTACGACGAAATATCCAGATATACATTTACTGCAATCACACGGATTAGTACTTCTATAAGTATCACAACGTATCACATTGCACTGTTGTTTGCATCCACCTTTTCCATCTAAAATATATCCTTTAAGTTCATTGCATCTTATACACTTGCCATTAGAATCGCATTCTACACATCCAGTAATGTTACATTCTTTAGTTGTACTACCAACACATTGAGCTTTAGTCTTACTTGCTTTTCCACAATTATTTCCTGGAGAAGAACCATCCTCAGACCATTTGTAATTACAACCTTGTGAACCACCACAGCAATAACATTGACCACTTGAAATGGTTCCACCAGTAGATTTAACAGTTATTGAAGCTGTAGCCTTAGCGCCAGAGCCATCATTAGCAGTTACTGACAATGTGGCAGTACCAGCTTTTAAGCCTTTTATAACACAACTCTTACCACTAGCTGAAGCAGTAAATATTGTAGTATTTAAAGAACTACATGTAATAGTTTGATTAGTGGCATTTGTAGGAAGTATTCCGACACTAATTGTAGCACTATCACCAACATATATTGTTTTAGACGATGGACTTAAAGTAATACTTGTAACTTTTATTGTTGAACTTGGCCTATTTGACACTTTCACAGTCGCAGTAGTCTTTATATTTCCATCTTTTGTTGTTGCGGTTATTGTTACACTTCCAGCCGCTACTCCTTTTACTACACAAGCATTTCCACTTGTACTTACTGTAGCAATACTATTATTACTACTAGCGCATGTAATTGTCTTATTTGTTGCATTGCTTGGTATTATCGTCGTTGTTAGTGTTTTACTATCACCAACATACATTGATTCACTTTCCTTATCAAAACTTATTCCTGTCACTGCAATAGTAGTAGATGGCTTCTTTGATACCGTTATAGTTGCACTAGCCTTTTTGTTTCCATCTTTTGTTGTTGCGGTTATTGTTACACTTCCAACCGCTACTCCTTTTACTACACAAGCATTTCCGCTTGTACTTACTGTAGCAATACCATTATTACTACTCGTACATGTAATTGTCTTATTTGTTGCATTACTTGGAGTTATTGTAGTCGTTAATGTTTCACTATCTCCCACATAAATTGAAGCACTTGATTTATCAAACTTTATTCCTTTTACTTTGACCTTAGTTGATGGTGATGTTGGTTTACATTTGATAACTTTAACGTTTGCAGTTGCGCTCTTATTACTACCATCTTGGGTTGTAACACTTATTTTTGTTGTACCAAGACTACGACCAACTATTTTACCATTTTTAATCGTTGCGATATCTAAATTATCACTTGCCCAAATTACAGATTTATCACTAGCATTACTTGGGGTTATTGTAGCAATAACCTTTTTGCTTCCACCTAAACAAATTGATACTGACTTAGTATTTAATTTTATTCCAGTAGCAAGCACTTTACCATTTGGATTTATAACTACTAAATCATATTCGACAGAATTACCAAGATCATCACTTATTGTTAAAGTTGTCTTTCCAACTTCCAATCCCTCTATTCCATTATCACCAACACGCTTAGCAATACTATTGTCACCAAAATCAAATTTAAGATTAGCATAGCATCTTTCACTAGGGCCAAGATCTAAATTAAGATATTTAATTTTACCTATAGTAACAGTGATAGTTTTATCCAAAATATCACTTACCTCTAGCTTATCACAAACTACTATATTAGTTTGTTCTGATTTATGAACATTTCCTAGTTCTGCGGTCACCGATATCGTTGTATCTCCGGGAACTAATCCTTTTACTACCGCTTCAACTTCATTTCCAATTTGATAGTCATCTCTTAATGAAGCAATATTATGATTAACAATTGAAAAGTTAAATCTCGTATTACTCCTATCGCCAGTACCAAGTGCTGAAACACCAATATGTTTATTTTCATCCACATAAATAATTCCTGGATTTTCAATATTAATACCAGTTAATATTCCAACACCACAATACCTAAGAAGTAAAAAGATTATTATGATTATTATGATAATTGCAATAATAAAGCCAAGTATTTTTCCCCCTCTTTTTTCTTCATGCCTATATTCTTGATTATAATTATACTGATTATCATTCATAATAAATTACCTCCTACTATCTAACAATATACTATCATATTTTAATTCAAAAAAAAAGTGAATTATTAAAATTCACTTTTTTATCTTATCTTTCAATTACTACTGGTGTAGCTTCAGAAGTATTTCCAAAGTTGTCTTTCGCATATAAGTAATATGTTGTTGACATTTCATCAAGTGGCATTTCTAATGATACTTCACTATAGATTTGAGAATTTAATAGATAATCATCGAAGCATTCAGGATCATTTTCTAATGCTTCATCAACACTATCAAATTCACTTATGCATAATCCATATAAAGCACTTCCACCATCATTATCCTTTATTACAACACTTACGTATTTACCAGATTCATCTTCATTCATTTCACCAACTGTTGCTGTTACTGTTGGAGAAACTGCATCAACTATAGCATTAAACATACCACTTTCAATATCTCTTTGATGAGCTAAATACTTAAGCCCATATGCACTTCCAATTCCTACAACTACTACTAATACTATCATTATGACTAGTTTAGTTATATTAGAATTTGGATTACTTGTTTTAACTTTTTTCTTCATATAAACCTCCTATTAGTTTGCTCTTGTACAAGTTCCGCTCTTTGCAGCCATACCCTTTGCATTACATACTTGTGTACAAGTAGAATATGTTGTACATGCAAAACTTGATGTCTGTTCAGTAATAGTTCCATACCATCCACTTCCATATTTTGCTGCACAAGTTGTTGGTGATGTCAAACCGCTAGCGGTCTTTGTCATAGTACACACTGCAAATGGTTGTCCATATTCATCTGTATACGATTTACAACTTCCTGTACATTGACTACAAGATGCATAATTAGTTACTTTATAACAAGTTCCTCCATATTTACCATTTGAACATACACAAGTTCCATTATAGAAATTATATGGACACGCTGGAGCTGAATCTTGCCATTTTGGCGTACCACCTCGACAAGTCATACTACAATCACGTTGTGCTTTCTTGCCTAATGCAGTAACACAACCACTTATTGTAGTAGCACTAGGATTAATACACCAACAATTCTTCATTTCAGTGCCAGTAGAATCTTGGTCGCACTTCTTTTTATCATTTGAAACATGATATCCACTCTTACAAGCAGTACATATAGCATTGTTGCCAGATCCACTACATGACGTACAATTTGTATCGATTTTTGAAGGAGTACATGTTGGCGTTGGTGTTGATGGCCCAGGACTACCACAATCAGAACATTTCTTAACTGTTACAGGAACAGTTGCTTTCTTACCAGATCCATCATTAGCAGTTATTGTTAATGTACCACTACCAACTTTTACACCTGTTATTATACAATTCTTACCACTAGCACTTACAGTAAAGTAAGCTGTATTAGATGAAGTACATTTTACTGTTTGGTTAGTAGCATTTGTTGGTTTAATACCAGCAGTTACTGTTGCTGTCTTACTAACTTCAACTGTAACAGAAGTAGGACTAGGTGTAATACTAGTTACTTTTACATCTGTTGGTGTAGGCGTTGGTGTAGGCGTTGGCGTTGAACATTTTACAACTTTAACGTTAGCCGTAGCAGTCTTATCACTACCATCTTGAGTCATAACTGTTATTTGAGCAGTTCCTTGCTTATGACCAGTTACCCTACCATTACTTACAGTTGCTACTGAAGTCTTATTACTTGACCACATTACTGATTTATCACTAGCATTGCTTGGTGATATTGTAGCCTTTAATGTTTTTGTTTTACCAACACAAACTGTTATTGATGAAGCATTTAAATGTATTCCTGTTGCAAATATTTTTGCATTAGGGTCGTTTACTACTACATCATATTCAACAGAATTGCTTCCGCCATCACTAACTGTTAATGTAGTTTTACCAGCTTCTAAGCCTTCGATTTCGTAATCATCTGTTACTCTTGCAATCCCTTCATCTTCAAAATCAAATTTTAAAGCTGCATAACATCTATCATCAGTACCTAAGTCTAACTTTAGACTTTTCTTCTTTCCTCTTTGTACTGTAATAGTATTATCTGTAATATCTCCGACTTCAAGTCTTCCACAAACTATAACAGTTGCTTTTTCAGGGCCAACATGCTTGTTACCCAATTCTGCAGTTACTGTTAATGTCGTATCACCTGGAGCCTTTCCTTTTATTACAGCTTCTACATCTCTACCAGTTTGAGTTTCATCTTCCAAAGTAGCGATGTTTTCATTTTTTAATGAGAAATTAAACTTTGTCTCGTCTCTCTTACCAGTTCCAAGCGCTGATACCGGAACTTCTTCTTTTTCACCAACATAGATAATTGGAACATCACCTATCTTGATGCCAGTTAATCTTCCACCACTACCGCAGAATTTTAATAGTAGTAGAATGATTAGGATAATTATAATAATTCCTAAAACAATTATGAAAATGTTCTTACCAGTTGATTTTTCTTCATGATAGCCATTGTTGTCATTATAAGCAACATTGTTATAGTTGTTATTATAATCATACTGGGGTTGACCATTATTAGGAACTTGATTATAATTCTCGTTCATAATTTTCTACATCTCCTATCTTTAAATTATTACAAGTATAGTGTATCACAATAGGATGATTTTTTGCAATAAAAAAAGAGAAAATTTTAAGAATTGTTAAATTTCTCGCTTTTCTCTATTTCTTTATTGGTTAAATCTGTCTCATCAAGAAGTGCTATTATCTTCTTTTGTTCTCTTGATAATTTCTTAGGTGTTACTACCTTTATTACGATATACATATCACCATAAAAATTCTGGTTTACATCTTTTATACCTTTTCCTTTAATACGATGTTTATCTCCTGTTTCACTACCTTCTGGAATAACTAATTTAACTGTACCTTGTAATGTTTTAACATTCTTTTTGCATCCTAAAATAGCTTCAGTCATCGTAATTGGAAGTTCTAGATAAATATCATTTTCATCTCTTGTATAAAATTCATGAGGCAAAACATTAAATTCGATATATAAATCTCCAGGTATACCACTTTTAGATACTTCACCTTTGCCAGTTAGTTTTAATCTATTACCAGTATCTACTCCTTCTGGAACAGTTACTACTATATCTTTCTTAACTTTTACCTGACCAGTTCCTCTACATGATGAACAAGTCCTATCAAAAGTAGTACCTTTACCATTACATTCTGGACAAGTTGTTTTTGATAAGAAACTTCCAAATATTGTTCTTTGTTCTGATGTAATAGTTCCACTACCATGACAATTAGGACATGTATTTTCTCCAAATCCACCCTTTCCATCACAATTATCGCATTTATCTACTGTATCTATTGTTATTTCTTTTTTACAGCCAAGTGCAGCTTCCATAAAAGTAAGATTCATTTCTACTAAAAGATCATTTCCTCTTTCTTCTCTTTTAGTTCTTCTTTGATTAAATCCAAAGTTACCAAACATTCCACCTTCAAAGACATTATTTAAAATGTCATCAAAGTTAAAATCATTAAAATCAAATCCACCAAATCCAGATGCTCCACCACCTTGATTCATATTATTAAAAGCATCATGCCCAAACTGATCATACTGCTTTCTTCTATTATCATCAGATAAAACAGCATATGCTTCTTGAACTTCTTTAAATTTTTCTTCAGCATCTGGTTCTTTGCAAATATCAGGGTGATATTTTTTAGCAAGTTTTTTAAATGCACTTTTTATTTCATCTTGTGTTGCACTTTTACTTACACCTAAAACTTCATAATAATCTCTTTTTGCCATATACTGCCTCTTTTCTAACTATTTAATACTTTAATAAACTCCTCTAAAGTATCATTAAATACTTTCATAGCACTTTCTATTGTATCATCATTTACAATATCTATATTAACTTTTTTTAATATTTCTAATGGATAATTATTTCCGCCACTCTTTAAGAACTCTATATAGTTTTCTTTAGCATTATTTTTATTATTTAAAATATCACTAACTATCTTAGTTGCAATACTAATACCAGTTGCATATTTATATACATAAAAGCTAGTATAAAAATGTGGTATTCTCATCCATTCATATTTTATTTCTTTATCATGACAAATATTTTTGCCATAATACTTCTTATTAAGTTTTAAATATATCTTACTGAATTCTTCTTCTGTTAAAACTATTCCTTTTTTCTCTTTATCATGAGTTATCTTTTCAAATTCTGCAAACATTGTTTGACGAATAAGAGTTGTTCTAAAACTATCTAATAAATCATTTAAATAAAACAACTTTTCTTCTTTAGTTTTAGCATTTTTATATAGATAGCGATTTAATAACATCTCATTAACTGTACTTGCTATCTCCGCTAAGAAAATAGGATAACTAGAATCATGATACTCATTATTATGATTAGAATAATAACTATGAATAGAATGTCCTAATTCATGTGCTAATGTTGATACATCATTTAAAGTTCCTTCATAGTTTAATAATAGATATGGTTTAGTATCATAACTTCCCCAAGAATACGCCCCAGTTCTTTTACCTTCATTATAGTAAACATCAATCCATCTTTCATCAAAAGCCTTTAATAAAAGATTATGATATTCTTCTCCTAATGGTTCTAAAGCTTTTAAAACTATTTCTTTAGCTTCTTCATAAGTATAACTATTATTAACTTCTTTTACCAAAGGAGTATATAAGTCATACATATGAACTTTATCTAATCCTAATACTTCTTTTCTTACATCAATATACTTATAAACTGTGTTTAATCCATTCGATACTTCACTAATCAATTTATCATATAATTTAGAACTAATATTATCATAAAACAAGCTCATTTCAAGTACTGATTTATATCCTCTAGTTTCACTTACTTTAGTATCTGTTTTAATATCACTTGCCAAACATTTAGCACAAGTATTTTTTAAAGATATATAACTTTTATAAAGTTTTTTAAAAGCATCTTTTCTTACTCTTCTATCACTTGATTCTAAATATTTAGAGTAATTACTATTAGTTAAAACGGCACTTTTACCACTTTCATCTTTTATTTTACCAAAAGTAATATCAGTATTATTTATCATATCAAAAATATCACTACTACTAGATAATACATCCTCAAATCTTGCTAATAGTTCTTCCTGCTCTTTTGGTAAAACATGTTCTTTGGTACGATATAAGTCTTCTAAATAAAAACTATATCTTTCTAAATTTTTATTTTTCTTTATATACTCTTTAACTAAATCATAACTAGATGATAAAAGTTCTGGATTAATAAATGCTAATTCTTCATTAATTTTAGATAATAAATTATCTATTTCTACTGTCAAAACTTGATATTCGTTAACTCTAGTATCTTCATGAAATTTCATATTAGCATAAACATAAAGTTTAGAATTAATTCTAGATATCATCATATATAAGTCTAATGCTTTTAATAAATTGTTATCACTATCTAAAATATGACCTTCTAGTTTTTTTAATTCTTTTGTTTTCTCTTTAACTTCTTTAATATCCTTCTCTAGACTTTCTCTTGTGGGATATACTAAATCAAGTGACCACTTATATTTACTATCTATCTCATTTCTTTGTTTTATTTTATCCATTTATTTTCCCTTTCATAAAGAGGAAGTTCTAGGATTACTAGAACTTCTTTTTATTTAATTATTTTTCTTCGTACTCTGCTTCTTTAACGTCATCTTTCTTTTCTTCAGTTGTTCCTTGTTCAGGATTTGTTTGTTGTTGTTGATAAAGTTTAGTTGCTAAAGCATACATCTTTTCTTGTAGTTTTTCTTTCTTATCTTTTATTTCATCAATACTATTTTTTTCTAAAGCATCCTTTAAGTCTTTAATTGCAGCTTCTGCTTCTTCTTTTTCTTTTTGATCTGCCTTATCGCCTAAATCTTTTAATGTCTTCTCAGTTTGGAAAATCATTTGTTCTGCTTCATTTTTAAGATCTATTTCTTCTTTCTTCTTTTGATCTTCTTCTTTATTAGCTTCTGCTTCTTTCATCATTCTATCAATTTCTTCATCTGATAATGTGTTATTAGAAGTAATTGTAATAGATTGTTCTTTACCAGTACCTAAATCTTTAGCATGAACATTAACAATACCATTAGCATCGATATCAAACTTAACTTCTATTTGTGGTACGCCTCTTGGTGCTGGTGGAATATTACCAAGTTGGAATCTTCCTAAAGTTTTATTATCGTTTGCCATACTTCTTTCACCTTGAAGTACATGGATATCAACTGCTGGTTGATTATCAGCTGCTGTACTAAATACTTGTGATTTAGAAGTTGGAATTGTTGTATTTCTTGGAATTAATACTGTCAT
>JAEEGL012402863.1_pt1 | contig 38844 bp, 31 predicted proteins | sample 9134231 | NCBI WGS metagenome assembly JAEEGL01 (sample SAMN16246548, study PRJNA631951) | gut metagenome | biome: gut microbiome; feature: rumen; material: fiber-attached | host: Bos | place: Iran: Karaj | collected 2018-10 | reverse complement strand
CGGCTTCATGACCGGCCTCAACCCGTACATCATCTTCATCGATGACAACGGCGGTATCGTCTCTGTCGAGGCTGCTACCGATGAGACCGTCACCAAGAGAGGCTGGACCGACAAGTCCTACAAGAGCAGCTACATTGCTACTTATCTTGCAGGTCACTCTGAAGACCAGTTCTTCCTCTACAACGTTGAGACCCAGGTCGTCACCGGCTTTGCGGTCTGCTACGATTTCTAATTCATCTTTCAGTGCTTAAAAACTAAAAGATAAAGAAAACCCTCCGGGCCGTTTCCCGGAGGGTTTTCCCATGTCTCGTGCAGCCGTTCGGATCATTTCCGTTCGGTTGCTTTTTCGCTTTTTTGTTTAAGATTCAAAATAATCAGATTGTGAAAAGGAGATTGCTTTCGTCCAGAACACCAAGTTTGGCGATTGTCTCCTTACTGAACGGAATCCGGGCAGAACCGGTGATGCCCAGATAACCGAGCGGAAAATGTGTGTCCTGTACCAGCATATTATCTCGCAGAACGGGCAGGCAGGTTTCCTCGCTGCTGGTTATGTGAAGCAGATCGTGTCTGGAACGAAAGAAGATGTTATTCTCAAATTTCATATCAGAGCCGAGGTTCTGAGAACACCAGGACATGATATGAGCGTCTCTTCCTTTGTCGCGGCGTTGTTCACCGAAACCTTGTCCGCAATTCAGAAGGATATTGTCAACGATACGGACATGACGGATCTCCCGGGCGGAACCGTTGAGAGAGGCCCCGTTATAGTATTCAATGGAAAAGATACAGTTTTCTATGAGATTGCCTTTATAGGTGATGTCCCTCATGAGGACGGGATAGTTTTCGCCGTCGCAGAACTGATGCGTGATGCCTGTGTCGTATATGTCGTTGATATGACAATGCTCGACAGTGTAGTCCTTGCAGGAGCCATAGATCTCCACAGCGTTTCCGAACCGGGTAGGCCTTCCGTCCTTGTCGTAGAACAGCATGGAGCCGCCGATGTGATCAAAACGGCACCAGCCAACGGAAAGGCCGTTTTTCAAATTGGCTGCGACACCGTGCATTCCGCAGTATTCCACATGCAGATTGTTGATTCGGACATTATCTCCCTTGACGGTGATGCCGTGCCGGCGAACATTGAACTCGATGGACCTGAAACGTTCGGCAGGATTGCCATCCTTGCATTTCAGGTATAGCAGCCCCTTTTCTCCGGAGCACCTGACGTTCGAGCCTCCGAGGTCGTGATAGAAGGAAAGGTCGTCCCGCAGATCCCTCCATGAGGAGAAAGGCGCGTCGTTCGTCATATCGATCTTCTTTTTGAAATGGACGGTCGCTTTCGTCGCGTAGTGTGCGCCGTTATTGAAAAACAGGGAGCCGACATCTCCGTAAAAACGTTCAGAATAGACATAGATGTCCGGTTCGCCGGTCGGAAGCCATGCACCGTACTTGGCGCCGTCGAACGGAGAGGCCCATATACGCGGTTTCTCGCCGGTGCCGTACGCGGAATAGGTCATCCCCTCACGGGCGATCAACGAGCCTCGGAAGATATCACCTCTGCGGAAGAAGACGGCGTCTCCCGGTCTGAAGGAGAACCGGTTGACCCGATTGATGGAAGCCCAGGCCTTGTCGGGGGACCGTCCGTCCGCGTGATCGTCCCCGTTCGACGAGACATAGTAGCGCCGTCCTGAAACGACGATGTCCGTATCAGAAGAACGAATGATTTCCCGGCGTCGCTCGGCCCGTTCCATGATTTCGTCCAGCAGATCGGATGGAATCCTTTTGATCATATGACACCTCTCGTTCGTGATTGTTCCCAATCTGTACTGTTTTGAGGGAGGCAGACTTTACAACGGAGCAGGAGAAAAAGGACGCGGAAGGCAGGCGCCTCCTGCGTCCTTTGTACGACTGACGGGTTGCCGGAAGAACGGGTCTCCCGATAGTCAGATGGTGTAGAAATCGTTGTCGTCACCGGCTATGCCCTGAGCGGAGATCCCCTTGCTGGTAAACGGCAGTTGAGCGGAACCGTTGGTTCCAAGGAACCCGAGGGGATGTTTTTTGTCCTGGATCAGAAGATTGTGCCGGAAGGTGGGAAGACATGCTTCTTCATGACTGGAGATGTGGAGCATATTGTACCTGGAACGACAGAAGATATTGTTTTCGTATACCATATCCGACCCGAGGTTCAGAGAATCCCACGACTTGATATGGGCGTCTCGCGTCTTGTCCGGGCGCTGCTGACCGAAGCCGTAACCGCAGTTCAGCATGATGTTGTCGGTGATACGGACATGATGGATCTCCCGGGTGGAACCGTTCGAGGAGGCGCCGTTGAAGTACTCGATGGAGTAGATGCAGTTTTCGATCAGGTTTCCCTTGTACGTGACGTCCTTCATGATGACGGGGTAGTTCTCGCCTGTCGAGAATTGGTGCGTGAGACCGGCGTCGTATACATCGTTGACATGGCAGAACTCGACGGTGTAGTCCTTGCACGCGCCGTAGATCTCCACGGCATTGCCGAACCGGGTCGGCCTTCCCTTGGAGTAGAACTGCATGGAGCCGCCTATATGGTCGAACTGGCACCAGTCGACCCAGAGACCGTCCTTGGTGTTGGCTGCGATACCGTGCATCCCGCAGTACTCGATATGGATATTGTTGATATGGACATTGTTGCCCGTGATGGTGATCGCGTGCTCACGGACATTGAATTCGATGGACTTGAACCGTTTGGCCGGATTTCCGCCTTCACACTTCAAGTAGAGCAGTCCGTTCTTTCTGGTACATCTGAAATGCGGGCCGCCCAGATCGTGATAGAAGGAAAGATCCTCCTTCAGATCCCGCCAGGACGTGAACGGCAGATTGTCGGTCCGGTTGATCCTGCCCTTGAAATCGATGGTCGCCTTCAGTCCGTATTTCTCCCCGTGGTTGAAAAACAGGCAGCCGACGTCGCCCAGAAAACGCTCCGAATAGACATAGATATCCGGTTCGTCGGTCGGGATCCATTTGCCATGCTTGGCGCCGTCGAAAGGGGAAGCCCAGAGACGCGGTTTCTCGCCCTTGCCGTAGGCTGTGATCGTAACGCCTTCCCGGGCATACAGGGCACCGCGGAAGATGTCGCCGCGACGGAACAGAATGGTGTCGCCCGGCTTGAAACTGAAACGGTTGACCCGTTTGAGCGTAGCCCAGGCAGTTGCCGGGGAGCGGCCGTCCGACTGATCGTTTCCGTCTGCGGAAACGTAGAATCTGCGTCCGGTGATGACCAGATCGTCCCCGGAAGTCGCGATCCGGCGACGGCGCTCGTCTGCCAGTTGATAGATCTGTTCAAGAAGACCGGCGGGAATCTGTTTCAGCATAACGCCACCTCTTTCGATGATTTATCTCATTATACCGCATCGGGATGCATACCGCAAGCGTTTCCGCGATTTTTATGCCCGTTCATGCCTGACGGGATCCGTGCGAAAGATATCACGGGAGTCTTTCCTGAACGAAAAGAAAAAAAAGAAGACCCGGAAAGGATCTTCTTTCATGTCGTACAGGCGATTGTCTGCTCAGTCCGCGTCTTCCGCCTTGACGTCGACGTTACGGACGGCAGAGCGGAGGATGCGGATCTTGTTTCGCTCATTGCTGGTCTCGATCAGAACGGTCTCGTCCTTCATGGAAACGATCTTGCCGATGATACCGCCGATCGTGGTGATCTCATCGCCCACTTGAAGGTTGTTTCTCATATCGGCTTCCTGCTTCTGCTGCTTCTTCTGAGGCCGGTACATGAAGAAGTAGAACACGGCGACGAGAGCAACGAGCATGACGACGGTGGAAATCGTGGTGATGGTCGTATTGGATGCGGCCTCTGTTGTGGCGGCTTCGAGGAAGAAATGCATGTAATATCTCCTTACGTTTTGAAATAGTCTGATGCCTTGACACTGTCATTATAGTATAAAACACCCCGTGATACAAGCCGTTGCCGTATAAATTCAAAATAAATTCAAAAAAACGCGGAAAAGTTTCGTTGGGGTACTTGACAGGGAAAGGACGTCTCCGTATAATATAACTGTACTAGTACAAATAGTACAGGCGATACGGAAGGGAGATGTGAACTTGGGTTTGATCACAGTGGACCTGAGAGATCGAAAACAGCTGTACGAACAGCTGATCGACAATATCAAGGGCCTGATTCTGACCGGAGATCTTACAGAAGGAGAAAAACTGCCGTCCGTCCGCAGTCTCTCACGGGAACTCGGCATCAATCCGAACACCATCCAGAAGGCGTACAACCTGCTGGAGCGGAACGGGGTGATCGTCACGCTGCCGGGACGGGGGAGCGTGGTCTCGGCCAGCCGTCTGGAACTGCTGGGCGACCAGAGCGCGCGTCTGATCGAAAAGATGAGCGGGCTCGCCGCGGACTCCTTGAGGACCGGTATGGAAAAACAGGACTTTATGGCCGCAGCCGAAGCTGCGTGGGAAAAAGCGGGAGGTCGTCCGTATGATAAAAACTGATAGGATCGTCAAGTGCTTTGACGAGATAAGAAGTCTCGACAACGTCGATTTTCTGGCGGAGAGCGGAGAGATCCTCGGCCTGATCGGAACGAACGGTTCGGGAAAATCGACTCTTCTGAAGATCCTGTCCGGCGTATACAGACCGGACGAGGGAACGGTCGAGGTGGACGGGGAGAGCGTCTGGGAGAACCCCGACGCGAAACGCCGGATCCTGTACCTGTCCGACGAACAGTACCTGCTGACGGGCGGCACGGCCCTCGATATGATGAACCTTTATGCCGCGGTATATCCCGGTTTCGACCGGAACGGGTATCTGGCGGGGCTGAGAGAATTCGGGCTGGACGAAAAACGGAAACTGTCCGGTTTCTCTAAAGGGATGCAGAAGCAGGTCGCGTTTCTCCTGGGACTTTTCAGCAGGCCCGACTATCTTCTCTGCGACGAAACGCTCGACGGGCTGGACCCGCTGATGCGCATGAAAGTGCGTCAGCTCGTGGCCCAGGAGGTGGCGGACCGCGGGATCACGGTTGTGTTCGCGTCCCACAACCTGAAAGAGATCGAGGAGATCTGCGACCATGTGGTCCTTCTGCACCAGGGGCGTGTTCTGGTGGAGGCGGACCTTGACGACATGAAGCTGAGCACCAGAAAGATCCAGATGTCCTTCAGCCACGAAACGGCCGATCTGGCGGAAGAGAAGATCAGAGAGAAGAAGCCCGTCTCGATGGAGCGGCGCGGAAGCCTGTTCACGCTGATCCTGCGCGGAGAAGAGAAAGAGATAAACGACTGGGTGGAGTCGCTTCGACCGGTCTTTTCAGAATTCATTCCGATGACATTGGAAGAGATCTTCATCTCGAAAATGGAGGAACTTGGATATGACAAAAACACTACCTATTTCGATTGAGCCGCTCGGCCGTCGCTACTTCCGCTTCAAACTGAAGCAGAACTGGCAGCAGCTTGTCCTGTATATCGTGCTGATCCTCCTGATCACGGTCCTTCCCGCGGCCGTGATGTCGTCCCGGATTACCAGGGCCTACAGTTTCGAGATGTCCAACGCCGTATCCGAGATCCGGTATATCCTCGATTCCGTCCTCTGGTGCACCTGCGTCGCTTCCGGACTGCTCGGCGTTTTCGGCGGGATGTGCGCCATCTCGTACGTGAACCGGAAGACGGAGACGACGCTGCTTCACAGCTTTGCGCTGAAACGCGAGACGATCTATGTCGCGGAGACGCTGACGCAGCTGGCGTATTATCTGATCGCGTTGGTCCTGTCCGTTCTGGGATCTGTCGCGCTGATCGCGACCGTTTCCGCGGCAAATGGAATGGGCGCGGCGTTTGCGGAGGCGGCGCCGGCCGCCTGGATCCTGAAATATGCGCTCGCGGCTATTCTTACGTACCTGTTCGTGATGTCCCTCTTCCTTCTCGCCGCCGGACTGACCGGAACGGCCTGGATGCGGCTGATCGTGACCGCCGTGCTGGCCATCGCTCCGATTGCCCTGCTGTTCCTCATATGTTATTCCTTCAACGCCGGCGCGGAATGGATCTACGAGGATTACTACGTCAACGCGCTTGAGGCGGTCGTCAGTCCGGCCGGCCGGCTGGTCTGTAATCTCAGCGCCTTCCTCAACGAACACGCGGCGCTGGCCGGTCTGTGGATCTTTCTGGAGAGCGCCTTCTGCTACCTGGCCGGACTCGTGCTCCACAAGGTGCGGGCAAGCGAAAAGGCCGGCGTGACCGTGATCTGGAAACCGGTCTTCGCGGTCGTCAAATACCTGGCGATCGTGATCGGAGCCCTGACGCTCGCGCTGTTCTTTTCCACGCTTTTCGGGGAAAGCGCCGTCGCGCTCCTGGCAGGCGCGGTATTCGGAGCGTTCTTCGCCTTTCTGGTCTCCAACTGCGTCCTGTACCGTTCGACCAAATCGATGTTTCAGGGGAAGATCGGATTCGCGATCGCGCTGCTTCTGATCGTCCTGTTCATCTTCTTTGTCCCGATGAATGTCACGGGACTGATCGGACGACCGTATTCGAGTACCAATACCGCCTCGATCGTCGTTCCGGTCAACGGCCGCGACATCCGGTTTGATGAGGCGGAAGACCTGCAGAACGCGCAGGAGATCCTGAAGGACGCGGTCCGCAGCAGGATGGAGCCCGGTACGACCGAATGGAACAAGTATTATTACGAACAGGGCTGGTCCAGCGACCGGGAGCTGATCGAGAAACTGTATCCGTACTATGAGGTGACCGAGGAGGAAGGACGTTTCCTGACGCCTGACTCCATGTGGGATTTCATGACGGATTCGAACTACGACCAGATGTCCATCGTCCAGAACCCGAAGATCGGGATCCCTCTGGCCGTTCAGGTGCCGGTCGCTCCGGGCAGCGACGCCAGATGGAGAGCGCTGATCGAGAGCGAAGCTTTCGCGAAGCAGTTCTCCGTTGCCGACTTGTTGAACGGAAGGGTGATCCAGGATGTCAGCATCAGGCTCCCCGACGCGCAGGAGGGCTGGCTGGATGAGAACAGTATCAGACCGGAGGAGATCTCCGCGCTCGCGCCGATCATGAAGTTCGACGCGGAGCATCTGAAACACAGCCCGATCGTCGGGATGATCCAGATCGTCGCCGCTGACGAGTCCTACTCCACCGGCAGCATCACCTATCCAGTGACGGCGGAGGAAACGGAACTGATCCGGGAACTGTACCGGATCATGAGAAAAGTGCCGAAGAACGAAAGCGGAAAGGTGGCGCTGGAAGACATCCGGACGGCGGACGACGTGGTCCGGATCCAGGCGGATCAGTATTCCTGCGTAGCGCTTATCGACCTGGTGAGCGGGGAGATCCGGGAAGTGCCGGAAAAGGAGATCTCCTCGCTGCTTGCCGGCGTCGTCTGTGTCGACGGGGGCGGATACAGCTATGACTTCTTCTCCTACGCGGGAACGGAGAATTACCGCCTGCTCGCGGTAGAGGAAGACAACAAGACGGGGTGGCGGTTCAGTTTCCGGGAAGGCGCCTTCGCGGAAGGCTACCTTGAGGAACTGTTCGGCAGACTGCCGAAAGGAACGAAGAACTGATCAAAGAACCGCCCGATCCCGGGCGGTTCTGTTCCTGATGCGCAGTCCTTGACGCAAAAGGCCGGATGTGGTATCATGGAGCCAAACGATCGGAGGAGCAGGATATGAGTGACAAAGATCTGAACATGACCGGAGAACTGATCGGTTTCATCGAAAAGAGTCCCAGCCCGTTTCACGTGGTCGGCCGGACGGCGGTCCTGCTGGAGGAAGCAGGATTCTCGCGTCTGGAAGAGACGGCCGCCTGGGAGATCCATACCGGCGGACGGTACTACCTGACCAAGAACTGCTCGAGCATTCTGGCGTTCGCCGTTCCGGAGAAGAAAGCGGAACGCTTCCTGATGGCGGCGAGCCATACGGACAGTCCGACCTACAAGATCAAACCGGATCCCGTGGAAAACGCGTTCGGGACCTATCAGAAGCTGTCCGTCGAAGGGTACGGCGGCACGATCGCCTCGACATGGCTGGACAGACCGCTCTCCGCGGCCGGCCGCATCGCGGTCCGGGCCGGCGACCGGATCGAAACGAGGCTTCTGAATCTCGACCGGGATCTGTTCCTGATCCCGAACGTCGCGATCCACATGAACCGGGACGTGAACAAGGGGTATGCGTTCAACCCGGCCGTGGACATGCTGCCTCTCATCGCCGGAGCGGAAGAGAGGCTGGACTGGAAAGCGTTTCTGGCGAAGGAGGCTTCCTGCCGCAGGGAGGATCTGCTGGGCGCGGATCTCTATCTGTACAACCGTACGCCCGGCTCGATCTGGGGCGCCGGAAACGAATTCTTCTCCGCGCCGCGGATCGACAATCTCGAAAGCCTGTGGACGACCCTGAGGGGATTCCTTGGCGCCGTGGATTCGGGCGATCCCGTCGCGATCCCCCTTTTCGCCTCCTTCGACAACGAGGAGGTCGGTTCCGGGACGAAACAGGGCGCTCTGTCGGCCTTCCTCAGGGAAACGCTGGACCGTATCAGCGCCGCGCTCGGGCTAGATCCACGCGCAGCGGTCGCCTCGTCCTTCCTTCTTTCCGTCGACAACGCGCACGCGAGACACCCGAACCATCCAGAGCTGTCCGACAAAACGGACGCGCCGGTCCTCAACGGCGGCGTGGTCATCAAGGTCAACGCCTCCCAGAAGTACGCGACGGACGCTCTCTCGTCCGCGGTATTCGCGGAACTGTGCCGCGCGGCGGACGTGCCAGTTCAGTTCTTCGCCAACCGGAGCGACCTTCCGGGCGGATCGACGCTCGGCTCGCTGGCAGACACCAAAGTCCCGGTCGACACGGTCGACATCGGACTGGCCCAACTGGCGATGCACTCCTCATACGAAACGGCCGGAACGCTGGACGTCGACCGCATGGTGCGCGCCGCAGACGCCTTCTACCGCACCGGGATCGAAAAGTGCTCGGACGGTGTCTACCGGCTCGGGTAAGTAGTTTCACAGCAAGAATAACGACCGCCGGATCCGGATGATCCGGCGGTTTTTTCTCGGTCGGAGGCGGGATCCTGTGCCTTTCACGAAGCCGGGACCCCGTGGAAAACGAGCGGCGGGAGCGGGTCCGGACGGCCCCGTCAGCCTTGACAGAGCCGACTCGGCTGTGGTATGATAAGACAGTAGAAAAGAAGCCTTTTGCCGAACGGGGGAAGGACGAAATGGACAAGAAACTGAGAGGAGCGGCCGTCGTCGGACAGTCCGGCGGACCGACCGCAGCCATCAACGCGACCCTGGCGGGCGTCATCCGGGCGTGCCTCGCGGACGGGGAAACGTTCAGCAGGATCTATGGGATGCGCAACGGGATCGACGGATTCCTGGAAGGACGGTTCCTGGATCTAGGCGAGCGCTTCACGACACCGGGTGGGGAAGTCGACGAGGACGCGCTCTGTCTTCTGTCCGTCACGCCTTCCGCGGCGCTGGGCTCATGCAGAAAAAAACTGCCGGATCCGGAAGCGGATCCCGGCTTTTTCGAGCGTCTGATCGCGTCGTTCGCTTCGCTGGATATCCGGTATTTCTTCTATATCGGCGGGAACGACTCCATGGATACGGTCGCCAAGATCACGCGGTATCTCGAGCAGAATCCCGTGTACGACATGCTGGTCGTCGGCGTACCGAAGACGGTCGACAACGACCTGTGGGGAACGGATCATACCCCCGGGTTCGGTTCCGCCGCCAAATATATCGCCACCACGGTCTCCGAGATCGTCCGGGACTGCGCCGTCTATACCGTGCGCGCCGTCACGATCGTCGAGACCATGGGACGTGACGCCGGCTGGATGGCTGCGTCCGCCGCGCTTTCCCGCGTCAATGGGAACGAGGGCCCGGACTATATCTATCTGATGGAGGTCCCGTTCACGATGGAACGCCTGTTCCGTGATCTGGAACGGGCTTTCGAGCGGCACCCGAATGTCGTGATCGTCGTCTCTGAAGGGCTCCGGTTCCCCGACGGACGGTACGTGGGCGAGGGCGAACAGACCGGCGCAGTGGATATCTTCGGCCACAAGTACCTGGCGGGGACCGCCAGAGTGATCGAAAAGGCGATAAAAGTGCGGTTCGGATGCAAGGTCCGTTCCATTGAACTGAATCTTCCCCAGCGCTGCGCGGCCCATCTGGCCTCCGCCACGGATCTCTCCGAAGCGGAGGAAGTCGGACGATGCGCCGTCCGGGCGGCTGCCCGGGGAGAGACCGGCGTCATGGCGGTCATCCGCCGCGACGAGGGAAACTCCTATTCCGTTTCGTACGGGACGGAAGCGATCGCGGATATCGCGAACGGCACCAGGACCGTTCCGACGGAATACATCTCGCCGGAGAGCAACGACGTGACGGATGCCTGCGTCCGGTATCTCCTGCCTCTGATCCAGGGGGACCCGGAGATCCCGAAGCTGAACGGGCTCCCGGTTCAGCTGATCCTGTAAAGAAGGGCACCGTTCCGGTGCGCCGGCAAAACCCCGACTTCCTGTTCTAGAGCAGTGAACTGGGGTTTTTGTTTCGAGGCGGCAAAGCGGCCGCCGCGCTATGAGAAAACGATTTCAGGGGAATGCCACATGAAAAAACTACTGATCCTTGACGGAAACAGCATCGCGAACCGGGCCTTTTTCGGCGTCCGGACCCTTACGACGCACGACGGCCTGCCGACCAACGCGGTCTACGGGTTTCTGACGATCGTCAAAAAGCATCTGGACGGCCTGAACCCGGATTATCTCGCCTGCGCGTTCGACGTTCATCAGCCGACTTTCCGGCATATCCGCTATCCCGAATACAAGGCGAACCGTCACGGCATGCCTGAGGAGCTGCGCGTGCAGATGCCGTACATCAAGCGCGCCGCGACCGACATCGGATTCCGGGTGATCGAAGCGCCCGGCTTCGAGGCGGACGACATCCTCGGCACCGCCGCGCGAATGGGCGACGAGACGGGGGAAATCGAGACCTACGTCCTGACGGGGGACCGTGACTCCCTCCAGCTCATCTCCGAGCACACAAGGGTCATCCTGGCGAAAACGAAGGAAGACGTCGTCTACGATCCCGGACGGTTCTTCGAGGAATACGGCGTCACGCCCGCGCAGTTCATCGACGTCAAGGCGCTGATGGGCGATTCCTCCGACAACGTGCCCGGCGTTCCGGGCGTCGGGGAAAAGACCGCGCTCAAGCTGATCCAGCTGGCCGGGGATCTCGACGCGCTGTACGCGGACGAGACGTTTTACGGTCAGAAAGGCGCTCTTGCGGAGAAACTCGCGAACGGCAGGGAAAGCGCCTTCCTATCCCGCGAACTGGTCACGATCAACAGGGAAGCGCCGATCGGCGGACCGGAGGAACTGTTCCGCACCTCGGAGAGCGATCCGGACGATTTCATCGCTCTGTGCGGCGAACTGGAATTCAGGGGGATGGGAGAACGGTTCGGTCTTGCCGGACCGGCTGAAAAGGAAAGAGAGATCCTCGTCACGGAAGCGGAAAGTCTGAGCGGCCTTTCGTTCGATTCTCCGGTCGCCGTATGCTTTGAGAACGGGGAAGCGGCGCTCTGCGCAGAAGCGGAGCAGGTAACGCTCGTGCGGGACGTGACGGGGGAGGATATTGCCGGGTTCTGCTCCGGCAACCGGATCGTCTGCCACGATCTGAAGACGCTCCTCAGAGCGCACGGGATGGAAGACGGCGCTGACTGCGCCTTTGATACCATGCTGGCCGCCTATCTCCTGGATCCCGGGCGGAGCAAATATACGCTGCAGGACGTCGCGTCCCGTTACGGCGCGGGCGAGGTGAAAGATTTGGTCTCCGCCGCCGCGGCGCTGTACGAACTGTATCAGATCCTTGGAAAACAGCTGGAGGAGACCGGAATGGACGGCCTTCTACGCGACATCGAGATCCCGCTCTCCGGCGTTCTGGCCAGGATGGAAACGGCCGGATTCCGGATCGATCCGAAGGGGATCTGCGCCTACGCAGATGAGCTTCTGAAGAGAGAATCGGCTCTCCAGTCGGCCATCTGGATGGAAGCGGGCCATCCGTTCAACATCAATTCCCCCAAGCAGCTGGCGGGGGTCCTGTTCGACGAGATCGGTCTGCCGGCCGGGAAAAAGACCAAATCCGGCTATTCGACCGACGCGGAGACGCTGGAGGAACTCCTGCCGTATCACCCGATCATCGGGGATATCCTCGAATACCGGCAGGTCACAAAACTTCGCGGGACCTACGGGTACCCCCTGGCCGAGGCGGCCGACCCGTCCGGCCGGATCCATACGAAATTCAATCAGACCGGAACGGCGACGGGAAGACTGGCCTCCAGCGACCCGAATCTGCAAAACATCCCGGTGCGGGGCGATCTCGGCAGGGAACTGAGGAAGTACTTCATCGCCGACGATGGCTGCGTTCTGATCGACGCGGACTACTCCCAGATCGAGCTGCGCCTCCTGTCGGCTCTGGCGGACGACCGGGTCATGCAGAAGGCATTTCTCGACGGGATCGATATCCATACGTCCGTCGCGTCCGAAGTCTTCGGCGTTCCGGCCTCGAAGGTGACGCCGGAACTGCGCCGCCGTGCGAAGGCGGTCAACTTCGGTATCGTCTACGGGATCGGGGAGTATTCTCTCTCCAGGGATCTCGGGATCACCGTCAAGCAGGCGAAAGCCTATATCAATAACTATCTGTCCACCTACGCGGGCGTCGACGCCTATCTCCGCGGCACGGTGGAGAAAGCGAGGGAGGATGGCTGGACCGTCACCTATTTCGGGCGCAGACGGCCCATCCCAGAACTGAAGTCCTCCAACCGAAATCTCCGCGCCTTCGGCGAACGCGTCGCGATGAACAGCCCGATCCAGGGAACGGCCGCCGACGTGATCAAGATCGCCATGGTCCGCGTGGACCGCGCGCTGCGGGAAAGCGGTCTGCCGGCCCGCCTGATCATGCAGGTCCACGACGAGTTGATCGTGGAGGCCGGGCGGGACTGCGCCGAAGAAGTCGCCGGGATCCTGACCCGGGAGATGCGGAACGCGGCCTCCTTCGACGTGCCGCTCGAGACCGAATGCGGGACCGGCGAGAACTGGCTCGAGGCCAAATAAAGTGAGAGGAACGGACCGATCTTGAAGAACCTTCTGAAAACGATCCGAAACTACCGGCGGGAAGCAGTCCTCGCTCCGCTCTTCAAACTGCTGGAGGCGGTGTTCGAGCTTCTCGTACCGCTGGTCGTGGCGGAGATCATCGACAAAGGCATCTCGGGCGGCGACCGGGGACTGATCGTCAGCCGCTTCGTCCTCCTGATTGTCCTGGCTCTCGTCGGGATCGCCAGCGCGGTGACCGCTCAGTACTTTTCGGCGAGAGCCGCCGTGCTCGGCACATCGGAACTCCGCCGCAGCCTGTACCGGCATATCCAGAAGCTCTCGCTCCGCGACATCGACCGGACCGGCGCGTCGTCACTGATCACCCGGCTGACCAGTGACATGGAACAGGTCCAGAGCGGATTGAACCTGACGCTCCGACTGCTCCTGCGCTCTCCGCTCGTGGTCCTGGGGGCTGCCGTCATGGCGTTTCTTCTGGACGGCAGAGCGGCCTTGATCTTCCTCGGCGTGATCGTTCTGGCCGGAGCGGTGGTCGCTGTCGTGATGTCGTTCTCCATCCCGGCTTTCCGGCGCGTTCAGGGAGAAACGGACCGGCTGACACAGGTGACGAGAGACAATCTGAACGGTGCGCGCGTGATCCGCGCCTTCCGTATGGAGGAGGGACAGAAGGGTCGCTTCGGGGACTCCGCGGGGCGGCTGTTCCGCTTCGAGAAACGCGCATCCGCCGTTTCCTCGTTCCTGAATCCCCTGACGTTCGTCATCCTCAACGCGGGGATCATCCTGCTTCTGACCTATTCGGGTCATGAGGTCCAGACCGGCGGTCTGACGACCGGTCAGACGGTGGCCCTGTACAATTATATGGCGCAGATCCTCGTGGAGCTGGTAAAATTTGCCAGTCTGATCGTGTCGGTGTCCCGCGCGCTCTCCTCCATGAAGCGGATCGACGAGGTCATAGCCACCGAGCCTTCCATGGAATATCCTTCGTCCGATCCGGAGGAGTCTCCCGACGCGCCGTCCATCGAATTCAGGGACGTGTCCCTTTCCTACTCTGAGGGAGGTGACCCGGCGCTCCAGGGGCTGAGTTTCACGGTCGGCCGAGGCCAGACGATCGGCATCATCGGGGGGACGGGCTCGGGGAAGAGCTCCCTCGTCAGCCTGATCCCCCGTTTCTACGACGCCACTTCGGGGACCGTCCTGGTGAACGGCGCCGACGTGAAGTCCTATCCCGCAAAAACGCTCCGGCATAAGATCGGCTTCGTCTCCCAGCGATCCCTCCTGATGAAGGGGACGGTCAGAAGCAATCTGCTGTGGGGCGACGGTGACGCGGACGACGGAGTAGTCAGACGCGCCGTCCGGACCGCTCAGGCGGATGACGTCGTGGCCCGGCATGAGAACGGTCTTGAATCGACCGTCCTGGAGAAGGGGCAGAACTACTCCGGCGGTCAGAAACAGCGCCTGTCCATCGCGAGAGCGCTCGTCCGCCGCCCGGAGATCCTGATCCTTGACGACGCCTCGTCCGCGCTCGACTTCGCGACGGACGCCGCATTGCGAAAGGCGCTCCGGTCGCTGGATTTCAACCCGACCGTCGTCATCGTGTCGCAGCGCACCGCCTCCGTCCGGGACGCGGACCGGATCCTGGTCCTCGACGACGGCCGCGTCGTCGGGTCCGGGACGCACGAGGAGCTGATGGCATCCTGTTCCGTCTACCGTGAGATCGAGGAATCTCAGAACCGCGGAGAGGAGGCCGGCCGATGAAACGTTCGGGAAATATAAAAAAAGAGACGCTGATCCGTCTCCTCTCGTATCTGAAACGATCCATACCGACTCTTCTGGTCACGCTGGTGCTCTCGGCCGGATCCGTCATCTTCTCTCTCTATATCCCTGTCCTGTGCGGCAGAGCCGTCGACGCGATGGGCGGCGTCGGTTCGGTCGATTTCGAAGCGCTCTGCGGCGTGCTGGTACGGCTGGCCGTCGCAGCCGCGCTGTCCGCCGTCCTGCAGTGGGGAACGGATCTTTTGAGCTACCGGATCGCGTATTCCGTCAAACGGGACGTGCGCCGAGACGCTTTCGGAAAAATGGTCCGTCTACCGCTCCGGTATATGGACGCCCGTCCGCACGGCGAGACGGTCAGCCGCATGATCGGCGACGTGGACGCGCTCGCGGACGGTCTTCTGCTCGGGTTCACCAGACTTTTCAGCGGGATCCTGACGATCGTCTGCACCTTCGTTTTCATGGCGGTCATCCATCCCGTCATCGCGCTGGCGGTCGCGGTCCTCACGCCGCTCTCCGTCCTCACGGCGTCGATGATCGGGAGGAGGACGTTCCGCCTCTTCCAGAAGCAGGCGACGGAGCGGGCCTCCGTCACCGCGAAGATCGAGGAGGACGTCGAGGCTTCCGCACTGATCCGCGCCTATTCGCATGAAGCCCAGTCGTTTGCCGATTTCGCCGTGGCGGCCGGACGGATGGAGAAGGCGTCGCTGCGAGCGGTCTTCATCTCCTCACTCATCAACCCGGCGACCCGCTTCGTAAACAATCTCGTGTACGCGGCGGTCTGCCTGACCGGCGCGCTGACAGTGGTCTCCGGCGGCATGACGGTCGGCGGACTGACCAGTTTTCTCGCCTACGCGAACCGGTTCACCAGGCCCTTCAACGAGATCTCCGAAGTGATCGCGGAACTGCAGCACGCTGTCGCGTGCGCCGGCCGCATCTTCGAGCTTATCGACGAGCAGAGCGAAACACCCGACGGGCAGGACGCCGTCGTCCTTTCCGGTGTGGCCGGGAAGGTCGATCTGGAGGACGTCCGCTTCTCTTACGACCCGGCAAAACCGCTGATCGAGGGGATGGATCTTTCCTTCGAGCCCGGCCAGCGGATCGCGCTCGTGGGTCCGACCGGATGCGGCAAGACCACCCTGATCAATCTCCTGATGCGCTTCTACGACGTCGACGGCGGCTCGATCAGGATCGACGGGAACGACATCCGGAACGTGACGCGGGATTCGCTGCGCAGTTCCTTCGGCATGGTCCTCCAGGATACCTGGATCATGAACGGCACGGTGCGGGACAACATCCTGATGGGCAGGGAAGCGACGGACGACGAGGTGATTGCCGCCGCCGTGGCGGCGCACGCCGATCCCTTCATCCGGCGCCTGTCGGACGGATACAACACGGTCCTGACGGACGGCGGCGTCCTGTCCCACGGACAGCGTCAGCTGCTCTGCATCGCGCGGATCATGCTGCGTCTCCCCGCCATGCTGATCCTGGACGAGGCGACCTCCTCCATCGATACCAGAACGGAGATGATGATCCAGAACGGGTTTGCCGCCATGATGCGCGGGCGGACCAGTTTCATCGTGGCGCACCGCCTCTCCACGATCCGTGAAGCGGACGTGATCCTGGTGATGTGCGACGGGCGTATCGTCGAAACGGGGACGCACGAGGAGCTCCTCCGGCTCGGCGGATTCTACTACTCGCTCTGGAACAGCTGACGCTCATGCGTCGGTGCACTGTTCGGCGAGGAACTCGATGAACCGGCCGGCCGCCACGGGCAGCATGTGCCGGTTCAGATAGGCGATCCCGATCTCCCTCGTGATGGGCGGATCGAAGGGGATCGCGTTCAGATGATAATTGGTATGTCTGAGGATGGCCGCGGGAAGGATTCCGATCCCGAGGCCTTCTTCTATCATGGCGAGGATCGTATAGTCGTCGTGGATGAGGAACTGAAGGTTCGGGGTGATCCCGGCCGCCCGGAACGCGTCGGCCGCCGTATTGAGGTTTCCCTCGTCCAGCGCGATCATTGGCTCGGAGGCGAGGTCGGAGAGCAGCAGCTTCTCCCGGTTCGACAGCGGATGCCCCTGCGGCAGGACCGCCAGGAACTCGTCGCGGAACAGGGACCGGTAGGGAAGGCCGTGCGCGGCCGACGGATAGATGAACCCGAAGTCGATCACGCCGTGGCGGATCATGTCGCTCATGCTGGCGTTGTCCCCGGAGTGGAGCGTGAAGCGGATCCCGGGGTGCTCAGCTGAGAACGCGCGGATCAGCGACGGGAGCAGGTTCTGGGAAACGCTGGAGAAGGTCCCGATCCGGATGACGCCGGACTCCAGGGAACCGAGCTCCCGCACCTTTTCCTCGAGGATCCGGTGCGCCGCCACGATCGATTGCACCATGGGGTAGAGCGCTTCGCCTTCCGGCGTGAGACGGATCCCGGAACGCATCCGGATGATCAGGGACAGCTTGAACTCCGTCTCCAGGGAGCGGATCATCTGGCTGACCGCCGCCTGGGTGTAGCCGATGGATTCGGCCGCTCTCGTGAAACTGCCCAGTTCCACGATCTTGCAGAACGCGGTGTAGCGGATCATGATAACCTCCGTTTATGTCTTCATAAGGTATTATATTGCAACGGGCCGGCCCTGTCAACCGCGGGGCCGGCCTCTCCGTTTTTCGGTGCTTGACAAGGGAGAGCCGGGATGATATAATAAACTGATTATTTATGTAAAAAAAGTGGGATCTGCGATGAAAAAGAAATCCGTCTCCCTCGCGAGACCAAGGATCCATCCCCATATGCTGATCCTGGTGCTCTGCGACATCCTGTCGTACGCACTGGCTTATGCGTTTGCGCTCTGGATCCGCTTCGACTGTACCTACTCCCTCATTCCCGGCAACTATCTGGCGGCGTATCTGAAGTACCTGCCCATCGGGATGGCGGTCCTGGTCGTCGTGTTCCTCTGCTTCAGGATGTACCACTCGATCTGGAAGTTCGCGGGGTATTACGAGATCCGCAACGCCTTTTTCGCGAATCTCGTCACCTTCGCCGTCAACTCGCTGGGGATCACGCTCCTCTTTACCCGGATGCCGATCTCCTACTACCTCTTCGGGATCACGGTCCAGAGCGTCCTGACGGTGGGCACCCGGTACGCGTACCGGTTCGCCGGGCTGATGAAGAAGCGGCACGAAAACACCCGCAGCCGCCACCGGGTCATGCTGATCGGCGCGGGCGAAGCGGGACAGATGATCGTCCGGCAGCTGATCAGCGCCGGGCAGACGGATGACCAGCCCTGCTGCTTCATCGACGACAACCCGGAGAAATGGGGCCTGTTCATCGACAACGTGCCGGTGGTGGGCGGCCTGGACGACGTGTTCCTGAACATCGAGAAATACAAGATCGACCGGATCTACGTGACGATCCCCAGCCTGTCGGTGGAAAGAAAGCAGGAGATCGTGACCGTCTGCAGCGAGACGAGGTGCGAGGTCAAGATCCTGCCCGGCATCGGGGAGATCCTGAAGGGGACGGTCAACGTGGACCAGCTCAAGGACGTCTCCGTGGAGGACCTCCTGGGCCGGGAGCCCGTGGAGACCGACCTGACGGAAGTGTTCCGGTCCATCAGCGGGAAGGTCGTCCTGGTCACGGGCGGCGGCGGATCCATCGGCAGCGAGCTCTGCCGGCAGATCGCCGGCCACGCGCCGAAGCAGCTCATCATTTTCGATATCTACGAGAACAACGCCTACGACATCCAGCTGGAGCTGAGACGCAGCCATCCGGAGCTGGACGTGGTCACGCTGATCGGATCCGTCCGGGACTTCCGGCGGATCAACAGCGTCTTCGAGACCTATCATCCCGATCTCGTCTACCACGCGGCGGCGCACAAGCACGTGCCGCTGATGGAGGACAGTCCCTGCGAGGCCATCAAGAACAACGTCCTCGGCACGTATAAGACGGCCTACGCGGCCGCGTCCCACGGGTGCCGGCGCTTCGTCATGATCTCCACGGACAAGGCGGTCAACCCGACGAACATCATGGGCGCCTCGAAACGGCTCTGCGAGCTGGTGATCCAGCTGTTCGCCAGGAAGATCCAGGAGGGGAAGGCCGACGATCTGAAGCCCATCCTGCTCCACGAGCTGGCGGCGGACGACGAGTTCCAGGATCTGTCCGGCGCGAAGACGGAATTCGTGGCCGTCCGCTTCGGGAACGTTCTGGGCTCCAACGGCAGCGTCATCCCCCTGTTCAAGAAGCAGATCGAGGAAGGCGGTCCCGTCACGGTCACCCATCCGGACATCATCCGCTACTTCATGACCATCCCGGAGGCGGTGAGCCTGGTCCTGCAGGCGGGGACCTACGCCAGGGGCGGGGAGATCTTCGTCCTCGACATGGGCAATCCCGTCAAGATCGACACCCTCGCCCGGAACCTGATCATGCTGAGCGGCCGGAAGCCCGACGTGGACATCAAGATCGAGTATATCGGCCTGCGGCCCGGCGAGAAGCTCTACGAGGAGAAGCTCATGGCCGAGGAGGGCCTCCAGAAGACCCCGAACAAGACGATCCATATCGCGAAGCCCATCGATTTCGATCCGGATCTGCTCGTCAGCCAGCTGAAGGAGCTGACCGTCGACGCCTATCTGAACCGGGGCGACATCCGGACCTTCATGGAAGAGATCGTCCCCACCTATCATCCTGCGGAAAATTCAGTCTTGTCATAAGGAATCGGAGGAAGCATGGAACAGAAACTGCGAGAGATCGGGAAGGCCTTTCAGATCGACGGAGACTTTTACGCCTTTTCCGTGATCACCCAGGGCAACATCAATTCCACCTACCGCGTGATCTATCATCTCGACGACGGGAGCATGAAGGCCTACGTCTTCCAGAAGATCAACACCTATGTCTTCAAGAAGCCCGAAGAGATCATGTCCAACATCGAGAAGGTGACGCGGCATATCATCAATAAGCACCCGAACGACGTGTGCGTTCACTTCCACTATACCCGGGAGGGGAAGAACTTCATCTACGATTCGGACGGCGGGTTCTGGCGGGTCATGGACAACATCGACGGCGTGACCTTCGACATCTGCGACGACCTCGACTATATCCGGGCCACCGGGAAGGCCTTCGGCCATTTCCAGATGCAGCTCTCGGACTTCGACGGCTCCGTCCTCTACGAGACCATCCCGGATTTCCACAATACGACGAAGCGCCTCGAGACCCTCTTCCGGCATGTGGAGGAGGATCCCTGCGGGCGGGTCAAGGAAGCGGCCGCCGAGATCGAATACGTCCGATCCGTCCGGGAGAAGGCCTGCGAGCTCAGCGAGATGTACAACCGGGGCGAGCTGCCCATCCGGGTCACCCATAACGACACCAAGGCGAACAACGTCATCTTCGAGCGGAAGAACAAGCGGCCCCTGGCGGTCATCGATCTCGACACGGTGATGCCCGGCATCCCCATGTACGATTTCGGCGACGCCGTCCGCTTCATCGCCAGCACGGCGGTGGAGGACGAGCCGGACACCTCCGTGGTCTATTTCGACACGGCGAAGTTCCGCGCCTTCGCGGAAGGCTTCCTGGGGGAGGTCAGGGACGCCCTGACCCCGAAGGAGATCGAGTGCATGGTCCCGGGCGTGTTCGGCATCACCGTCGAGCTGGTCGCCCGGTTCCTCGACGACTATCTGGTGGGCGACAAGTATTTCAAGATCAACTACGTGGGCCACAATCTGGTCCGGACAAGATGCCAGATCAAGCTGGCGAAGGACATCTACAACAAGTCCGAAGAACTTCAGTGGATCGTCCGGACCTGCGTGAAATAAGGCGGAAAAGAGAACCGGCAAAACAGGGGAGAAGCGGCGTGTGAAAGCGGCTTCTCCCTTTTCTTTTTGCGGCAGGAGAACAAAAAAGGAGACGGGGAGAAGATCTCCCCGCCTCCTGCGGCGGTTTCGGTTTATCTCTGCTTTTCGCCCTTCTTCTTTTTCTTCGAGGCCGCGATGACGATGACGATCACCGCGATCACCGCGAGAAGGATGAGCAGCCAGATGAAGATGCAGAGCCCCAGCGGCTGCGGGCAGAAATGGCAGATCGGGCAGGTCTGTTTCTCGGCCCCGTCCGGTTCGGGCACCGAGTCCGCTCCCGGCTTTCCGCCCTGGCTGATGTCATCGGTGCCGAAGGAGATGACCTTCGAATAACCGGACCAGATGTCGTCCTCCCCGGCCTGAGAGCAGCGGTACCGGCAGCGAAGCTCGATCTCGGTATCCTTCGGGATCGTCGGGCGGGAATCGTTCACCAGCGTCAGCAGCGCGCATTCCATCTCGCCGGATTTGATGATCCAGTCGGTGTTGCCCATCAGTGTCCACTGGGCGTCGCCCTTGACTCTCGCCTCGGTCTCGATCACGATCCCGCCGCCGCCGGCCGCGGCCTTCGCCGCGTTCTCCATCAGCCTGTCGGGTACGGTGAGGGTGAAGGCGACCACCGGATTGTCGTTGAACTCCTTGTCGGTCATATGGAGGTCGGCGATCACCGGCGCGTCGAGATCGGCTTCGGTCAGCGGCCGGATCTCCTCGGCGTCTTTGCCGACGCTGGCGGTGTTCGACCAGTCGGAGAAGTAGTACCGATCCGGTGTGCCTTCGATCCGGACGGTCACGACGAAGCGGGCGCGGAAATACACGGTGTGCTCCGTGTAGTCGATCCTGAGCTCCTCCGCCTCCTCCTCATAGGTGTACTGATCCGGTCTCAGCTGATCCCTGACGCCCGGGATATGCCGCTCGGGGTCGCCGTACCAGCGGTCGTCGTTCGGAACGCCGCGGGTGACCCAGATCTCCTGAACGGTCTCCGTGGCGTTGTTGAGGCTGCCGTCCACGATGTCCCATTCGCTCCAGCGCGGGTTGCCCTCGCTGTCGTGGCCGAGGCCGTAATATTCGTCCCCGTCCCAGTATTTCGTGTAGTGCCAGCCGGAGACGCCGTCGTTCACGTCGTCGACCGCCCAGTCCACCTGGACGTTCATCCAGATATCGTCGCAGCCGATGTCCGCCATGAACTGCTCGATGGTTTCGTCGTAATGGGCGTTCTCCATGTTCTTGAAGAACGTCGTCATCTCGTTGCTCAGACTGTAGGAGAGGCGGGTGGTCGTCGGGGAATCGCCGCCCTCCCCCCATTTTGCCGTGACATAGGCCGGCGCGACGAGGTCGAAGGGAAGGTCCCCCTCCGCCGCCGACGCGAAGGCTGCCATGCAGGACAGCAGCATCAGGGAGACGAGAAATGCGGACAGAGCTCTTTTCATGATCGAAAACTCCTTTTCTGTTTGATCTGTCTTGTATTTTCAGTGATTGAAAGCGGGAGGATTCAGAGCGTGACCGTCAGCAGGCTGCAGCAGCCGCCGGCCCGGCAGGTCCCGAGGGAGGCGGGAAGAAAGACGCTCATCCCCCGTCTGAGGGGGATCGAGCCGCCGGACCAGTCGAGAGATCCGTCCGACGAATCCGCCGTGAACAGCAGGACGAAGCCGCCTCCCGGCGCAAGATCCGCGGGGGTGTCGCCGGGGGAGAGCCGTCGGACGGTGAAGCTGTCGCAGGCGCAGAGCAGGGAGGGATCCGTCCGGTTCCCGGCGCGGGAGAAGCGCATCCGGTCGATCTCCCCGGGAGAGTAGACCCGGGCGGCCTCCAGGGCCTGCCCGACCTGAAGCGGTCTCGGCAGCCCGTCCAGTCCGGCCCGGTCATAGTCGTACAGCCGGTAGGTGACGTCCGCGTTCTGCTGGATCTCCGCCACCACGGTGCCGCGCCCGAGGGCGTGGACCATGCCCGGCGGGATGAACAGGACGTCCCCCGCCTGAACGGAGAGAAAGGACAGGACCTCCCGGACCCTGCCGGAGGAGAGGGCGGCGGCCAGGTCGGCGACCGTGGCGCAGGCCTTCAGTCCGTAGACCACGGAAGAATCCGGTCCGGCCTCCAGAACGACCCACATCTCGCATTTTCCGCCTTCCGCTCCAAACCGGGCGGCGCAGTCCCCGTCCGGATGGACCTGGACCGACAGATCGTCTCCCGCGTCGATCAGCTTGAAGAGCAGGGGGAAGGGGTCCGGCGGACACTCGGTCCCCAGCATTTCCTTCGGGTGGGCCCGGAGGAGATCCCGGACCGTCCTGCCCGCGAAGGGGCCGTTTTCCACGGTGCTGTTTTCCTGTTCCCGGACGGAGAGCTCCCAGGATTCGGCGGGACGGGGGGTCTCCCGCTTCTTTCCGAAGTCCGTGAGGAGCCGCGTGCCGCCCCAGACCGCGGACCGCTGGATCGGGTGAAGGATCATCGGATAGGGGATGAAATCAGTCATATTCCTCGGTCCCGTAGGAGATCAGGTTCAGCCACCGTTCCCGGAGGGCCATCGTCAGCCCGCGGTGGGCGTGGCGGAACCGGCAGGAGGCGTAGACGAATTCCGGCAGCTCCACCGGGAGCATCGAATACTCGTTCAGGAGTTTTTCCGTCAGGAGCGCGTCGATCCCGGCGCAGTCGTAGGGAAGATTGAATTCCAGGAGCATGGCGTGGGCGCTGAGCATCTTCTGGACGTTGTGGATCGTCCCGCACAGGGCTTCCGCGCATTCCTCCTTGCTCGTGCAGAGGGCCACCCGTTCCTCCAGGGTGACGCCGCGGGAATAGAGCATCCGGCCGAAATCGCAGGCGTGGTAGTCCTTCCCGAGGATCAGCTTCCCGTTGAAGAGGAAGGCCCCGCAGACGAGGTTGCTCCCGACGTACCAGTAGATCACGTTCTTGTGGGCGCTGTCCTCCACCTGCTCGATGTTGGAGCGGGCGGCGGCGTCGACCTGGGACTCGATGCCGACGGGCATCGAGGTGAAATAGCGTTTCGCGAGATCCATGAGGCGGATCTGACGGAGCTCCGGACAGCGGTTCGAGAGCATGGTGTCCGTCTCCTTCTGATAGGGGCTGGAGACGGAAAAGCCGACGCCGAAGCAGTTCTCCTCGCCGTATTCCTTGAGCAGTCTCGGCGCGGAATCGGAGAGGAAGGAGACCAGATTCTCCTCGAAGGAGACGGAGGGGTCGTTGGCCCAGGTCTCCCGGGCGACGCGGCGCAGCCGGAGATCGATCACGGAAAGCCCGAAGTTCTCGGAAGTCAGATCGTAGATCAGGGCGTACCGCTTATCGTTCATGCGGAGGATCCCCGCCCGCCGTCCGGCCTGGGACCTGATCTCCTTTTCCTGGCTGATGACGTCGAGCTCCAGGAGGGCGTCCACAATCTTGCCGACCGTCACGAGACTGAGGTCGGTCCGCTTCGCGATCTCCGCCCGGCTGATCTGGTCGGCCGACGCGATGGTGAGGAAAATGTTCCGGATGCTTTCGTGCTTGATGCTCTTCAGACTGATGTTCGTCATAGGATCCCGTCCTTTCCCGATGGTCCCGCCCTCCGGCGGGAAGGGGCATACCACCCCGTGGAATTGTATTATATCCGGCGGAAGGGGGAAAGTCAAGGCTTTTCCGGTAAATTCATAAGACAATTTATAAAGTGCGGGTCAAAATATCCCCCCGAAAAGCCGGCCCCGGGAAGGTCCGGCGCGCAAATTCCTTGACACGGTCCCGCAATGATGGTATAATAGACAGGATAATGGAGGAGTGGGGCCATGGAACCGAACAGAGCGCGCTTCTATTCGATCGCATACCGGAACACGTTCAGTCCGCACGAGCGCTTCAACATCGGCACGTACAAGGAAAAACAGCTCCATGTGATCCTCAAGCAGTATTTCTGCCCGGAGGACGGACAACTCGAAGTACCGGTCAACGGATACATCGCGGACGTTCTGGCCGGGGACCGGATCATCGAGATCGAGACTTCCGGTTTTTCCGGACTGGGCGGGAAGCTGTCGGCCTATCTGCCGGACTACGAAGTTTGCCTGGTCTATCCGGTGGCGGTCGACAAGACGGTCTCCTGGATCGACCCGGAGACGCGGGAGATCTCGAAGCCAAACCGGTCGCCGAAGCACGGATCCGTCTACGACGCCGTCTTCGAGATGTGCCGGATCCTGCCGTATGTTAACGCGGAAGGCCTTTCGGTGGCCGCCGTGCTCCTGACCGTGGACGAATACCGGCTGCGGGACGGATGGAGCCGGGACGGGAAAAGAGGATCCCACCGCTTCGAGCGGGTCCCCGCCGATCTGCTCGATATAAAGGTACTGAAAAATGATGAGGACTTCCTGGCGCTGATCCCGGTAGACGTCCGGACCGGCTTCACGGTCAGGACCTTCGCCTCTCACGCCGGGATCCGGCAGGAGGTTGCCCGGGGCGTGATCCGCGTCCTGGAGGAAAAAGGTCTCGTCTTCCGTTCCGGGAAAAAGGGACGGTCCATTTTCTACGAATTAAGAAAACAAGGAGGGGAGAGCGGTTGAACAATAAGAACTTCAATATCCCGATCCCGCTGATCGTTCTCGCCTATATCCTGTACTGGCCCGCCGGCATCGTTCTGACGATCCTCCGGGCGCTCGTCTCAAAGGGCAAGATCGGCCAGGGAGAGGACAAGAAGACCACCACCTTCGATTTCTCGAACAAGGCCAGCTGGAACACGAACCAGACGGCCCAGCAGAAGACTCAGCAGACGTATCAGCAGACCGCCCAGCCGAAAGCTCAGCAGACGGCCCGGACCGGGTCCGCCGCCGGGAGCAGCCCGGCCGCTCAGGGACCGGAGGCCCGTCCCGCCAAAGAGACCATCCGCAGCAAGGTACGCCGCGGCTCCACCGAGTACCGCGCCACCCTGATCATCGGGATCGCGGCGTCGTTCATCGCGGCCTTCTGGTGGTTCGGCGCGCTCTTCATGGGAGGCGACAGCACGATGATGGCCGTCGCGCTCGGCGCGCTCAACAGCATCGTAGCGGCCGGCTCGTTCATCGCGTCCATCTTCTTCAATAAGAGGGACATCCGCTTCGCCCGCATCAAGACGATGATTGGGGACCGCGAGAGCGTGAACCTGACGAAACTGGCGGCGGCCTCGAACGAGAGCGTCAAGCAGATCCGCCGCGACGTGCAGAAGCTCATCGACAAGGGCGAGTTCGGCGAGACCGCCTACATCGATCTCGGGAAGAACAACTTCATGCGTTCGCCCGACGCCAAACCGGACGATTCGAAGCCGGTGGACTACCGGCAGCTGTACGGCGACCTCTTCGGAAAGGATCAGGACGCCTCGAAGGCGGACGACAAGGACAACTTCATCACGATCCTGACCAAGATCCGGGAACTCAACGACGAGATCGCGGACGTGGAGGTCTCGGAGCGGATCGACAAGATCGAGGAGCATACGCGGAACATCTTCGACTACGTCCTCAACCATCCCGAGGCCATGCCGGAGATCCGCACCTTCATGAACTACTACCTTCCCACCACGCTGAAACTCCTCGAGTCCTACAGCCGGATCGAGCGGGTCGGCGTCGCCGGGGAGAACATGAAAAAGTCCAAGAAGGATATCGAGGACATCCTCGACATGCTGGTGACCGGGTTCGAGCAGCAGGTCGACCAGCTCTTCCGGAGCGAGTCCATCGACATCACCTCCGACATCAAGGTGCTGGAGCAGATGATGCAGAAGGACGGTCTGAGCGGAAAGAGCGACTTCGATCTGACCGGCCGCGGAAAGCCTGGTGCTGGCGGAAAGAAGAAGAAAACCCAGGATGATTCCGTGGACCTGGGCGGCGCGGCCGCCATGGCCCAGGAAGAGGAAAAGTAAAGGATCAAAACGGACAAAAAGAGACGGGACGCGGCTGCGTCCCGTTTTTTCTGTCACATCAGAGGAGATCCGAGATCTTTTTGTCCCCGTAGACGGCTTTCCAGTCCCGGGTGAAGGCGTCGATGGCGCTCGCGGTCAGCGGATGACTGAGGAGCAGGTCGAACAGATCCGGATGGATCGTGACGGCGTCAGCGCCGGCGAGCGATACCCGGTGGATCTGCTCCACGTTCTTGAAACTGGCCGCCAGCACTCTGGTGCCGAGACCGTTCCTTTTGAAAAGTTCGACGATCTCACCCACGACGCGGGCTCCGTCCGCGGCGATGTTGTCCAGGCGGTTGACGAAGGGGGCTACATAGTCGGCGCCGGCCACCGCGGCGAGCAGCGCCTGCTGGGGGGTGAAGACGGTGGTGACGGTGACGCCGATCCCGAGCTTTTTGCACCGCGGGATCGCCTTCAGGCCCTCCGCGGTGACAGGGATCTTGATGTAGAACGGGTCCCCGGCGACCTCGCGGAGCTTCTCCGCCTCCGAGACGATCTCCCCGGCGTCAGACGCGGTCGTCTGGACGACCAGCATCCGCTCCGGCCCGATGATCTCCCGGATGGTCCGGATCAGCGGACGGAACTCGCTCTTTTCCTTCGAGATGATCGTGGGATTCGTCGTGACCCCGGAGATCGGGAAGGTCTCGCAGTATCTCCGGATCGTCTCCGGGCTGGCGGTGTCGATCAGATATTTCACTTGGCTCACTTCCTTGCTTGGACTGATTTGACCTCTCCCATTATATCATTCCCCGGCGTCAAAATCAAGACGGCCGGCGGGAGGGAACAGCTCCTCCGTGCCGTTCAGGACGGCGGAGAGGAGCGTTCCGTCCGACGCGTAGACGAGCTTCAGGGTGAAGAAGGGTAACTCGCCCTCGATCCTCTTCAGAAAGATCCGGTCCCCCTCCCAGAGCTCCATCCCGTACAGGTCTCCCCGGGGGATCCAGGCCAGTTCGCCTTCGTCGCAGTCAGTCAGCTCCCCGGAGAAATCGTCGCACTGGAAGAGGAACATATGTTCCGTCTCCGCGCCCTCCAGCACGAAGGTGACGACGGAACGGAGACGGAGAGATCCGAGGGTCAGACCGGTCTCCTCCTTCGCCTCCCTCCGGACGCAGTCCTCGGGGGACTCTCCCTCGAGGAAGCCGCCGCCGATCCCGATCCACTTTCCCTCGTTCACGTCGTTTTTCCTCTTGACGCGGTGGAGCATCAGATAGCGGTCTCCGTCTTCGATATAGCAGAGGGTGCTGTTTCTCATGGCAGATCTCCTTCGATGATGTCGTAAACAAATCGTAAACTATTGGCGTCCGCGTTTGCGCAGGGCCGGAGGGTATGGTATAATGGAGCCGTCCGGGCAGTCGGACGACCTGAAAACAGAGGAAAGATTTGAGGAAAATTGTTTTGAAAAGACTTGCTGTAATACTGCTGATCTTTGCGTTGTTCCTGTGCGCCTGCGCGAAGCAGAACGAGAACGGGACCGACGACGCGACGGAAACGCCGGCGGCTGACACCGCGCCCGCCGATCAGGGCGGCACGGAGGAGATTAGTACCGAAGACTGGGAGAAAGCGCTCGACTACCCTGAATTTGACTTCGAAGGGACGGACCTTACCCAGTATGTCAAAATCGGGAATTACCGCGGGCTGACCGCCACGAGAGAGAATGACGTCCTGACGGAAGAGGAATACGAGAACAGTCTGAAGGCGTACCTGTCCGATTATGTCGAATACGCCAAGATCACGGACCGGGCGGTCGAGGCCGGGGAAGAGATCAACGTCGACTACACGGGCTATCTGGACGGCGTCGCCTTCGCCGGCGGAACCGCGAAGGGAGCGACGGTCACCGCGGCCGACAACACCGGATACATAGCAGGTTTCGCCACCGCCTATATCGGCAGGATGCCACTCGAGGAATTCAGTTTCAACGTGACGTTCCCCGAGGCATACGCCAACGAGACGCTGCGGGGGCGGGAAGTCACCTTCGTCACGACAGTCAACTACATCGAGGGCACGGAACCGATCTATCCCGAACTGACGGACGCGTTCGCGCAGGTGAAACTGGGCTTCGGTACCGCGGCGGAGTTCAGTGAATACTTCCGGGCGCTCCTGCAGAAGCAGAAGACCTTTACCGTCCAGAACGATCTGCATGACGATCTCATCAACCAGGTAGTCGAAAATTCCGAAGTGATCCAGTGGCCGGAGGATGCGGTCTTGCATGTATACGCGGTTTCGCGGCAGTACTACGAAAATTACGCGGCATCGTACGGCATGGATTACGAGTCGTTCATCCAGGCTGTCCTGCAACTGGACGATGCCGGCATGATGGAAGAGAGCCGCGCAATGGTCAAAGAGGAACTGGTGGTGTACGGGCTGATGCAGGAAATGGGCATCACCCTGTCCGAGGAGGAATACCAGGCATACCTGGCCGAGTTGGCGGAAGTCTACGACATGACGCCGGAGGAGGCGGAAGCCTCGTCCAGTCAGGAATCGCTGGACGTGACGTTCCGGTACCAGAAGATGCTGCGGGAAATCGAGAAACTCGCGATCATCATTCCCGCAGCCTGATCCTTCAAGAAAATGGCCTTCCGCTAGGAAGGCTTTTTCATTTCCGCCGGACGGTCATTCCGTCAAATCGGCTTCGGAGAATTCGAGAAGTCCTTCGATGGAACGGATCTCTCCGAAGAGTTTTTCGCGGTCGAGCGCCGTCTTCTCGCGGAACAGGACCTGGATCCGGAATCCGGGATCCCGCATGGAAAATCGCACGAGTCAACCGAGGACGATTTCCGTGAACAGGACCAGGAGAGTGGTCACGAGGGCGCCTTCGTAAAAGCCTGCGCCGACTGCCAGGCCGATGATGCCGGATGCCCAGAGACCGGCGGCGGTGGTCAGGCCCCTGACGGAATAGTTCTTCGTCGCGATGATCGTACCGGCACCGGGGAAGCTGAGTCCCGCGACGATGGCAGCTCCGATCCTCGCCACGTTGCCTGGTAGCCCGAGCGACACAACCAGGTAGATGCCGGTCAGGGAGGCGACCGTGGCGCCGAATGTCACCAGAATACGGGTCTGAGACCCGCGGGACGGTTCTTGTACGAGCGCTTGATCCCGATGGCGCCGCCAAGGATCATGGAGACAGCCATCCTGAAAAGGGTCGTCCAGAAATCAGTTCTCTCAGGCTGTCAAAGAGTGATAGCAAGTTCGTTTCTCCTCAAGAGATCAGTTCCTGCACGGAGGACACGCAGGGGAGCTCCGCGACGGAGGAAAGCACGGACGAGTGGGAGGGATTCTCTTTCGGCATCTTCAGGACGATGATGACCGATTGCATGCCTTCCTGTCCCGCCCGACAGAAAGCTGAAATCCCGCAGTTGCTCCATCGTCGAACTCCCGTTTACCTGTTTTGCTTGATTCTACCACAACGGGACGGCTTTTGCAACCCCGGCAAAGGCCCAGGACGGGACGGACGGCGAAAAGTTCGTGATTGCTTTTCGGACGCCGGTATGATATATTGGAGACGGAAGAAAAATACCGAAAACGGGAGGACGGATATGAAAAAAGCACGCCGCGGTGCAAGCCGCGCCCGGTTCCTCGGACTGATCGCCGCCATCCTGCTGGCCGCGCAGCTGACCAGTTGCGGAACGGCGGGGAAGGCCTATCAGCCGAAACCGAAGATCGAAGGGAGCACGCTCTACGTGCACCGGGTCGAAAACCTGCCCGATGACTTCATCCTCGGGATGGATGCCTCCTGCGTCCCGTCGCTCGAGAAGAGCGGCGTCACCTACCGGGACTTCGACGGAGCCGAAAAGGACGTCTATGCGATCCTCGCCGAGAACGGGATCAACATGATCCGGGTCCGGATCTGGAACGATCCGTACGACGGGGAGGGGAACGGATTCGGCGGCGGGAACTGCGATCTCTCAAACGCGGTCGAGATCGGGAAACGCGCTACGGCCGCTGGCATGAGGCTTCTCGTCAACTTCCATTATTCCGATTTCTGGGCGGATCCCGGCAAGCAGGCGGCCCCGAGAGAATGGCAGGGCCTCGAGATCGAGGACAAGGCGGAACGCCTCTACCAGTACACGAGGGCCGTTCTGAAGACGCTCCGGTCCGAAGGGATCGCCGTCGGCATGGTCCAGATCGGGAACGAGACCAACGGTTCGTTCTGCGGAGAGAAGATCTGGTTCCGGATGCAGCAGCTGTTCTCGGCCGGCTCCCGGGCCTGCCGCGAAATCTTCCCGGACGCCAGGGTGGCGCTGCATTTCGCCAATCCGGAAAAGAAGACGAACTATGAGGAATACGCGAAGAAGCTGGCGTACTACGACGTGGACTACGACGTTTTCGCCTCTTCCTACTACCCCTACTGGCACGGCACCCTGGACAACCTCGCCGAGGTCCTCAGCGGCATCGCGGACTTGTACGGGAAGGAAGTCATGGTGATGGAGACCTCCTATGCCTATACGACGGAGGACAGCGACTTCTACGGCAATACCGTCTCGGACGGCACCCAGGTGAGACCGTATCCCTTCACCGTCCAGGGACAGGCGAACGAAGTCCGGGACGTGGTGGACACCATCGCGAACCGGACCCAAAACGGGATCGGCGTCGTTTACTGGGAGGGGACCTGGATCTCCGTCGGCGGGGCGTCCTACGAGGAGAACCGGGATCTGTGGGAGACCTGCGGTTCCGGCTGGGCAACGTCCTACGCGGCCGCCTACGATCCGGACGACGCGGGACGGTACTACGGCGGGTGCGCGGTGGACAACCAGGCCTTCTTCGCCCCGGACGGCACCCCCCTCGAGTCCCTCCGGGTCTTCAATCTGGTCCGCTACGGAAACGAAGTTCCCCTGAAAGTGGACGATCTGGCCGACGCGCAGGTCACCATCGACCTGAACGACGAGATCGTCCTGCCGGAGACGGTGGATTCCGTGATGAACGACGGCTCCAGGCAGCAGACCCCCGTGGAATGGGATCTCACCGAAGAGGAGAGGGCCCGGATGAGCGCCGGCGGCGTGGCGAAATACACCGTCACCGGACGGGCGGACGGGCGGGTCGCCCGCTGCCTGGTCAGCATGGTGGAGTTCGACTATCTAACGAACGGCGGATTCGAGACCGGCACGGACGAAGGCTGGACCCTCGTCAGCCGGAAGGATTCGGACGAGCTGTACGTGGAGGACAAGGTGACCGACTCCAGGACCGGCACCCGGCACTATCACTTCTGGAGCGCCGCGAAGGACAGCGTCGACTTCGATCTGGAACAGGACGTCACCGGCCTCAGGGCGGGGACGTACAAATATTCCGTCTCCATCATGGGCGGCGACGCGGGGCAGAGCGAGATCTACGCCTACGTCCGGATCAACGGGGAGGAGAGAGAACGCGCTCCGCTGACGATCACGTTCTACCAGGAATGGGACACGGCGACGATCCGGTCCATCCAGGTGGAGGAGGGGGACACCCTGACCGTCGGGATCCACGTCGTCTGCTCCGGGGAGGGAAACGGCGCCTGGGGAAAGATCGACGACGCCATGCTCAACTCCGACGCCCCGTGACGGCACCTTCGCATTTTCCACAACTGGGCCGATCGTTTTTTGTGCTTCCCGATGAAAAACGGCGGCCTGTGTTGACAATTTGAAACCGAAACGATACAATAGAATAGGTGTGATGCCGGTGCTGGACGCCGGATCACGCCATGATTTTCATCACAAATCATTTACAATGGAGGCATAAACACCATGACCAGAAAAGTCACTCTCGTTGCGCTTCTTCTCGCCGTCGTTCTGTGTCTCGGCGCTCTTTCCGCCTGCGGCAAGGGCTCGAATCTCCCGGAAGGCACGTACGATATCACCGTATGGGTGAGCGAAGTCGAAGGCGTCAAGGAACTCACGAAACAGCAGATCGAGAAATTCGCTGCTGACAACGGCGTGACCATCAACGCGACCGTTGAGGGCATCTCCGAAGGCGACGCCGCCACGCATATGATCACCAGCGTGGAAGACGGCGCCGACCTCTTCTGCTTCGCGCAGGACCAGCTCTCCCGTCTCGTTCAGGCGGGCGCGCTCGCCAAACTGGGCGTCAAGACCAGCGAAGAGATCACGAATGCCAACTCCGCCGGTTCCGTCGCGGCTGCCAAGGTCGCGGGCGAACTGTACTGCTATCCGCTCACCGAGGACAACGGCTACTTCATGTACTATGACAAGTCCGTCATCCCGGAAGAGCACCTCAACAGCCTTGAGGATATCATCGCCGACTGCGAGGCCGCCGGCAAGAACTTCTCGTTCCAGCTGAAGGCCAGCGCCTGGTACAATGCTTCCTTCTTCTTCGCCACGGGCTGCAAGTCCGAATGGACCGCCGACGCGGACGGCAACTTCACCTCCGTCGACGATACGTACGACAGCCCCGAGGGCATCATCGCGCTGAAGGGCATGCAGAAGCTCCTCAAGTCCAACTGCTTCACCGAATCCGAAGCCGGCGCGGCTGACTTCTCTGCCGCGGTTCCCTCCGCCGTCGTCGTTTCCGGTACCTGGGACGTCAACACCGCGAAGGAAGCTCTCGGCGACAACTACGGCGTTGCCAAGCTCCCGTCCTTCACCGTGGACGGCAAGACCTACCAGCTCGGCTCCTTCTCCGGATGCAAGCTGATGGGCATCAAGCCCCAGACCGACAGCAACAAGGCCCAGATCCTCCAGGCTCTGGCCGCCTACCTGACCGGCAAGGACTGCCAGCTCGAGCGGTTCGAGAAGTTCGGTTGGGGTCCCTCCAACGTGGAAGCGCTCGCGACGGACGCCGTGAAGGCCAACGCCGCGCTTGCCGCCCTTTCCGCTCAGAACGAGTTCGCCATTCCGCAGGGCCAGATCCATGGTTCCTGGTGGAGCATCGCGAAGAGCCCGGCCGTCGCCGCCCAGACCGCTGAGAGCGACGCGGACCTCCAGAAGGCTCTTGACGAATACAAGGCAGCCATCGACGGTATCTTCAATATCGATACCTCCGGCTACATCCTGGTCGGCGCTTGGAACGACTGGTCCAACTCCGACGGCAACTACAAGATGAAAGGCGCCGACGGCGTCTACTCGCTGACCATCACGGTCGAGCAGTCCGACTACATGGGCGGCCGTATCGTGACGCCCGGCAACTGGGATACCGACAAGGGTCTGGCTCAGGTCACGACCGGCGCCGATCTCCTGTCCGAGGACGGCGGTTCCGACAACAACATGGTCTTCCTGGCTCCCGGCACCTACACGGTGACCTTCAACGAGGGCACGCTTGAGATCACGGTCGCGAAAGCCGAATAATCTTCCCATACTGACCTGAACAGGCTGCGGCTTTTTGCCGCGGCCTGTTTATCATTAGAAAGGAAAACCGTATGAACGTTCTATCCGATCTTGAGTATCTGCGGCTCTCGAAGCCCCGGAAGATGCTTTACAGGATCGCCTCGTTCTTCGCCTCCATCCCGAAGAAGATCCTCGGATTCTTCAAGAAGGTCTGGGAACTCATCAAGAAGTGCGGGAGAGCGATCAAAAACGAAGCGGTCGACATCTGGACCACCTTCGTCAACGGAAGCTGGCAGACGAAAGTCTCCTTCCTGGTCATGGGGTTCGGGAACCTGGCCCGCGGACAGATCCTGCGCGGCCTCCTCTTCCTTCTGTTCGAGATCGTCTTCATCGGCTACATGATCCTGGCCGGCGGGTACTGGCTCGGCAAGTTCACCACGCTGGGGACCGAATCCGGCGTGGCGAACGTGTATGACGAGGCCACCGACTCCTATGTCGCCATGCCCGGGGACAACTCGTTCAAGATCCTGCTCTACGGGCTCCTGACGATCCTCTTCATCATTGCCTTCATCTTCACCTGGCGCCTCAACGTGAAGCAGAACAAACTGCTCGATCAGATCGTGCGCTCCGGGAAGAAGGTCAAGAGCGGGAAGGAGGATCTGCACTCGCTGGTGGACGATCAGTTCCACAAGACCATGCTGGCGCTCCCTCTGACCGGCATCATCGTGTTCACGGTCATCCCGATCATCTTCATGATCCTCGTGGCCTTCACCAACTACGACGCAGCCCACGACGGATACAGCAACCTGTTCACGTGGATCGGGCTGGACAACTTCAACGAGCTGCTCTTCTGGAATTCCGGCAGCAGCAACCTTTCCGCCGCCTTCGGCGAGATCCTCTCCTGGACGCTGATCTGGGCCTTCTTCGCGACCTTCACCAACTACTTCCTCGGCATGCTGGTGGCGATCCTGATCAACAAGAAGGGGATCAAGCTCAAGAAATTCTGGCGCGGCGTCCTCGTTCTGACCATCGCGATCCCCCAGTTCGTCTCGCTGCTGTACGTCTCCAAGATGTTCGCGGACAACGGACTGATCAACGGTCTCCTGCTGGATCTGGGCGTGATCACCAAGGATAACCTCATCCACTTCTGGACGGATCCCACCCTGGCGCGCATCACGGTGATCGTCATCAACATCTGGATCGGGATCCCGTATCTGATGCTGATCGCCACGGGCATCCTGATGAACATCCCGAAGGACCTGTACGAGTCCTCCCGGATCGACGGAGCCAGCGCCTGGCAGCAGTACATGCGCATCACGCTTCCGTACATGCTGTTCGTGACGGGGCCGTATCTTCTGACCAGCTTCATCGGGAACATCAACAACTTCAACGTCATCTTCCTCCTGACCGGCGGCGGTCCGTCGAACACGGCGCTCCTGACTAGCGGCGGGATCGCGGGCGACACCGACCTTCTGATCACATGGCTCTTCAACATCACGACGGGCGCGGAGAGCAACTACAAACTGGCGGCGGTCATCGGCATCATGATCTTCCTCGTCGTGTCGATCCTGACGCTGATCGCCTACAATCTCATCCCGTCCACCAAGAATGAGGAGGATTACCAGTGATGAAACAGAAAGAAAACACGGGCGTGAAGAAACACATGAGCATGAGCCGCAAGAACCGTATCTCGAATACGATCGTCTACATCGTGCTCGTCGCCATCATCCTGATCTGGATCTTCCCGTTCTTCTGCATCCTGATGGAGTCCTTCCGGTGCGAGACGGCGGGGCAGGCGGGATACGTGATCCCCAAGCAGTGGGGCTTCGACAACTACATCCGGCTCTTTACGGAAACGGATTTTCTGAAGTGGTACGGCAACACGCTCCTGATTGCGCTCTGTACCGCGGTGCTCCAGACCTTCTTCATCCTCTGCATGAGCTATACGCTGTCCCGTCTCCGCTTCAAGGGACGTAAGTTCCTGATGAACTTCATGCTCGTGCTCGGCATGTTCCCGGGCTTCCTGACCATGATCGTTCTGTACAACGTCCTGAGCGGCTTCGGCCTCACCGGTCCCACCGCGGTGCCCGGCCTGATCCTCGTGTATTTCGCCTCCTCCGGCATGTCCTACTACGTGTCGAAGGGCTACTTCGACACGATCCCGAAGGCCCTGGACGAGGCGGCGAGAGTGGACGGCGCCACGCGGCTGCAGGTGTTCCGGCGGGTGATCATGCCGATGGCGAAACCCATCGTCATCTACACGGTCCTCTCCGCCTTCATGGCGCCCTGGGGCGACTTCATGTTCGCCAAGTACATCTCTCACGGATCCAGCACCGGTTTCAACGTGGCGGTCGGTCTGTGGAACTGGACGACGAAGACCTCCATCGGGACGAAATACACCATGTTCTGCGCCGGCGGCGTCCTGGTGGCGATCCCGATCACCATCCTGTTTATGTTCCTGCAGAAATATTACGTCGAGGGCGTTACTGGCGGCGCCGTGAAAGGATAAGGGCATATGGCTACTGTAAAACTGACTGACGTTAAGAAAGTATACGATAACGGGTTCGTCGCCGTTAAGGATTTCAATCTGGAGATCGCCGACAAGGAATTCGTCGTCTTCGTCGGTCCGTCCGGCTGCGGGAAATCCACCACGCTCCGCATGATCGCCGGCCTGGAGGACATCTCGGACGGAACGATCGAGATCGACGGGCAGGTCGTCAACGATCTGCAGCCGAAGGATCGCGGCATCGCGATGGTCTTCCAGAACTACGCGCTGTATCCCCACCTGACCGTGTTCGAAAACATGGCGTTCAGCCTCCGTCTGAGACACGTGGATCAGGATACCGTCTACAAGAAGGTCACGGAGGCGGCGGAGATCCTCGGGATCACCGACTACCTGACCCGGAAGCCCCGGGCTCTGTCCGGCGGCCAGAGACAGCGCGTCGCGATCGGCCGCGCCATGGTCCGGGATTCGAAGGTGTTCCTCCTGGACGAGCCGCTCTCCAACCTGGACGCGAAGCTGCGCAACGCGATGCGCGCCGAGCTGATCCTGCTCCGGCAGAAGCTCGACACCACCTTCGTGTACGTGACCCACGACCAGACGGAAGCGATGACGCTGGGCGACCGGATCGTCATCATGAAGGACGGCTACATCATGCAGGTGGGCACGCCGACGGAGGTCTTCGACCATCCGAAGAACCTGTTCGTGGCGGAGTTCATCGGGGCGCCGAAGATGAACATCATGGAATCGGATCTGATCAAGGAGGGCGAGCATTACTTCGTCGAGTTCAACGGCGCGAAGATGGCTCTCGATCCGAACCACGAGAAGATCCTCGCGGGGAAGTACGTCTCCTCGAAGAAGGTCCTGCTCGGCGTGCGTCCCGAGCACGTCACGGTCCGGCGGGAACCGTCGGCCGACGCCTTCGCCTGCTCGCTGGAAGTCAACGAGATGATGGGCAGCGAACTCCACCTGCACGTCCGGACCGAAGACGACCGGCGGCTGATCGTCCGGGTCCCGACCATGACGCTGACCGAGGAGGAAAGGGCGCGCATGACCTACGGCGCGCGTCTCTATCTGACCTTCCAGGGAAAGGTCATGTACTTCTTCGATCCCGAGACCGAGGAGAGCCTTCTGGACTGATCCCAGATCACATAACAGACCATTCACGGAATCAAGAGAAATCCGGGGCTACTGTTGCAGCAGCCCCGGATTTTTTGTTCCCATCGGAGACTCTGTCGCGAAGGCCACGTGATCTGCCGGCCGATCCATATCCGGCATCGGGAAGCGGGGAATTTCCCCGCTGTTTTCTTCATAACGGTATAAATAGACATATTTCTCTGCTAAACTTGTCTTGATTTGAGATTAAACCCGCCAAAACCGTAGTATATGAGTGAGGCGGGAAGGGAGGTGGAAGCTTGGATGACAGCAGGATAATCGAATTGTTCTTTGAGCGCTCGGAGCAGGCTATCATCGAACTGTCAAACAAATACGGAGCCATGTGCAGAAAGATCGCCGATAACATATTGAACAACAGACTCGATTCCGAAGAATGCGTAAATGACGCTTATCTCGGCGTCTGGAACGCGATACCGCCTCAGAGACCGGATCCTCTTTCAAGCTATGTTTGCCGTATCGTCCGGAACCTTGCTCTCAAGAAATATCATGAGAACACAGCCCGGAAAAGGAACAGTCACTATGATGTGGCTCTTGATGAAATCGCAGACTGCATTCCCGCGTCATTTTCCGTTGAGGATGAAATAATGGCAAGAGAAGTTGCCGGCGCGATCGACGGTTTCCTGGAAACGCTGGATCAGCGGAACCGGATCATATTCGTCAGACGTTATTGGCATGCCGATTCGATCGAAGAGATCGCCGCACTTTTTCACAAGAGCAGGCATTACGTTTCGGTACGGCTTTCCCGGATCCGGAAAGCTCTGAAGGAGCATCTTGGAAAGGAGGGGATACTTCCATGAAAAGAGAGAATGTTTCCCGAATCATCGGTCACATCGATGAAAAATATGTCAACGAAGCGACCGTGTTCGCTTCAGACGGCGATCACGGAACGATTGCCCGAAACTCCGTGCATGCCGAAAAATCGGAAAAATCGCCCCGTCGATCCAGATGGGCGGCGATGGCGGCGTGCCTGGCTCTGATCGCAATCATCGGTTCTGCGGCCTTTGGATTTGCGGCAGAAGCCACAGAATACAAAAATGCAGTCACTTTTTTTGAGGAGAACGGACTATCCATGGAGGGGTTGAGCAGATCGGAAGTGAAAGCGGTTTATCGGGATATAACACAAAAAGAGTTTTCGTATGACAAGACAGCGGACGTGATCCGGCAGGCCGTCCCAGGCTGGGAGATCCGGCAGCACGAGCCGACCCCCGAAGAACTCTCAGTTATATGGGATAAGAACGTCTGGAGGAAGTCGATATCGGAAAAGGGGATCAGCTATCGTACCGGTTCCTAGTACGTATATGACGAAAAACGGGGCTTTGAAGTCTTCGAGAAGTCCATACTGGAAT
>JAEEGL012942156.1_pt1 | contig 38846 bp, 64 predicted proteins | sample 9134231 | NCBI WGS metagenome assembly JAEEGL01 (sample SAMN16246548, study PRJNA631951) | gut metagenome | biome: gut microbiome; feature: rumen; material: fiber-attached | host: Bos | place: Iran: Karaj | collected 2018-10 | reverse complement strand
TTAAAGCACTTAAACCAAGAGCAATTAGAATTGAACTTAATATTAGTTCTCGTGTCATTCCTCTACCTCCACACCAAATGGTATAAATTTTTCTTCTCCGTCCCATAATGCGTACCATTCAAATAAGTCATTAAATTTTTCATAAAAACTTCCAAGCATTAACCCGTCGTTGGTCCACCCTACAAGCATAACATTGTTTTCCTTTTCTTCTGCTTTATAGTAAACACGTATTATATCACCAGCTTCAAAATTCGTCTTTATAAAAAATTCTTTTACATCTTTAAAGGGTCTAAACTTCTTTTCTTTTGGTTTTGGTTTAAAAAAACTCTCAGGTTTTAAAAAACTCTCAGGGATAAATAAACACCAAGAGCAACAATCATCGTCTTTAAACGGAATATCACCGTCTTTAACTTCATCTAAAGTATCATAATAGCATGTTTCTAAATCACTAAAACAATATAAGTCGTTCGCAAAATAACCTTTTTGACCTACAAATTCTTTAGCTTTTTCTATATCAAAAGAAGTCAAAATATCTAATTTTGATTTAATTCTATTATCTAAATTCATTCTCTATCCTCTAATAAGACTTTTTACTGCTGAAAGATATTGATCTTCTAACGCTTGATATCTTTTTTCCCAAAATTTTATTCTTTCTTTTAAATATTCTACCTGCTTCTTTAAATCTTCATTTTCTTTTTGAGCATCTTCATAATTTAAAACATATTCATAAAAATCAATTTTGCCTTTTTGAAAAATTTCCTCAGCATTATTTAGAGCTTTCTCTTTATTTGAATAAGATTGAACAAGCTCTCTTAAAATTTTTAATTCAGCATCTTGAGTTTCAACTACTGAATTAAACATATCCCAAGCTGAGTTTACGCCTTCAGCATAAGGCTGACACTTGTTTTCAAGCAAAAATTCTATTCCAATATCTTTTAAATTTTCTCTAGTTATTTTTGATTTTAACATTTTAAAAATCCTTAAAATTTTTCAAACTCTCGGGTCGTATGGTTCTTCTTTAAACTTTACAGGTTTACCTTTTTTAAAAATTATCATATTCCTGTCTTTTTCACTCCATCGGCAATAATATCCGTTTTTCAACTTCATCCATTTGCCTTTGTATTTTTTCTTATTTTTTATTCCCATTTTAAATACCTTTAAGGACCCATAAAAATAAAAATATTCCTTTTTCCGTCTATTTTTGTATCTGCGAATCGATAAACTTTTTCGTCAAGCAATTTCCAATACTCGTAAAAATAAAATGTTTCAGAATCTTCAGAATCGAAAATCATATCGCTTGACTCGTCATAGATAACAATTCTAGTAAATGGGGTAATATCTTCTAATTTGCTTAAAAGTTGAGAGAGTGTTATAAGGTCTTTGACAGGTTCAACTTGATTTACGAACTCATCAGGTAAAAAATATACACAAAAATCACTAAGATTATTGTCACCATAATAAAAATTACCGTTATATTCGTCTATACGAAGTAATTCGCCATGTTTTAATTTATCAAGTTTGAAAAAATCTTCAATGTAGTCACCAAAATATCCTGATTTACCAGTAAACTGTTTAGCAATTTTAAAATCAAAACCGGTTAAAGGATTTTTTAAAATTCTTGCGTCTAATTTCATTTTTCAACTCCAAACGGAACCCAAGTTTCACCGTTATAATATTCAAATTCGTTAAAAAGTTGTTCGGTACATATTAATAAATTCCCAAGCACCACAAGCCTACTAGTTTCTCTAATCCCAGTTATAACTGACCTGAAAATCTCATGATTGCTCTTAAGTCTGTATCTAACACAAGCCCCTACATCTCCAACATTTTTGATAAATTCTTCAAGCGTATAAGGCCTATAAATCTTTTGAGTTAGCTCGGCTGGAAGACAAAATTCCCATCGATACCCAGCATCATCAATATATGGACATTCAGCTATTGTATTAATCCTAGCCAAAGTTTTCAAATTACACTTATCAAGATCCCAAAATGTGTTCATTCTCGAGGAAACATAACATTTTTTCCCTATATAACTCTTAAAGTTTTCAGCATTAAATGGATTTCCTATAAGACTGATATCATTAATTCTTTCGTCTATTACCATTTATTTTTAAACTCCAAACACATTCCAATTGCCATCTTTATCAAGATATTCAAAATTTTTGAAAAGATCTTCTACAGAATACTCTCTTGAACCTAAACAATAAACCGTAGCACTGCTGTTTGAAATATAACCATTATATCTTAAAGCATAATGTTGAGTCTTACTACCTTTTGGTCTAAAATGAATTAACCCGTCAGGGTAAATCATTTTATCAAGATTATTCTCAAATTCAACAACTGTATAAGGTTTTAAAGTTTTTTCAACTTTAACAGAAAAAGCAGGAACCGCAAAATCAAAAAATAATGTATCATCATTTTCGAGAGTAACAGCAAACCCATGTGGTGAGTTTATGCGATCAACTATTCCTTTTTTACATCTATCTAAATCTTGAAAATCTTCGATAGAATTCGAAGCGTAAACTGTTGTACCTATTAAATCGCTACTAAAACGATTAAATACTGTATAAACATCGACTAAATCTTTGTCTATTCTTTTGTCAAATTTTCTTTCCATTTTTTCTATTCCAAAGTAACTTCAAGACACTCATAATCACATTCGTCAATATAATAATTTTTGACTTCTCTATTTAAATAATATTCAAATTCTTTTAAATAATACTCATCGAGATAAATTTCATCTCCATAGTATGAATTAAAATGAACCCAAATCCCCTCAGGATATTCTTTCAAAGTTTTTTCAGCTAACTCTTTAAACGTCATTCTTTGTCCTTTAAAGAATTTAAAGCGTGTTCATAAGAATCTTGTAACTCATCAAGCAAATTTTCAGCACTTATCAAAGTAACTACAAAATCTAACCTCGTAACATCACTTTCAATTTTTTCGTCTCTAAATTTAATTTTCTTATCGTCTTTATATCTTTTTAAAGAATCTTTTACTGAAACAATATGTTCAATTTTTGATTTTATGTATTCTTCTTTAGTCATTCCTCACCTCTAAAACACACTCAGGAATGAAAAAACACCAAGTACTGCTAACTTTTTCAAACGGATAGTTTGAGTCATCACAAATTCCAGTTAAAGTACCATATTTTATGTCAGATAAATTTTTATAATGACCAAGATTAAGAGCGAAATAACCATTTTGTCCTATATATTTTTTAGCTTTTTCAGTATCAAAACAATCAAGGATATCTTCCTTATTTTTAATTCTCTTATCTAGTTCCATTCTACATTTCCTACAAAATTATAGAATCTTCAGTAACTTCTAAACGAATTTCAGAATCTTCCCCGTAATAGTCTCCACCATCATCACGATATTGAACTTTTACTTCCTTTTCGCCGTTTTCTTCTTTCATTTTATTCAAAATTTCAATAAGTTCGTTTAAAGTCATTTTACATTTCCTTTTGTTTGAATCATTCTTGACTATGATTATATTATAACGTATTTTTAGGATTTGTAAACAATTATTTTTGAAATTTTTTCAATTTTTTAAGTTTTATATATAATAAACAATACTTTTTTAATCGTTTTAAAGCTTCAAAATCTCTTTTAGAAAATCCCGAGGAAGGATAAAATCCGTATTTTTCAACTTCATTTATCCTATTTTCGAGGAACGATAAATCATTTTGTGCTTTTGTTAAATTACTCATAAAATTTTAAAAAATCATCAGTTAAAATTCCATTAAATCAAGGTAAGCGAGAATATACTCATCTAAAATTTTTCTAAATTTATTTAAATCTAAATCTAAAACAAAATCTTCGTAAGCATAATCCGTTGTAATTATTTTTAATGCGTCATACGCACACTTTTTCTCAAGATAATAATCAATCTTAAGAACTAAAGGTGTTTCGTCTTTTTTCGAAATATCTTCAAAATATTCTTTAACTTCTCTTTGAAGAATGGACAACAAATCACTTACTGTGATATTTTTATCAAAATTTTGAAGATATCTTCTTAAAGAAAATAATTTTAAATAATTATCAAAATCCATTTTATCTCCTAAATAAAAATCTTTAAAACATAAAAATCATCATAAAGAGAATAATCATAATTAAAATCTTTAACTTCGCAATCATAAAATCTATCAAGATCTTCGATAGCAATGAGATTTTTACCTTCAAAATCACGAATTTCAGCAACTTCGTAATATAAAATCTGTTTAAGCAATTCTCTAACGTTCATTTTAAATTTCCTAGATAAAAATCTTTAAAAGATAATATTCAGTAGTTGCAGTTTCATTTTCTAAAATATCATAATAATCGTAGTCTTTAACTTCACAATCAAAATATTTTTCAACTATTTTGATATTTTTGGCTAAACGTTTATTTGTCTTAAAATCTCGGATTTCAATTCCATCAAAACCCGCAATTTCCTTAATCAATTCTCTAACAGTCATTTTAAATTTCCTAGATAAAAATCTGTAAAATTCTGTAATCTTTAAAATGAATCTTTATGTTTCTATGAAATCTAACTTCGGAATCTAAATATTTTTCAATACTTTCGTTTCTACCTGTGGAAGCAATGATATCAAATAATGTGTTAAAATCACGAATTTCAATACATTCATAATTCTTCTCAGTATTTTCAATCACTTCTCTAACTTTCATTTTTGATCCTTTTGTTTAAATCATTCTTGACTATGATTATATTATAGCGTATTTTTAGGATTTGTAAATAGTTATTTTTAGAAAAATCTCAATTTTTGATAAAAATCCTATATAATTATATTGATTTTTCCCTGGGTTAATTTTATTAACTTTATTTGAAAAATAGTTAATTTTATTAACTTTTTAAACTATTTTAATTAAAATAATTAACTTTTAAATCAATAAAGTTAATTTTATTAACCTATACTCAAAAATTAAAGATTTTTTGAGATTTTGAAGGTATTTTGAGAGTTAAAAACAACGTAATGAGCTTGAACGCACTATAATTTTAAAATAAAAATATATATTATACACTATAATTTAGTGTAGATAATATTGAGGATATTCAACGATGTAACTAATTGACGATTGGGGTGAGCTCAAATGAAAATGAACATCTGTGAAAAAAAGACATCATGGGGTGTTTGTTATTACTATAATACAGAAGCATATAGGTTCGCCTTGTATTACTACGATGATGAACCCAAAACAGCATACTTGGCTAATGTTGATGTATACCCTAAATATAAAGGTAAAGGATATGGTAATACCATTTTACTGGAAGCTGAACTGTTTGCTAAGAAGCATGGTGCAAATATAATATACCTGAAATATCTGAAGACTTCATGGGTTGGTGAGTGGTATAAGAGACACGGATATAAGTATTATAGTGCCGATACAGAAAATGATCAATATATCTGGTTGAAACGGAAAATTAAAAAAAATACGTAATGAGCTTTTATGAAAAGTCTAATACGTTGTAATTTTATTTTTTCAATTTCCTTATATAAAGATATCTTTAAATAAAAACCTTTAAATGAGTTCTAGTTTTAGAGAGTTCTAGTTTTAAAGAGTTCTAGAACTTAATTAAAAGTATTTTTATGATATTCTTTATATAAAGAACATTAAAAATTATTTTTATAACGTATCGACCTTTCACAAAAGTCTATTACGTTGTTTTTGATATGAATAAAAAATACGTAATGAGCTTTTATCAAATCTTCATTACGTATTATTTAAAATTTTTTAATTTTTATATATAAAAACTTATGATTTGCGTTTAATTCCTATTTTCTTCTTCTGAAGTGAGATTGAAACGCTTTTATCAAGTAGATAATCTTTTTCGTTTATTTTAAGCTTCTTTAAAAATATCTCGTGAGCTAAATCCGAAGCTAAAACATTATCGCCAAGCTTATAATCTTCTTCTGACAAACCGGCATCAGTCCAGATATTTTTAGCTTCAGCTTCTTTCAATCTTCTGAGCTGAATTAAATCAAACAATCTACCTTTTCGCATTAAAGCAGAATCGATTGACGAATAATCCTGGTTTGTAGTAATAATAAATTTAGTTTTATTTTTAATTAAACCATCAGTAAAGCTTAAAAAGTTGTTTAAAAAGTCATTCTTTAATCTGTCCATCTCCGAACGCTCTTCTAAATCTCGAGGGCTCAACATAAAATCAAGGTCATCGAGAATAACAAGATTTATTTTGTTCTCTTCTAAGAATCTCCAAAACTTCTCTAAACTCAAAACTCGAACTGACTGAACAGAAACAATGTTTAAAGTTGAATTTTCAGGTTTGAAAATATTAACATTATGACCGAGATAGAAAGCAGCAAGGTTTGAGAATTTTGACTTTCCTAACCCTGGTTCGCCGACCATAATCAAAATATTCTCATCACTTTCATAGAATCTTTTAAATAATAAATCAATATTTAAATACGGATAATACTTTTCATTTGAAATATCTTCTTTTCTTAAAATTGAAACACCGATATCAAAATCTCCACCGTCTTCATAAGCAGTGAACAGCTTAAGATTGATTTCCAGGTTCTCTGACTCTGTAGCTTTTTCATAGAGTTCATAAAGCTTTTGAACAATCTCAAAATTTTTAGCTGCACCTGAAATTGAGAATGAATCAATATCTTCTTCAATATCAAGCTCAAAGATATCACAGTACAACATACATGATTTAGAATAAGGATATTTAAGAACTTTATAATCAGAAACTTCTTTTAGACCGTCTAAAAAGATATTGATATTTTCTTTTTTAAAGATATATGATGTTAAAAATACCGATGTTAGACCTTTTTCTAATCTTAAATAAGTTGAAGGTGTATAAGCTTGAACTGAATAATCGAGATTTATCATTTAATTTCCTTTTAATGATTTTTTTAATATTTATTATATAAAAAATCATAAATATTTTTAAAAGTTAAAAGGATATTTTAAATGGATTGTAAAAACTGTAAATGCTGTCAGTCAAAATTTTTAGTTCTGAAGGATTTTTGGCTTGACCACGATGTTTTAATCAGAAAGGGGCAGATAATCACTGAACCGATTAACCCTGAGTGGAGACCGAGACTGGTTCAAGAGATTTTTCCAGCTTTAGAAAATTGCCGCGAGGCAGCTATCTATATAGCGGAAAATCAAGGTGAAGATAATGAGATTGAAAATCTTTTAAATTCTCAATCCGAAGTTGATGAGAAAATACTTGAAAGATTAAAAGAGCTGGGTTTGATTGCCTGCTTTAATTGTAACAGGTGCAATGATGTTATTTTTGAATTAAATGATTTTTTATAATATTATTATATAAGAATATTAAAAAATTTTTATTTAATTCTCCGAATAATACGTAATGAGCTTTTATGAAAAGTCTATTACGTATTTTTTTATTCATATTAAAAACAACGTTATGAGCTTTTATGATTTTCTCATTACGTATTTTTATTGATCGAAAAATGATCAGCTTAAAAACAACGTATTGAAGATTTAATAAAAGTTCATAACGTATTTTTATTGATCGAATTTCAACCAATCAAAAACAACGTAATGAACTTTTTGTAAAAGCTTAATACGTTGTATTTTTATTTTTTCAATTTTCTTATATAAAGATATTTAAAAATAATTATAAAAATAACGTAATGAAGATTTAATAAAAGTTCATTACGTATTTTTTTAAGATTTTTTTCTATATCTGTATATTATATAATAAAATAAAAAATTTTAAAATACAGAATTTTAACGTTAAATGATATTATCCACAAAACCGAGATTTTTCGCTTCTTCTGGGCTCATCCACTTATCTCGCTGTGTTAAATCAATCAAATCAGCATCAGACAAGCCTGAAAATTCACTTAAATATTGTAAGAGTGTTTTATTTGCGTTTTCAAGAACTTCAAGCTCAATACGAGCATCGTGAACATTACCTAAAAATCCTGACTTTGCGGTATGAATCATAAATCGGCAGTTTTTAAAAATATTTCGTTCACCGGTTCCGCAAGAGAGTAAGAATGCTCCCATCGAAGCACATAATCCTATTCCATAAGTATTAACAGGAGACTCGATATTCTTAATTATATCAAAAATAGCTAAACCGTCAAAAACAGATCCGCCAGGTGAGTTGATATACAAATCAATCGGTTCATGCGAAACAGAATCCAGCCATAAAAGTTGAACAATTACATTGTTCGCAATTTCAGAATTTATCTCATCGCCGATAAAAATTATTCTTTCATTTAATAACTTTGAAGGCAAATCAAAAACCTGTAAATTCCTACCTACTTTTTCAATCACTGATGGCAGCTGCATTATTTTCTCCTAACAATAAACGACAAATCATCTTCTTTTTGAATTTTAAAGTCTTTTAAGATATTTTCAAAATCAACTTTTTTAAATAATTTAACAAAATAACCGTTTAAAAACGGTTCAGAATAAGCAATCTTAATTCCATTTTGTCTTAAAATATCTAAGGGATCTTCAAATTTCCTGTGATAATCTTTTAAAGACTTCTTTTCTTCTTTTTCAAATAAATCAATAAATTTCATTTTAATTTATCTTAAATTTAAACATCAACGGTGTATTAGCTGTATGTAACGGATTTTTTGTTAACGCAAATTTGCTGTATATAAAATATTTAATCCTTCCTGATTTTGGATCCAAAGCTTCTCTGATTTCGTTAAAATATTCTGAGAAGGTCGCACAGGATTTTCCAGTATCATACGGATGAGTTAAACCGACGTAGGCAGTATCAGCTTCAGGATTTGGATTTATAAAAAATTTTAAATTTCCTGAATTTCCAACGAATGCTTCGTCAATATTCGCATAATTTGAATTATGAAGGTCGGCATAATCAGACATAATAGCCGCAGCATATTTATAAGGTAACAATACAAATGCGTTATAAGTCATTTTACCTGTCATGTTTGCTTCTAAAATAAGCTGATGTGCTTTATAAGATATTTCCTTCCAGGTTGTTTCAGGATTTTGAGGTTCAGTCAAAGTTAAATTTGGACGTGATACACAATTTGTTTCTAAGAAAGCTAAAGTTTTATCGTTTTCTTCTTCTTTAGCAAATCCTGCAAGATAAGCAGCAAGAAGCTTTAAGCCGTCAAGGCCGAACATAGACTGTAAATCTTCAACGACTTCTTTTGAAATTTCAACTTTCTTTTCGAGCATATCAGGAAATACTTCAACTTCACTTCTTAAAAGCTCGTAACCGTCTTTTGAAGCTTTTCCACGGATAGCAAAGATTGCTCCAGTAGGTCCGTGAACAGGTACGTTTGTAAAAATTTCCTTACCAACTGACGGAAATCTCATTTTCATGTAAATTTCAGGGAGGGATAAGTTTTCGTCAGTTGTTTCAATATTAGGTGCAAAAACATTTTCAAGTAACATATTAAATCCTTTTAAATTTTAATTTATTTATCTTTTTAAAAATCACCTAAAAAATCTTTATCGCATTCTGATTTGAACTGACAATAATCACATTTCCAGGTTCTGTTTGGAATATTTTTCGGCTCTCTTTCGAATGTGAAAACAGGTTTAATCTGTTCTAAAAAGTTTTTAATTAAATTTTTTAAGTTTTCTTTATAATAAACTTTAGAATTTTCTTTTAAGTGTTCAACATATAAAAATGATATTTTTATCTTGTCTAAATCTGGATTTTTTAAAAATAACCAGATTGCGTACCACTCAAGCTGAGTAAAATCTTGATTGTCTTTGAATTTCCCTGTTTTATAATCAATTATTGTATCTTTTCCTAAAAGGTCAATTCTCCCTCTGAAAATAGCTTTTTCGTCAGAAAATTCACAAGGAACTAATTTTCCAGCTTCAATTTTAATTCCTATTCCTTTTTCTCTTTCTGAATTTAAAATTACATCTTCGTATTTTTTAAATAAATCAGAATTTTTAAAATTTAAAGCGATTTTAAATTCTTCTGTATTTTCTTCTTTAAGGTTTTCGATATTTTCTAAAAGAGAATGAACTTTTGAACCTTTTTTAAGAGCTTTCGTCTGCTCAACAGGAATTTTTTCAATATACTGAAAATAAAATTTTCTTTTACAATCATTTAAACATTGAACTTTCGAAACAGTTGCTATCATATTTTCACCACAATAATTTTTTCGCACATCTCAATACTTTTAACTTCAAAATCCAAATATTCTTCATAATCAGTGATTAAAATTTTTCCTTTCTTTATTTTTATATTATCGGAAAGAATTTTAATACAGTCTCTCAATTTCATTCCCTTTTTCCTTTATAAACGCAGTGCGCAAGGTTAAAATCATCAAAATTAAAGGTTATGCGCAACTTTAAACAGTTCTGAAAATTTCGTCGATCTCGTCATCAGTGATTGCGTCATCCTTGTAAACTGGGATATCGATTGTTAAATCATTCTTAAGATTAAAAGTTCCTAAATTCTGTGAGTTTGACGTCAAGGTGAGATTTCCCTTAGGGATATCAACAGGAATATCAATCACATTGTCAACTTTAGTATTAAAAGTTCCTAAAATATTATCATTTAATTTTAAAGTCAAATTTGCTTCAGGGATATGAACTTCAGGAATAGGGATATCAATTGTCGCATCATTCTTAAGATTAAAACCGCCGATAGGATTTCCGTTAACAGTTAAAGTCAACGAACCTGTAGGAATTCCTAAATCAATTTCCTCGTTTGTTTTTAGGTCAAAAACACCAAGCAAGATAGAACCTGACCTTAATGTCAAAGTTCCGTTAGGTACGTCAACTTCAGTCTTAGGGATTTCAAGGGTTTTATTCTCTGAACCGTTAAATGAGCCAATTACGTGACCGTCAAAAACTAAATTTAAAGTTTTTCTATCTAACAGATTATCCAATAATTCAAAATTGTGGTTTACTTCACCACCCCAGTCTTTTGAAAAATCAGGTAAGCACCAAACCCCATTGCCAAGCTGAGTTCTTTCTTTGTATAAATTAGGAATTTTTGTTTGGTCTAAACTCATTTTAAAAATCCTTTTAAAAATTTTCCATTTTGAATTTTTGTTTCAAATTTTTTATCTTTAAATATTCTAACAAATTTAAAAATTTCATGTGAATTCTGAGATAATGCGTATTTTAAATATGATTTTTTAATTTCATTATATATAAATGATTCTCCATCAAATTCACCTTGAAATAAAATTTCAAAATTTTTATAAATTATAAAACGCATAAATTAAAAAACCGTTAAAAATCTTTATTATTTATAAAATTTTCAACGGTTTTAAATTTTTAAAGACCTAAAATTTTCATTATATCAGGTTCTTCATTTTCTTTATCTATTTTCTTAATAGCTTCATAAGAACTTTTATTTATTTGAGCTATTTCAGTTTTAGCATAAGATTCAGATTTTTCTTTTTGATCTATTGATTTAAAATCTATCAAAGAATTTTCAGGTAGATTTTTATTTTCTTCAATATCTGAAAATCTCATTTTAGGATAATCAATATTCATTATAAATGAGTCTGTTATACCTGTATAACGGTTTTTTGTAACTTTACACAACATTTCAGATTTTTGTTTCATATCTTCAGTTTGAAGTAGAAAAATCATAAAATCCGCGGTTGCGTTTGTTCCATAAGAGTCTGAAACAGCGGAATTATCAATCCCATCAACTTTATTTATTGCCTGTCGGTTCAACTGAGAGCATGAAACAATCGGTAAGTGTAATTTTACCGCTTGAGCGCGAACTTCCTCACCGATAGATTTAATATAAGAATATAATCCAGCTGCAGGTGAGACTAAATCAGATTTCATAATTCCTAAATAATCTATAAAGATAATATCAAAATCAATATCTTTTTCAGTTTTAAATTTTTCAACTAAATCTGAAAGCATCAAAGCTGAGAACGAACCAGCTGGGTATTCTTTAATGAATAATTTTCCGCAAGAACCTTGAATTTTAATATTATTATAAGCTTCTAAAATTTTCTCTTTTGATGTCGGCATTCTTTCGAGAGTATCTAATTCCCCTTGAGTTTTAGATAAATCTCTAAAAGAATTAACATCAATATTAAAAACATTCGCGTGAATTCGTTTCAACATCTCATTTTCTGACATTTCAAGAGAGACCATTAAAATATTTTTATTTTTTAAGAGCATTCCCGAAATAAAATCACACATTAAAAGAGACTTACCAACACCTTGAGCTGCTAAAATGACATTTAAAGTCCCTGGTAAAAATCCTGAGCCTAAACGTTTGTTAATACTTTTATGTTGAGTTTTAATTCCGCTATCTCGTTTAGAATAATATTCAATTTGAGTTTCGATATCGTCAAAATCTAAACCTAGGTTAGAGTCAATTTGAACTTTTGACATCTCTTCAAACATCGATTGAGCTTTTTTCATTTTAGCTTCGTCTTTGTTCATTAAACCTTCAGAACCTAACTCAAGAGCTTTATAATAGATAGCATCTTTAATAAATTTAACAGTCTCGTTACACATAAACTGTGTATTTTTTTCAAATTCTAAAGAATTTAATTTTTTTAAAGATTCAACTATTGTTTTTCTAGTTTCGACGTTTGAAACATTTTTAATTAAAGCAGCTAGAGCTACTTCTTGAGGTCGTTCATGATAGTCGGCATAATAATTTTTTAAAAGTTTAAATAATTCTTTATTTCCAAATTCTTTAAAATATTCGGTTTTTAAAAGAGTAAAGCATTTATTAAAAAATTCACCATCATGAATTAACGATTTTAAAATTAAAAATTCAAACATTCTAAATTCCTTTTCAAAAATTTTTTATTATATTATTATATAATAACATTAAAAAATTTTAAATAATCAATAATAACGTAAAAAGTCTAACCGATATTCTCGATTAGACTTTCAATTTTTGTCGTTCTTTAAATTTTAAGCCATTTCAACTCTTTCGAATTTTTCGCCAGTTTTCTGACAAACTACATCTAAATCAGGATTTGTTGAAATAATAACTTCACCTGTAGCATTGTTCATGTAGATATAAGACTCTTTACCTTTCAAAAGTTTAGCAACCTTTGGATTGATCTTCTGAGAAGGTTTTTTGGTTTTCTTTGGTTTTTTAGGTTCTTCGATAGATCCTACAACATTTACTAAATCAAAATCCAAATCAAATTTTTTACAAAGTTCTTTAGCTTCGTCAGTTAACTTTGTTACAGCAAAACCATGATTATTATCCCAAAATTCAGTTACTAAACCGTGAGCATCAGCAATCTTCTTGAAAGATTTTCTGTGATACTGCTGAACTGAACAATCATCAATTTTCTTCATTTTAGCATAAAGATGAGCCATTTCATGAAGCATTGTTTCAACAATACCTTCAGTTCCGCGATTTAAATTCTGAGATACAATGTTAATCTCATAGAAAGTTTCCTTTGCGGAATTTTCCCAAGTTCTTTGACGAGTGCACCAACCTAAGATTGAAGCACGTGGTGCACGCTGTACTGTGATAACTGGGGTAGGTAATTCGCTATTGTAGTAGTGATTGTTTAATTCAGCGAAAACATTCTGTAATCTTTCGATAATTTCGTTCATATTGTTTGTATTCATTTTACGTTCCTCATTTCGTTTCAACATTCTATATTCTTATTATAACATAGAATTTTCAATTCGTAAATACTTTTTTTAAACTTTTTTCAAAACATTTTCGAATATTTTTATATTCGTTTCTCATGTTTATGATTATATTATAACGTATTTTTCGGATTTGTAAATAGCTTTTTAAAAAATTCTTAAAATTTTTCAAGATTTATCTTAACTTCAGTTAATTTAAAATCTTCAGGGATATATGACATTTCTTGTCTATGCTTATATTGTTTCCAAAAGATTCCTGAAGGTCTTTTAAATCCAAAATTATCGACTAAATCATATACGACAGATTCTGTCTTCGATTTATGAAGCCTCATAAGTCTACCTAATGACTGTGAAACAGTCGTAAAAGCTTTTAAAGGTGTAGCAAAAATCAAATTCTTAAGTTGTTTAATATTTAAACCTGTAGAGACTAAAGCGTAATTTCCAAAACAGATTGACCCTTCTTCGTCGTTCATTTTAGCTCTGATTTTTTCCCTTATATCCGCAGGTTGTTCACCGTTTAAAAAATATACTTTATATTTTTCTTGAAATTCGAATGATTTTTTGCCTGTAATATTCTCTTCTTGAATTTCAACATTCGGATATTTAAGTTTCATATAATCAATAAACAAAGATTTCCCGTGTAAGGTTCTTTGAAATAAAATTAAACAATTTTCAGATTTTTCATTTAAAGAATTTACTAATTTTAAAATTAAAGAATTACGTTTTTGATGTTCAATTAAATATTGAAGTTGATCGTTATATTCTTTAATTTTTGAAAATTCAGATTTTTCTGAATATTGATAATCTAAAATTAAAGCGTTAATTTTAACTGGGCAACCTAAGCCTCGTTCAATAAGTTCTTTTGCGCTTATAATCTCTTTAGGTTGTCCGAATAATCCAACCAAAGTCATTTTTGCCACGGGATCTTCTGGTAAAGTTCCAGTAAATCCTAGTTTTATAGGGGTTTGATTGGCTCTTAAAATAATATCTGAAACAACTTTAGAAGCAAACCTGTGAGCTTCGTCGCAGATAATAAAATCAAAATTCGTTTTGTTTTCTTCAACTAAAGACTGCCATGTGCTTATGGTTAAAGTTGTAGAAAAATCAGATTTATTTCCGTTTCCTAAAATTTGAATTTCATTATGTAAATCTTTTAAACCGTAAGACTCAATATCATTTTTAAATTGAGTTAAAAGATTTATATTAGGAACAACCAAAACCCCTTTTAAATTTTTTAATCTAAAATATTCAAGAATTAACGAAATAATCGCAGATTTACCACTTGAGGTTGTACTTCTTAAAAGACATACTTTGTTTGTTAAAGCATAACCAACAGCTTTAAGCTGATAATCATAAGGTTCAAATGGTAATTTGATTATTTTTTGATCAAATAATGATTTAAATTCTTTTAAATCTTCAAAGAATTTTTGATTTTCAAAATTTTTAAAAATTAAAGGTAAATGACCGTTATAAATCAATAATCCGTTATTTTGGATTGAACCAAAATATTGATATGGGCTTTTAATGCCCATTTTAACCAGCCTGTTATACTTCGCTTTAGGGTCATAAACTTTTAAAAAATTATAAGTATCTCTAATTTCGTCTGAAGTACCTGTTAAAAAACTAAAACTTTCGTTAATCTTTTCAAAATCCATAACAATCTCTAAAATTTTATAAAATCTTTATATTTTTCTATATTATCATTTAAACCTAAAAATCTTTCACCGATTTTAGATTTATTCTCAAATCCACATTCTTTTAAAATATTTTTAAATTTATCTGAAATTTCACAAGGATAATATTTATCCTTCAAAGGTCTTTTAATAATTTTTAAAACATCATTCCAAAATTTAACATTTTCAACATTGTTTATAATATCATTTGAAATTTCAATTTGAATTTGAGATTTATCTAAAGTGTTAGAATAATCTTTAATTAAATTATAATTTTTACATTTTTTAATAAATCCTTGATGTTCAATTTCGAGTTTTAAAATTTCCTTTCGTATATTTTTATCTGAAGCTTCAATATTAAATTCAAGATTATAAAGAATTTCAAAAATTTTTGAATTTTCAGAATCTTTAATATCTGAAATATCAATATTTGAAATATTATAATATTCCTCTAAAAGTTCTAAAGTTAAATTATAATTTTCTTTTTGAACTTCTTTAATATAAGGAAGTAAAATATTTGTTTCAAATTTTTGAGTTACTTTAATCGGTTTATTTTTAAATTGATATTGAAGTAAAAATAAAAACGCATTTTTATGATTAAATTCTAAAATATTTTTAAACAAATCAATTTGAAGAGCGTTCTTTCCTAACTTTGATAATCTAGGTTCGCCATAATTATTAAGCTCAAAAAGAAAATTCATTTCAAGTTGATTTCCTAAGTTCTTTAAATAAGAATCTCTGATTTCCTCTAAAGTTGTTTTAACATAATTTATTTTATTTTTAATATAAAAATGAATCTCTTTCGCTTTTCTCGTTCTCTTAATCATTTGAAGAGAACTGATAACATCGCAAGTGTTGGCTGAATCATAATGAAAATGATAATCAACATTATTTAAGTTTGAAATTCCTACTGTTAAAGTCGGTGAGTAAATCAAAACATCAAATTTGTCATTTTCAGATTTTTCAAAACATTTAAAAATCAATTCCTTCGTAACTTTCGGTGTTTCCGCTGTTAAAGTAATTACTCTCAAACCGTATTTAGATAATAATTTTTTTAAAGCTTTAATTATATTTAAAGAAGTACACGAAATTGTAATTTTTTTATGTTTTTTAGCATGAATTAAAATGCTTTGAATAAAACAGTTATAATTTTCATAATCATAAAGCTGAGTTGAATCTCTAAAATTATTTTGAACTAAAAATATATTGTCTTTCTTACATGTTAAAAGACGATTTTCAAAACCTGTTAAAAAAGCATCGGCAATAACGAGCTTCTTTCGTAAACATGCGAATAATTTACTCAAATTTATATTTGTGTTATTTAAATTTGACCTTGAGTGAATCATCACAGAAACAAATTCATCCAAAATCGCAATGTCAAACATTCGAATATTGTACTTATGAAGAGAATCATATTGAACAATTAAAGAATCCCCGATGTTGTAATTATCACGATTATATAATTTAATATTATATTTTTTAGAATAATCTTGAGCAACGGAAATTCTGTTTGAACAGATTAAAACCTTCATATCTTGGTCTTGTGCCTGTTTAATTATCTCTTCGATAATTTTAGATTTTGCCGTTCCCATCGGGCTTCGAATGCTAAAAAGACCTTCAGGTTTTTCTAAAAATTCTGAAATTTTTGATTTAATATTTTCGTCAACTTCAATAAACTGCTGATTTATCTCAGTTAAATTTGTGTTTGTGTTATAATTCAACAATTCTGTTTCATAATTTACTTCTTTCTTTAATAATTCTTTAGCTTTTTGAAGTTTTGAGATTTGATCAAATAAATTGATGTCTCTCGTAGAATTATAATGACGCATAACATACGGATTATCATAAAACCAAAAAAATCCGCCTGGTGATTTGATTTCCGTCGGGTGTTTAAAAGTTATACAGTTATCCGCAACTTTTAATGCTTCAAATCCTAAACTTTCAAAAACTTTTAAACATAATTTTTGAATTGTGTCAACATTTGATACATCTAAATCCTTAGGGATCTCAAAAGAATTTTTAAAAACTATCTCTTGAACAGGTGAAAAATTAAAAACATAGTTATCCTCATCAGAATTTAAAAGAATTTTATATTTGTTAATAGGTGCGTTTAAAGCTGCTTTTCTCGCAGGAGAAGGATCAAGCTCACAGAATTTTGATAAATCGTCTTGAAGTTTAGCTAATAACGATTTTAAATATTTTATCTCTAAAGGTTCTATAAATAAAAAACCTTTAATGTTGAAATTATCAACATTATTACACGACCTTGACTCACCTAAAATACAGTTATATTTTTTAAAATATTTTAAAATTTCAATTTGGTCTTGTTTTGTCTTTACGTGATCAGCATCAATAATTACATAATCAACCTTTTTAGGGTAATAAGAATTAAGATTTGCCTTTCTTCTGTAAGTTCTTAAAGGTTCTTTTAAATCTAAAGTGATGTTTAAAACAAATTCGTTTACTAAAATTCTAAACAAATCTTCTTTAGTGTTGATGTTTAATGTTTCAAAATCAAAAGTTAAATCATCGTAAGGTGAAATTGCTCTTTTACCTGATGTTTTCTTTGATGTAAATTTAGTTATTTTATACATTATTTTAATCCTTTTAATGATATTATTATATATTAAGATTAAAAACAGTAAATAACTTAAAAATACGTTATTAAAAACTTTTATGTATTAAAAAGCCTCATTTAAGAGGCTTAAAAAATATTATAAGTCAGCTTTAATTTCAAACCCGTTTTCAAACCCTGAAATTAACTCTGGCTTCATAGAAATCATTTTAAATTTTAAAATTCTTTTATCTTTTATTTTTCCAGCATCACCAACCCATAAAACACAATCATTTTTATCTAAAATTCTAATTGATGTTGTTGGCATAAGAAGCTCGATCCACAATTTAACCTGAACAGCTTCTTTTTCAAAAATATCAAAAGCTTCATCTTCAGCTATTTGCACTTCTGCATAAAAAATCATCAAAATATGACATAATTTATCAAATCCTTTGCATTTTAATTGCTTTCAACGCTGCAACTCGGGATTTGAATGACTTTACAAGACAATTTTTCTTCACCTCCCACGCGGGGAGGCGTTGGATTTTAACCAACTTATAGTAAAGCCATTCAAAAAGTGGCGGAACAGAAGGGGCTCGAACCCTCGACCTCCTGCGTGACAGGCAGGCGTTCTAACCAAGCTGAACTACTGCTCCAAAAATTTTAAACAATTTTTTATTGTTTATTTCAAATCAAATCGAATCGAATTCTAGGGACTATAGGATTCGAACCTATGACCAGCGGGCACGCTTGCTCTGCCACTGAGCTAAATCCCTAAAATCGTGGCAATGAAGTATCTAGCCTTTTAAAGCTTTCAAATTAAGAATTATAGGACTCGAACCTATGACTTGCGGGTCACGCCACTCTACCCCTGAGTTAAATTCTTAATTCGAGATAACTTTAAGAACTCTAGCCTTTTTAAAGCCACTCAAATTGAAGACTCAAATTAAATCCTCAATTTGAGATAACTCTATATTTTTATTATAGCGTAATTTTTAAATTTGTAAACAATTTTTTTAATCTTTTTTAGAATGATCTTTTAAACACTCTATGTTTTTTATTATACCATAATTTTTAAATTTGTAAACAATTTTTTTAATATTTTTAATCTGTATATAGTATTTAAGAAAATTTAAAATTTTTAAAATTTTAAGATTTTATTCAAAAATGCACTATATACAGTATCTGTATACAGTTCTTAAATACTGTATATAGTGGTTTTTAGGATTTTTTAAAAATCTAAGCAATTATATAGGATTTTTTGAGCATTTTTAAAGATCTTTGCTCTATGCAAAAACTGTGCCAACTTTGAAAAATTAAAAGTTTTAAAAATACGTTATCACTTTTATTGAATTCGTGATAACGTATTTTTTAAAAATTGATTTTCCTATATAAAGAGATTTAAAAACAACGTTATAAAGAATTTTAAAAAGCTGATAACGTTGTTTTTTATTTTAAAGACCGAAAAGTTTAGCGCAGGCGGCAAAACCGGTTAAATAATCATTTTCTTTAAAAGAATCGTATTTTGCTAAGGTATTTGCTTTCGCGAATTTTAAAACTTCTTTAGCAAGCTTCTGATTAGGAGTGCCGAAATATAACCATAAATCTAAAGCTGCAATAATTTTTTCTGTTGTGCCTGATTTTACAGCATCCAAAACGTCAGAATAAAAAACAGTTTCAAAAAATTTTTTAGCATCTTTTTCAGAAAAGTTTGTTCTTTTTATAAAACTTTCAAAATTTTCACCTGGCTCAGGAAAAAAGTTATTTTTATTTTTTGCTAAAAAATCATTTGTTTTCGGATAATCAGAATAAACTGGTTCTCCGTTTTTCTTTCTTAATCCAGTGAACTGAAAAAATAAATCGCCCCAGTCTTGAGCTTCATTTAATGGTTCAGATAAATAATAGTCTTTAAACAGCATTTTAAAATTCCTTTTAAAAATATTTTATTTTATTTATATAAAAACAATGTTTTTATAAATAATTTTTTAAGGAGGAAATATGAAGAAAATTATCATTTTAATAATGATTTTAGCATTAGGATTTTTCTTTTTTAAAGAAAAAGAAGAAGTAAAACAAACAGATTGTTTTACTATGGACGAAATATGTATTTTAGACAAAGATTGTCACACAAAATATGACAAACTTAAAGGTTGTATTATAGTAAATAAAAAATTAAAGTGTTTTTGCGCTAAACAGGAATAAAATACGCAAAACCAATCTTTTTTCCGTCAATATCTGCTATCAAAGAAAACATAAATTCTTTTTCGATAGAGTCTAGCTTCCCGAAATAAACCCTTTTTTCCTCGGGAAGATTTTCAGAATTTTCTAAAGAATTTTTTAAATTTTCTAAAGGTTTTAAAGAATACGCAAAATATCCTTTCTTACCGATAAACCTTTCAGCATTATTTTCGTCATAGATTTTCATAAAGAATTATCCTCTTTAAATTTTAGCATTCTTTCCATTTTAACTTCTTCAAGCTCTCTCAACCATCTTGAAAGATTTTTAAATTCTTTAGCTTTAGCTTTATTATGAACACTTTTTGATCGAAAGTCTTTAGCTAAATTTTCAATCTCTTGAATTTCAGCTTGAAGCTTTAAAAGTTTCTTTAAATTTTCGTTCATACTCAGCTTCCATTAAAGTAAGAATTAGTTTAAAATAATCTTTAAAATCAACCTCTAAATCTTTAGAGACTTCTTTAATTTCGTTTATAAAATAATCAACATCACATTTTGCTTCAGATTTTATCTCTTTTTCTGTCATTCTACTGTTTCCGTAAAAATTTGAACCATTTCATTGTTGTATTCAATATGATTTGTTGGTTTTAGGTAAAAAGATCCATAGTACGAACCTTTATCAAGGTCGCATTCGTCAACAACAATTGAAACATCAGGATCGATGTTTTCTTCTTTTATTTCACTTAAAATTTTAATTAATTCTGAAATTTTCATGCTAAAATCCTTATAACTTTTCCGTCAATATCTTCGAAAAAATCAACATCGTCAAATTTTAATTCAATTTTACTGTCAGCAAATCTCACAGAATCTTCAAGGCTTTCTTCAGAAAGACCAACCTTTACTTCAATATTTCCGTGAAGCTTCTTTAGATCTTTTAAAATTTTTTCTAAATCTTCAATTTTCATTTTCTTTCAAAAATTATTTTAAAACCTTATTATAAGAACTAAAAACTTTTGTTAAAATCTTTGTAACTTTGCTGTTAGGAAATTTCACCATCCAAAAACCAGCGATTACTAAAGATACAAAGTAAATAACAACAATTGCAGCAACCCAACCAAAAATCTCAATCATTTTCTTTTCCTCTCTTTTCTTTCCTTTTCATCTTCTTTAAAAGTCCATTCAGCAAGTAACCATGATAAAAACATGAATATTCCTGATATTAATATTGCGATTAAATATACATTCATTTTATTAAAGATCCTTTCTTTCCAATTGCGTAACCAACAAAAATTGTGATTGCTACAAATACTGAATTCTTTAAAAACATCATAGCTTCAGGATTTCCTTCAAATGCCCACATAATATTTGCAGTCCATAAAATAAATCCAAGAGTAAGGATAACACTTTGAACAGCTTTTTTAGCAATCCAAATATCATCGTTATCAATTTTCATTACATCTTTCATTATCTTATTCATTTTATGTTCCTTACGTTTCGCATGTTTATGATTATATTATAACGTATTTTTATGGTTTGTAAATAGCTTTTTTTTTAAATTTTTTAAAAAATTCTATATAATTATATAGATTTTCCTCTAGGTTAATTTTATTAACTTTATTTGAAAATAAATTAAAATAATTAACTATTTTTAAAATAAAGTTAATTTTATCAGTGATAACTCAAAAATTGAAGATTTTTTGAGATTTTTGAGATCTTAAAAATAACGTATTGAACTTTTCGTAAAAGTCTATTACGTTGTTTTTGACATTAACTAAAAATACGTATTGAGCTTTTATAAAAAGTCTATTACGTTGTTTTTAAAAATTTTCAATTTCCTTATAATAATATCTTTAAAATAATTTTAAATAAAAAACCTTTAAGAGAGTTCTAGTTTTTTCTAGTTCTAAAACTTTTGAATAAAGTTCTAGTTTTGAACGAGTTCTAGAACTGTTAAAAATTCGATATTTAAGTTCTTTAATATAAAGAATATAAAATAATTTTTAATGCTCTTTATAATAAATAATATAAAAACATTTAAATAGGGATTTAAAAAATGAAATTTACTGATTTTTTAAACGAAGATTATTTGAAGTTTGATGATAAAAAGCTTCAAAAGATCGACGATATTTCAACAATGTTTAGATTTCCGTACAAAACTTATGAGGATCTGATGTATTATATTCATGACGATAAGCATCTCGGAAATTCGAACTCGTTAAAAGATGCGATTAAATTCTACGGTGAAATAAATGATAAAACGCTTTATCGTGGATGCTCAGACAAAGAGCTTGCTTCTCTCTTAAAAACAGGTAAACCAAACAGCGGGTTTGCTTTATCATTTTCTGAGAGTTACAGCGAAGCTAAAAAGTTTGGACCAAATGTAATTACTGTTGAGCCTCGATCTTTAAGAGGATTTTGTCTGTGGAAGTTTTATCATTATTATTATGAGCTTGTGAAGGCATGGTGTAGAGTTCACCACGAAGATCCTGAGAATTTTATTCCAGATCCAGAATACTGGCATGATACGGTTATAACTGAAAAGGAATGGGTTTTTGACCGAGATACTGAATGGGTATGTATCAATGAAATTGACCTGGTTTTCACTGAAAAATCTCAAGCGCCTGATAAAGTGAATGTTTATATGTCAAAAAATGATTTTGCTAAAAGAATTGCTGAAGTATTTTCAGATATTAAAGGCATGGTTCTTAAGAAGAAGTTCCTTCCAACCCAGGATAATTATTATCCAGAAGTTGAATTTAGATATGACGGTTCTCAATATGTAACTCAAGATAAAATCAAAAGATTATGTGCTAAAGTCGCAAAAGAACTGAATTCTGATTTGGTTGTTGTTGACAACGCTTATCCGAACGAATACAGTTTTGGATTTAGAAGGAAAGCTAACAAGAACTGCTATTGTAATTTCACTATTATTGTGAATAGCTAAAAACAACGTTATACACTTTTAGTAAAAGCTCATTACGTATTTTTAATTGATTTCAAAAACAACGTAATGAGCTTTTGTGTTTTCCTCATAACGTATTTTTATTGATCGAAAAATGATCAGTTTAAAAACAACGTATTGAAGATTTTTCAAAAGGTCATTACGTATTTTTTATAAAATTTTTAATTATTATATATATAATAAAAACATTAAAAATACTCTTATGAAAAACATTTTTATTTTAAACGGTAAAACAATAAAAATCAGGTCTTTAAAAACAAAAGAAGAGCTTGAGATTTTACAGTTCCTTTTTGTCAATCCAAATCCGACAGAATCCGAGATTGATAATGTTATTGACGATGTTCTCAGAATGGAAGATTTGAATCCTTCAGAATTTTCTAAAACCGAGAAGCTTTGCCTTCTTTTAAAAATCAGAGAATATACTTTTGGAAATGAGATAACAATCAAATTTAAATGCTCAAAGTGTAAAAAACCGGCAGAATCTACTATTTTTATAAATAATATTTTAGAATTAGCAAAAAAGCATGACGATAGAATTCATGGATTATTTGAAAAATCAGAAAATGTGACTTTAGAAGATATTTTAGACGAAAAAATTATCGAAGATATGGATTATGACGAATATGAAGAGCTTTCAAAGAATATTAGGGATTATTTAGATTTTTATGATTTTAGAATTGTTTTTAAATGTTTATATTGTAAAGAAGAAAATTTTTCGATTTTGAATCCTTTGAAGATTTTGGAATTTATTTCAGAAGAAAATTTTGGTTCATTAAGTAAGTATATCCATCTTTTAGTTTATTATGGTCATTTAACACGCTCAGATATTCTTGAAATGACCCCGTTAGAACGGATTTTTGAGCTTAACCTTTTACAGGAAACACAAAAAGAGATAACAAAGAACAGAGAAAAACAAAATGGCAACTAATACCCCTGCAACCCCAGAAAAACCAGCTGACTTTCAAAAACAGGTAAAAGATGTTGAAAGCTGGATTAGATACTGGCGAAGACGTTTTAAACCGCAAGACGGTTCAGCCTCTTTTTCTCCAGCAATGATGAATCAGCAAAAGCAGCTTCAAAAACAGAATCTTGATGTTTTAAAGCAGCTTTTACAGAATCAGACTCAAAAATCTCAAGTTGTCTTTGTTAAAAATGAATATAATCACGAAAAACTGGATCCTACTGAAATTAAGAAGCGTATGGAATTTGATCGATCAGTTTCGACCGAATTAAATAATCTTTTAGACGATATCAGAGGTTCTTTATTCGATGTTAACAGTGAAGTTGAATTTGACACAAGATTAAATCACATTAGAGAAGAAAAACTTGAAAATCTTTTAGAATTACAAAGACAATTAACGGAAATTAAAACTGAAGACGAATTATCAGGGCCTTATTTGAAGCAGATTGCTGGCTCGATAGCTAGAATTAACGCAACTTTAAAAGAAACACAAGATGCTTTAATAAAGAAACAGAACCTTGGACAGACAAATCAGCCTAAAATCAACATTACTTTAGGAAATTCTGAACCTTTTCCTTCTTCACCAAACGCAATGGCTGGTTATTCTATGGCCAACGCATCTTCAGACAGTCTGGGTTTAATCGGTGCTGCTGCGATGTCTTTTGTCTTCTTAAGACACTTTTCTGAAATGGCAAAAGGAATAGGTAAAAAGTTTTCACAATCGAACAAGCTTGCAGCTTTCGGTTCCGCAAAACTCTTTACTAACACAGGACAAATGCTCGGAAACCTTGCGGATTTTATGTCAAAATCTGTAAGATTTCCATCTTTGAAAAAATGGGTTGTTGAATTATTAAAGAAGATCAAAAATACATCTTTTATTAAAGGTATTATTAAATATAAAAACCCTTATTTAATCGGATTGGCTGGCGCTGGTATTGTTAAATACATAGATGGTGTTTCAAGTTTTTCTGAATATTTAGACGAAACATTTGACCCTGAAAAATCAAAATCTCCACTTGTTAAATTATTATTCCTTGATCAAGTAAAAGCTGTTAAATTAGGCGGAAATGATGGTGAAGCTTTGCTTCAAATGTTTAAAGTTTTCACTTTAACAAAAGGTCTTTTATTCGGTGATGAGATTGGAAAGGCAATTAGAAAAGGTTATATGAACAGAAAAATTGTCAAGGAATTGTTTAAAGATAAAGCGTTTATTAAAGATTTTTCAAAACCAACGCTGAAAAAAGTATGGCAAACATTATCTGGAAGTAGAGAATATGCGGACGAAGCGTTTGAAGCAAAAAATATTGAAAAATTTAAAGCAAAACTAAATACACAAATCGGAAAACTTAAGGCTATGAAAGCCTTTGAGACCAATAAACAAAATAAAGAAAACCTTGCAAGACAAATTAAATCTAAAGAAAAATTTTTAAAAAATTTAGATAAACGTATTAATGAATATAAAAATAATTTAAAAAAATTTTATGATGCTCATGAAATAAGGAAAACTACCCCACCAAAAGGATTATTGGAAAAACTGGGTAAATGCTGTAAATTTATCGGTAAAGCGTTTAAAAAGATCCCGTGGTTAAACGGCGGTTTTCTTATATATGATTATATCCGATATGTAAGACAAAATCCGAAAAATATAATTGATAAATTGAGAAAAGGAGAGTTTGAAAGAAAATATCCTGATTTAGCTGAAATTGGTTTTAAAGAAAAAATCCTTAAAAACATGGAACTTGTTTATGAGTGGTGGTTAACTGATTTAAAAGTTCAACTGGGTATTTTAACTGTAAATTTTGTTTCAACACTTTTAGGCCCTATAGGATTTTTAACAGTCGGTGCTGTAACAACTTTAGCTGATATTTTATTCACAAAATTCAGGGATTGGAAGCTAGGTTTCAAAATGGCTGATTGCGATTTTGATAATCCGTTAACTTTTATCAATCCTAAGGAAATAATCAAATATAAAGGTATTGCGTACGCTCAAAAACAAAATATTAAAATTGATCAAGATGTTTTGGACGAAGCTTATGGCGATGCTGGTGTTATTGCTTTTGACGCAAAAACAAAAAATATTGATTTTAAATCTAATAAAATATCTTTAAGCTCTGACGATTTTTCACTTTCCTGGTGGAAATTAAGCTACTTCGCAAAAACACAAGCTGAAAAACTGGCTAATTTTTCAACTTATGCTCTTGTAAGATACTTAAGCATCGACAAAGGAATGGGCACATTCGATTTTTTAGATTTTTCACATCGAATGATAAGTTTTGAAACATCGATTGATTTGGGTGAGTATTCGTTTACTCTTCCTGGATTTACTGATAATTTTCTTTATTCAGATACTGAATTTGCTCATACTAATTGGAAAGCATTTACAGATTCTACCCCTGATTTTATTAAAAAATTAATGAGTTCCTTTGGTGCTTTAAGATTTTTAATCGTTTTATTTGAAGATAAAAAATATTTAAATTCTCTTTTCTCTTATCCTGGTTTAAAATTAGGATTTACGAGAATGGATATTATCCAAGGAAAAATGCTTGACAGATTTAATGTTGAAGCAACATCCTATGACTTTTTAAAGATATTTAACGTAAAATCTCAAATTCCTATTCCTAAAAAGTTAAAAGAATGGCTTCCTAGAGCAATTTTTGCGTTTTATTGCGCTTCAGTATTTGCGTATGGTAAATCTCGAGTTTTTACAGATAAAGAAAGTGAAAAAGATAAAATATTTGTTGATAATGAAAAACTGATTTATGCTGTAGCTAAATATTTTATAAAAGATTATGAAAAATTAATTCCTTTGTTAAAAGAACGAGCAAAAACTGATTTTTCAAAAGATTCTGATGGTGTTGTTACACTTGATTTTAAAAATATAAAAGATACTGATATATCAAAAACAGGCAATATTTCAACTGTTGAAAAAACATCAGCAAATGTTTATTCTGAAAGCCTTGCTATTTTTGAAGCTTCAAAAGATTTTATTGAAAAAGTTGAAAAATCTTCACCTGAGGAAAAGAGAAAATTACGCCGCGATTTTATCGCTGCTACTATTGCTCAAAAATTAAACAAAACTTACGGCGAGAAATCATTCGGTTATTTAATTCCAGCTTTAACAGATCATGTTATTTTAAATCATAATATTAATGATTTAAATACTAAAAAAGATATTGAAGAAGCTGTTAATAAAGCAATCGAAGATTTAAAGAAGATTTTCCCTGATAAAAAAACATTTAGTGAAGGAAGCAAAAGATTTTTGTCTCTTACTGAAACAAAAACATTTTTTAACGATAATTCAAAGATTTTTGATATAAAATTAACTACAGAAAATTTAAAATTATTAACATCTTATTCTGAAAATATTAAAAATTATAAAAATGTTTCAACCGGCAATTCAGTAAATATCGACAAACCGAGCTCAATACCCGCCTCTGCTCCTTCTGCTTCACCAAATGAAACTGAAATGATTGGTGGTGTTGATATCACAGCAATGGCCGATAAGGTTATGTTTCACCATCCAAAGACTGGCGAAAAAATTTATCCATTTAAAAATGAAGAATCTAAAAAATATTGTGCTATGGGCGCAAAAACAATCCTTAGAGATGTTTTTGGTATTCCTTATATTCACGGAGACGCCACCGATATGCCGGATAAAGCAAAATTTAAAGAATACTTTGCGGAAATTCAAAAACCAGCAAGCTTTCAGAACGGTGATGTGTACGTAATCAAAGGTTTTCCTGGTCATGGATTTGGACACATGGCGGTTTTTGTGAACGGTACCTGGTATTCTGATTTTAAACAAAAACGTATAAATGTTTATGGAAAACCAGACTCTTATATTGCAGGTCTTACAAAATTTTTCAGACCTAAAAAATATATGAATGGTGCTCCGGCAGTTAAAATTTCCGGTGTTCCTTCAAGCTCTTCTAGCACGCCTGTTTCAAAACCTGAAAGTCCCCAAGCGTCTGAACTTGAAGGACAGCTAAACGGAAATGGAAATCAGAAAGAGAATAAAGCGGAAGCAGTTGTTGTAAAAGCACAGGAAAAGAAAGATTCACAACCGGTGAACACTCATGGAATGGCTGAAGAACTGTTTTTGATTAAAATTGATAATTTAGGATTTGTTTGTTAAAAAAAAGAAAAACAGCATCTTTTTGGGATGCTGTTTTCGTGGTTGTGTTAGATTGTTATCAGGTGGATAGTTATTATAATTTTTTCACATGTAACACTAATATTTATAAACGGTAAAATTCAAAATAAGACAGTTTTAAGCATTTTTTATTAAAAAATTAAAATATTTTTTATCCATAAACTCTTTTATCTCATCAGCGGATTTTAAGTTTGAAATCTGCCTGTCATCAATTAACTTTTTAAACTGTTCATAACCAGCTTTATCAATAATTTTAAAGATTTTCTTTCCTTTTAAATTTTCAAAAAATACATCATTTATATTCTTTATAATACTGAGTTTATGAGAGTCTTTAAGATTTGATTCTAAGATGTATTTTATAACATAATTAGAAAAATCTTCAAAATATCTTCCATTTTTATCGTAAAACATAATTTTCACCTTTTAAAATATATAATTTTATATTATAACATTCTTTAAAATATTTGTAAATACCCTTTTAAAAGCTTTTATTTAAAATATTTTTATAATTCTTTATATAAAGAATATCAAAAAAATTTTTTATAACGTTATTCAAAATCACGAAAAGTTCATTACGTTGTTTTTAATTCAATTTAAAAGTTCTAGAACTAGAGAAAAACTAGAACTCTTGAACCTTCTATTTTAATTATTTATTTAAAACACTTCTGGATAGCTCTAGATTGAGTTCTATCGCGTTTTAATCGATTTGGTATAGGTATAGTAAGGGTGCTCACAGAGCGCTAAAAACAAGCATTTAATGAGAGTTTTTATAACGTAATGAAGATTTATGAAAAGCCTATTACGTTATAATTTTATTTTTTCAATTCTCTATATAATAATATTATAAAAATATTTTAAATAAAAGCTTTTAATAGAGTTCTAGAACTGAATTTTAGAGTTCTAGAACTTTTTGAGCAAGTTCTAGTTTTGAATTAAAAGTATTTTATGATATTTTTATATAAAGAAAATAAAAAAATCACCTTTGAATTGCTTCAAAAGTGATTTTGATAATATTTTTAATTATACGGTTCAATCTTAAATTCAAAATAAAGTGCTTTAAGCTTCTTTGTCATTTTCTTTGATTTTGGATATTCTAACGGTTTTTTCTTCGGATATTTTTCTGAAAATTTCTTAGCAAGCTTGTTAAAATTCTTCTTTGACAGGATTTTAGATTTTGGTACTTCAGTAGGGTGAATGTACGGATATGGTTCTTTTTGATAATACTCAATCAAACGCTTTAAAAAATCAATTCTGTCTTCTCTGGTTTTTGCTAGCTGAAAACGCTTTGTTGAATTCCAAATCTTTCCTTCAGTACAGTTACAATCTGCACATAGAACACCGCGGACTAAACCGTCGCCGTTAGGACCGTTCTCATCAGATTTTTTATTTTTGTGCTGGTGGTCTAAAGTTATTCGGTCTTCTAAAGTAATATCTTTTCCACAGATTGCGCATTTAAAATTCTGCTCTTCTAAAATAATTTTTCGAACTTCAGATATTTCAGAATTTTTTAATTCTTTCAATTCCATTAAAAATTTCCTTTAAAAATGTTTTTATAGTATTTTATATATAAAGAACTTAAAAAATTTTTTATAAAAACAACGTAATGAGCTTTTAATAAAAGTCTATTACGTTATTTTAAGTCTCTATGAATTACAACGTAATGAGCTTCGCTCAAATCTTCATTACGTATTTTTGCTAAAAATCCATTTATCTAAAAAGAAAAATATAAATGAACCGCAAGCTTGACCTAATAAAATATTTAGCCACAAAGGGGTTTGATAATAATCAAAAACAAGCATAAAAGGAATCATCACAATTCCTGAAAACTGCCATCTTAAAAAATAAATTAAAAATAATTTTGAAAAATATTCTTTCATAATAATTTAAAAAAGGCACTTCAAAAGTGCCTTAAAAGAGGTTTAAAAAATTCTAGTTACATAAAATAACCATTCTTTTCATAAGAAAAATAATACTGCTTAGTGAATGGTGGTAAAGTTTCTTTATTTTTTCTTAAAAATTTCATAAAATATCTCCTGTATTAAACATACACTAATATTTATATTTTAAAACGTGACGGAGTTAACGTTTTTACCAATCTTCAAGGTCTAAATCAATATTTTCTGCTGATTTTGCCTTTGTATCTAATAAAATTAAATTTTTAAACTCTATATCTTGCGATATCGCATCTCCCATTTCCTCAATCAAAATATTATTCCTGAAACAAAACGTCTCAATTATTGACGTTAACGGTTCGGAAATATTTTCTTTTCTTATTTTTAAAATAAAGTCTAAACACTTTTTACAAAGATAAGCATATTTAATATCAATATCTTCCATTTTAGTTTTTACTCTTCTTTATAATAACATTCTTATTTGTTCGTTTAAATTTTTCTATAAAATTATAGTCCTCTATATCTGGCGAAAAATCATTATACTCAATAATGAGTCTGAAGTTTTTATTCTTAAGCTTTTCCTTATACTCTTCAACAGTGTTTAAACACTGTTCCGACAAATCTACAACATCATAAAGTTCAACGGTTTCATAAATTCTTTCGTCTGGTTTATAATCTTCAATCGGCAAGCCTAAAACGACACGTTGATCTTGTATCTGCTGATGTAAAAAATCCTGTTCTTTTTTCTTTTTAATAATCACAAACAAAATTGCGTTGTGAATAATCTGTGAAATGTAAGCAAACGCGTTCACAGCTTGATTAGATATTTTTGAAATCTTTTTGTGATCAAAATTATCTAAATATTTTAAAATTTTAAAAACTGAATCCGAAACAAAATCGTCCTGATACGAATAACCTCTAAACTGGCCTTTAGTCATAATGTGGTTAACCATCTTAATTATGATTGTTCCAAATTTTTCATAAGAAAATTTATCAACTAAACAATCTTCAGATAATTTTATTATCTTTTCTTTAAGATGCTGTTGTACATCTTTAGCTTTTTTAAAATTTTTAAATTTTTTACTTAAAATATTTGTGTACCATTTAATGTACTTGTTTATTTGTTTATTTTTCTTTATCGTTTCTAAATCTGTTCTTACATTTGTCTTCGAAGTTTTTTCTGTTCCATCTTTCTTTCTAGTATTTTTAATTCGAATTAGAAGGCTTTTTAATTCTAATTCATTTGTGTAATCATGCTTCATTTTTTCTCTCAAATTTTTAAAATTATATATATATTATATAAAAAAATTTTAAAATTAAAATAGTTAAAAAATACGTATTTTTTAAGGAACTTTAATGAATCAACTCAATTATGCTCAGCAGACAAATTTTATTGCCGGTTCACCTACTCTAGGCAATATCCACATGTATCTTACGAACGCGGTTGTCCCTGGGGTTAATTTTTCTCTTTCCGAAGCTTATAATCAAGCTATGAAAGCTCTTTTACCTTCAGACAGTGTGTCTTTTAACGGTCTTTCAGTTGAAGTTTTATGTGACGAAGATTTTGCGGTTTATGAGCATCTTATAGAAGAATTTAGAAAATCCAAATCTTTTACAAATGGTTCATTCGCAAACAGAATGTTTGATTATTATACGGAAATCTATAATAATAAAGGAAATTTAATCTTTACAGTTTGGTTTAGAAACTGTCGTTTAGAGTCAATTTCCGATATTGCTTTAACGTCAACTTCAGACGGGGTTATAAACACATTTTCTTTAAGCCTTCAATATGAATGGTTTGAACTTTCACATGAAGGTTTAACAGAAGAAGAAAAACGACAGTTTAACATTTATCCAAAATCTCAGATTGAACCTGAATCTTGCGACTGTGGCTGTGATTGTAAATGTCGGTCAAAATAGGAAATTTCAAAATTTATTCCATTTTCAACACCTGGCCACTGAATTGCTAAGTGCATTTGATTTTCAAATTCCCTTGAAACGTAAACATCAGAATCTGTTTTCGGAGGTTTAAAGTGCACTAGCGTTCTATAAACTTCGTCAGCAATAGGAAGAGCTTCCTCAATAAGCTTTTTCCCACCTATAACAAAAATCTCTTTATTCGGATAAAATTTTTTTGAAAAATCTAAAGCTTCTTTTAAAGAATTAACAAAAAATAAATCTTTTTTGTCGTCTCTTAAAGTTTTAGAAACAACAATGTTTATCCTGTTTTTTAAAGGTTTTCCTAAAGACTCAAAAGTTTTTCTTCCCATAATTACAACATGATTTTCAGTTGTAAGTTTAAAAAATTTTAAATCCTGTGAAATTTTCCATGGGATTGAATTATTTTGACCAATTAAACCGTCTTCGTTACACGCAAAAATTATTTCAAGCAATTTAAATCCTTATAATTAACAAAAGTAACATTAGCTTCTTTAAAAATATCTAAAGCATCCTCGTTTGATTGTCTCCATGTTTCTGAAACAAAATCAGAATCTGTTACAACCCGTTTAATTCCTGATTGAACTATCGCTTTCGCACATTCAACACAAGGAAGCAATCCGTGAATATAAATTGTACAGCCTTCAACTGAAACATCTGAATATAAAGCATTATATAAAGCATTAGCTTCAGCATGAATAATATACTTTCGTTTTAAGATTTTATCATTAAAACGTTCTAAAGAGTCATCAAATCCTCGAGGGAATCCGTTATATCCTTGTGAGATTATCTGACCCTTTAATCCTACAATAATCGCTCCAATTTTCCTTTTAGGGTCTTTCGACCATTCGGAAATATCGCGAGCGATTTTCAAATATCTTATATCTTTATCCATTATTTAACCAATGAAGCAAACTTTTCGTAATCCCCGTGGTCTAAAGACTCTCTTAAATTTTCAAAACATACGAATTCAGAAAAAGTCGGACGTCTAGGCGCCTGTTCGTCTAAAGATTTAAAGATAAACTTCTTCTTACCGATCTTTGTGTAATATTTTTGAGTATCAGTAACATTAAAATTACCTAATTTTAATCTTGAGTTGATTTTTCCAATTGTAGAATCGTTTCGTGTAGCAATCCACTGAGCTTCACCTTTTGACGATACCCACAAAATTGAATCTTGATTAAATTTTATACCCATTCCCATCGCAAAAGTCAGCAAAGATCTTTCTAATCCTTTAGGTGCGTAGATAATTGTTGAATCTTCTTCAACTGGAATTTTCTTTCCGTCGACTTCTTCAACATATCCACCGACAACTTTAACATATCCAAATCCTGCAGTTAAAGCTAACTTTCTTAATTTTTCAGTATTTTCTCTGTTTGTGCTTAAAGAATTATCGGATCTAAAAGCTGAAACAATAGCCATTGCTTCACCGTTTTCAAGATGTTGATTTAAACGGTTTAAACCGCTTTCAAGTAATTTATCCATTTTCTATCCTCTTTTTATAATATAATATTTATAAAGTTTCTCTTCAGTTAACGAAGACAACCCCGAAAAGTTATACAATTTAGAATCATCAGGAAATTCCAAAATTGATGTCAAAATTGTATGGTATTTGATATTTGTTGTTTTGTTTATCAACAAATATCTATTTCCCACTTTTAATTTAATTTTAAAAATTTTAAACATTTTTAATCTGTCATTCTAAAATAATAATCTCTATCTTCTTTAGTAAAATTCTTTGATGTATACGCAAATTTTTGAATTTTATAATAAAGATCTATATAAACATCACATAAATCAGGATTTACTTGATATAAATCCCAAGTCATTTTATTTACAGCAAAAGCTAGCTTTACAAGCTTTTTAATATCAGTTTTACATTCCTCAAAGAAAACTTTGTAAAGATCTCGTACGGCTTTCTTTGTGCATGAAGTACCTAAATTCGTAAACTCTTCAAAATAACCCATTTTCACATTCCTTTAATCTTTCAAATCTCTAGTTCCAAAAGGAACTCTCTTACCGTTGATTATTAAATTATACTTTTCAAACCAATCTTTAACTTTAAGTTTTAAACCTAAAGTGATAAAAAGTTCATTGTCTATTGTTTCATAATTTAAACCTTCAAGAGTAAAAGTTTTCCCTGAAGATTTTTCTTCAATTTCGATCTTTTTATGATCGAAAACATACCAACTGTATGGATCTTGTTTAAATTCGTAAAAAGGTACGAATTTTGGCATATTATCAATATTTTTATCTAAAAGACAATATCTAAATCTCGAACCGCGGTTACAAACAAATCGATTTTCAAATCCTAACGGATAAACATCCGTTAAATATCCTATTCTTGTAGGGTTTTCTCGAATATTTTTAAAATCTTCGATTTCATTCGTAAAAACCGCGAATTCTCCTATTGCATCTTTAGGAACTTCAGTCACAGCTGAAAATACTTTTGTTAAATCAATTGGCATTTTAGTCCTTCCATAATACTACTGAAATTACAATTAAAATCAAAACTATTGTTCCAAGAAAGCAACCAAAAACAATCTCAACATCTTCCTTATTAGGAAAAACTTTAAAAATTGTGAAGATTGTAACAATAGGCAAAATCATTATGATATACATCAAATATACCATAATATCTTCTTTCGTTACTTTCATTTTCGTTTCCTTATTTGTTTCTCATGTTTATGATTATATTATAACGTATTTTTAAGATTTGTAAATAGCTTTTTTAAGATTTTTATCAAAAAATTGAGATTTGTCTAATACAGCTATATTAGACAAAATTCAAATATTGAAAACATACAATATACAGTATTGTTTATCTGTATTCAGATACTGTATACTGTATATTTTTAGCTGATTTTAACGATTTTGAGATTTTTTGAAGGTTTTTAAAGGCTTTTGAGAGTTAAAAAATACGTAATGAGCTTTTATGAAAAGTCTATTACGTATTATTTTAAAATTTTTGATTTTCTTATATAAAGATATCTTTTAAAACACTTTAAATTGAGTTCTAGTTTTGAGATTGAGAGTTCTAGAACCATTAAAAATTCGATATTAAAGGTTTTTTATTTAAAATATTTTTCTTAAAAGATTTTTATAATCATTTAAATATTGAAGAATTCTTAAATTTCGTTCTTTACAATGCTTACACGAGCATCCAAAATCATTTAACTGTTCTTCAAATTCTTCAATATCAGATTTTAAAAGGTCAATTTTTGATTCTTTTTTATTCTCTAAATATTCGGAATAAAAATCATCGTAGCCTTTCCAAAATCCGTTTAAATTTTTGATTCCATCTTCTTCTGAAATACAATAACACGGTTTTCTAACAGGATTAGGGACTTTTAAAAGCTTTTCTCTCATTATCCTTCGACCTTTTTCATAATCAGGTTCTTTAAGGTCGGATTTTAAAACAATATATTCGTCGTCTTGACTTGCTTCAAGCTCTTCTAAATATTCAGCTTCTAAATAATCCTGAAATTCTAAATCGTCAAGGTTTAAATCCTTTGAAAACGGAATAACAATCGGATTTTTTCCAAAAACATCAGTGATTGTTATTTCAAAACCGTCAAAATTATCTTTATATTTTAAAATATATTCTTTAACGTTCATTTATTTCACCTTCTGCGTCAATCAAAATCATATATAGATTTTCCCTGGCTTCGTTAAATTCGTCTAAAAGAATTTTGAGCCTTTCAGCATAGTCAGGGTTGTTTTTCATTATTTTAATAATTTTAACAGCGTTATTTTCCCATTCGTCGCTAATATCTTTTAAGTCATAAAAATTTGGAACAATCATAATTCGCACCTACTCTGAAGCATAATCAATTTGCCGTAAACATCTTCCTCGTCAGAATAATCAAACATATCAACGAGAGTATCGTCAAGCAGCTGTTGAGATAAATCGTCTTTGATATTATCAAGATTTGTTTTAAAATCTATTTTAACGGAAAAATGTTCATATTCGTCATAATCTTCAATTTTAACAGTATAACCTATGAGATTTTCAAAATTTGCTTCGATAAACTCACGAACTGTCATATTTTCTTTTCGTTCCCACGCAAACAGAATATATCTACACGGTTCTATTAAAATTTTTTCTTTTAAAGTATTTAATATATAAGGAAACTCAGAATTTTTATCTATGCTGTATAAAGTTCCTTTAACACAATTATCTAAATTTTGAAAATCTTCAAGGTGTTTTGCTCCGTAAAAAGATTTTCTAACACCTGGAATGATTTTAATCTTTTCTGTTTCGTTAATTCCGTAAATGGAATTTAAATTTATTCTCTCGTCTAAATCTAAAATCATTTGCTTTTCCTATTCTTTAAATAAACTTTCATAATAAAACCGATATTATATGCGATAGAACTCAATCCTTCATAAAAAATCCTGTCTATTTCACAAGGTAAATCGCGATGTGTATAATATTGATTTGAACTCATCAAGCTCCATAAAATGAAAATAATATCGTAAATATAAGAACTACTGAAAATTTCAGTTCGAATTTTTAAAATTTTTAGGTTGATATCTTCAAGCTCGTTAAATATTTTTTCAACGTTCATTTGACTTGAAAATTTTTCAGAGTCTTTTTCAAAAGTATCACAGCTATATTTTAAATATTCAATCTTTGTTAATTTTTCAATATCTTCTTTTGAAAGATAAAGATCTCTTATTCTACATAAATTTTTAACGGTTGTTTTAATACTTTCAAAACCGTCTGAAATAATTTCGGAAACTTCTTTAGGAAGCTCCCATTTTTCAGGTTCAACTTTAAAAATTTTAAAAATATTTTCAAGCTCTGAAATAATCTCCAAAGAATTTAAATTTTGATTTGTTAATTCTCTTCTTAAAATAAAATAATTTTTATTTAATTCCTTTAACTCGTTTAAAATTTTATTGTCCATTAGAATTTCCTTAAATTTATATCAACTAAAATTGTTGATTTTACAAAATAAAACAAATCTTGAATTTTATCAAATTCTTGAAGTTTTGAAATTTTTAAAAACTGTTTTAAAAAATCTAAAGCTTCTTTATAAAAGGTTAAAGAATTAAAACATGTTATCAAAAGATTTCCGTCATATACAGATACAGGTTCAAAACTATTTAAAATATTCTTTTCTTCTTTTAAATGAGATTTTAAATCTTCAAGAACTTCTTTAATTGTACATTCTTGATACATTCTAGTCAATTTTAAGAAAATTCTTGAAATCTTTGGAAGATCGATTTGATATATATTTTCCTTTAGAACAATCTCAGATTTTTCATTATGACAAATTACGTCATCAATAGAATATCGGGATAAATCCGAAGATTCAAAAACAACATTAAAATCATCAAATGATTTTAATTTTTCTAAAAGATTAGATTTTTTCATTTTCGGATATCCCACCAAATTACTACCATGATAACACAAAGAGTTAAACCGAGAACTAACAACGCGACGGGGTCGTCCCCGCCGTGTAATCTCCCATGTGAAGCTAAAATAAAAGGCGCAACATAAATCATAAATGTATTCCAAAAGGAACGAACTCACCGTTTATTTTTATTTCAAAATTAGATAAAAGTTCGTTCATCGAATAAGTATGACTTCCAATGTCTAGAGTTGTATAACCATCTTTACAAATATTATACCCTGTAAAAATTCCAACAGGTTCACACTCAAAACGTTTATTCTTTAAATATATAACATCTCCAAGTTTAAATTTTTTTAAAAATTCATTAGCTGTAAATTCTCTAAATTCAGGTTTAGCAACAAAAATTGTGAAAAAATGGCACCATTCAAAACCGTTATCAGTTTGAATACAAAACGGATAAATGTTTTTATCATCAACTTTAATTAGAATTCCACTTTTAAGTTTTTCAATATCTGAAAAATCCTTCATAAGATTTGAAAACAAAACCTTTTCGCCTATTAAAGGCTCAGTAGTGTCGAAAATATTATAAATAGGATATTTAATGAGTTTATCTACATCCATAATTTTTCCCTTTAGAGTTCTATAACATTTAATTCAACAGAAGGGTCAAGATCTTCATGTTCAACTTCTTCAAAAATAAAATCGTCTAAAATGTCTTCAATATCTCCGTTTTCTTTAATTTCGTTAAATGACTCGCAAGCTTCTTCATATCCCTGCCAGTTATCAACACCATTATTTAACAAGCAATTTAAAAATTCAGCATCTTCAATTAAAGATCTTAATTCACTTTCAGTTAAATGATAAATTTTTTCTTTCATATTTAATTTCCTTTTATATCGAAAAATAGAAAAATTTCAAAATCGTCATTGTATAAGATAAATTTAATTTTATTTTCCGTAAGCATTAAAGGTTCCCACGAATAAAGAGTCAAATTAAAATTATCTTCAAATAAAGCTCTAAGAGTTAAAAGAAAACATTCATTCCCAAACCCTGAATGAAAAAGTTCATTTAAACCTTCTAAAAAATTTTCTTTAGATATTTCATATTCATGATATCCGAATAATTTTTCAAGCACAGAAAACCCACCTTCTTTGAAGAGTTCTCCGCTGCTGCAGTAATAGACTTTCGTTTTGTCAAAATCTAAATATTGATTATCTTTTAAAAATTTAAACATTTTTAATTCTCTTATTATATAATAAAATAAAGAATTTGTAAATATCTTTTTATAGGAAAACGAGAGATTTTTCAAAAATCTCTCAAAAACCTTTAAAATTAGTTCTTAAAATAATTCATAATATCTTTCCAAGTTCCTGCAACAATAGGTTCTTCAAAATCGTTTTCTCTTCCCCAAAGTTCAGCTTCACCAAAATTATTATCAAATCCTGATGCTGGAACAATAGTATAAATTACGTCGCCTGTTTCACAATCTGCAATTCTAAAATCATCGTAAAGATTTCCGCAGCAAGGGCAGTTGTTCTTAAACCACACGTAAGAAGTATCAGGATTAAACTTCTTCTCAGCTCGTTTTTCGTTCAGTTTGTAAATCTTTGAAACA
>JAEEGL014406147.1_pt1 | contig 38847 bp, 17 predicted proteins | sample 9134231 | NCBI WGS metagenome assembly JAEEGL01 (sample SAMN16246548, study PRJNA631951) | gut metagenome | biome: gut microbiome; feature: rumen; material: fiber-attached | host: Bos | place: Iran: Karaj | collected 2018-10 | reverse complement strand
GTGTCGTAAAGGTACACAATTTTTACGACATAACAAAGGCCGAGCTTGGGAAAGTTCGGCCTTTGAGCTTTTTTTACAAAAAAGAGAGTGCGCCTATTTTGACACACCCTCATTCCTCATACCTTGAAGTCATGCTCTCTGTTCCCACTTCTTGAGGGAGGGTCGGGGAGAGGTTTCGAGGTTTCAATTACTCATTCTTAAACCCATAACCATTGGTGAAGCCACCATTGCTCAGCACGTTGGGAGTGAACGGCCAGTAGTGGAGCGGGGCTTTCACATAGTCGTAGTCATAGAAGAGATATTTGTAGTATTCGTCGGCTTTCTCCACCAGGGTCTTACCCCAGTCGGCGGCGGTATAGCCGTCTTCCAACGCAGCATTCACCTCAGCGTCGCTCAGTCGTGTGAAGAGACCTTTGATGGCCAGGTTGGTGTTGGTGTTGCCTTGATAGTCGAGGCCGAAGGCCGACCAGTCGTCGTTCACACCACGCCAGCTCGGGTAGAGCACCGGGTCGTTGGTCTTGTCGGCGGGACACTGAGCGGTCAGACGGTGGCCGTTGGCTGCCTTGGCATCCACCTGCTTGGTGTAGACGACGGAGGAGATGACATTGCCATTGGCAAACTGATAGTAGCCATTGGCTGCCAGCCCATCGATCATGGCCTTGGTCAGGTCTTTGATAGCCTTGATTTTCTTGGGCAGCAGACCAGTGCGGATGAGCACGGTGCGACGGTCTCCCTCGCCGGCAAACTCAAATCCACGCTCGTCGATGATGGCTTCGAGCAGAGAGCCTTCGCTCGAGATGAACTGGTCTACATTGGCTTTGCCTGCGGGGAACGCGCGCTCGCGGATGATGGTCAAGTATTTCTTTGCCTCGGCTTCATTGCCCAGCATGGCACATGCCTCGGCATAACCCAGATAGATCTCAGAGAGCCGCATGTATGGCCCGTTGATGCCCGACTTGCGCTGGTTGGCGGTCCAAGGCTTCTTCTGGCGGTTCTCATCCCATTTGTTGAGGGAGATGCCGCCGCCCTTGGCCTGTGAGCCAGGTGAGAAGGGGAGTAGTATCTCGGTGCCCTTGGCGCCGTCGCTGCCCGTCACGGTGCAGGAGACGTCGCGGCGCATGTCGTTGGGGTCGAACATGCCATAATAGAAGGCAGGGTTGATACGGCCCTGACCATAGTTTTTGCAGGGATAGTTGTTTTTGCTGGCGCCTGTCGAGGGGCGTCCGAAAGAGTAGGGACGCGCGTCGTTGCCGGCGCCCTGAGCGATGGCCACCTCGTAGATGGACTCGTCGGCATAGCCGTCGTCCTCGTCGTGCATCTGCTGGAAGAAGTACTGATAGGGGTTGCCATAGACACGGCCATTGTCAGCCTTGCGTGGGTCGGTGGCGTGGAACACGGCGCTGCCGGGATTATCAATGACAGCCTTGAAATACTGCTGTGCAAGCTGATAGTAATTCTTGTAATCGCTGCGGCGACCATAAGTGGCGCCATTGTTGGGCTCGCCCATCTGCTCGAAGGTCAGTGTGTTGCCCTTGCCGTCGGTGCGGGTGATGTCTCCCCTTCGTGTCTGATAGCCGCCGGCCTCAAGTGCGATACGTCCGATGAGTCCCTCGACGTAGGTGCGTGAGAAGTAGTTCTTGCCAGTGATGCCAGGTATGGACCCGAGACGGTACATAACCGGTGCGGCCTGCTGCAGCTCTTCGAGTACCACGTCGTAGATGGAGTCTCTTCCGCAGAGGTTGCCGCTGTCGGTGGTCTTGCCGGTGAGGTAGGGCACGTCGCCGAAGTATTTCAGCAACTCTCTGTAGGCGGTGGCTTTCAGCGCTACAGCCTCACCATAAAGCTGCCCCATGGTGCTCTCTGTTTTGGCGGCGAGCATCTCTTCAAATCCCTCTGAGGTCTGTATGGCCTGAATCACGATGTTGGCCTTGTTGATGATGGAGTAGAGCGATGCGTAGGTGTCGTTCTCTTTCTGATAACTGAGCAGACTGTATTCTCCGGCGTATTTGCCGTTCTGGTAGAATGTCTCGGGATAATGACGGCCTGGCTGATTGCTGAAGGCCTCGGGGTGGCGCTCGATGTCGGAGCCAGCCACGTCGGCGGCATAGAAGAGTCCGTCGCCGAACACTTTGTTCTGTGCGGCATTGAGCCAGTCGGCGTATGCGCCTTCAAGCGCAGCGCGTGCTGTCTCGCTGGTGGAGAACACAAATGCAGCATCAGTCTTTGATGGAGAGCCTGTCTCCAGATAGTCACTACATGACTGGAGGGTGAAGATGCCTGCTACGCAAAGTATAGAATATAATATTTTTTTCATATTGTTGTTTCCTCCTTAATAATTAGAATGCGACATTAAGACCGAATGTGAAAGTTCTCGCACGTGGATAGGCGTTCCAGTCGTAATTGGGCACGGGGAAGCCGTCCTGTCCGCCTGGACGTGTGTTGACATCGGGGTCGACACCATTGTAGCCTGTGAGACAGAAGAGGTTGCCACCAGTGAAGTAGACGCGCAGATTGCTGATGCCTACTTTCTTGGTGAGGGTCTTAGGAAGCGTGTAACCGATGGTCAGCGTGTTGAGGCGCAGATAGGATGCGTCCTCGATGAATTCTGACGACACCATTCCATACTCGCAGTAGGGCAGGGCATGCTTGGCATTGGCATTGAGGGCTGCAAGGGCAGAAGGCTCGGTGACGGCATAAAGGTTGCCACTGCCGTCTACGTCATACATTCTCCAGCAGTCGGCGATGAAGTCGAGGCGGTTCCATCCGAAGCTGGTGTTCTTGTTACCCATCATAGAGTGCATGCGGTTGGCGTTGTACACGTCGCCGCCAATCTGATAGGTGAAGCCCACTGAAGCGTCGAATCCCTTGTAGCTGGCGTTGATATTGAAACCGCCAGTGTGCTGTGGCATGGTGTGACCGATGACGGTGGCGTCGTCTTCTGTCACTGTGCCGCTGCCGTCGGTATCCTCAAATTTCACGACGCCGGGGAATGCCACCTGACCCTCGGGCAAGTTGTAATACTGTCCGCCGGCATAGTTGACCACGCCGCTGATGTCGGGCACGCCTGATTTCAGTTTCCACACGCCATTCTCCACGGTGAAGTCATCGACGGTGTAGAATCCTGCCGACTTATAACCGAAGATGGTTCCTACAGGCTCACCCTCACGGATGATATAGTCATTGTATGGACGTTTCATCGATGAACCCCAGTTGGTGTGAGTGTCGGCATTGACACCTTCCATCACTTTCTCCACATTGTTCTTATTATAATTGTAGGTGCCGTTGACACTCAGTTTGAAGTCCTTGGAACGTACAATCTCATAGAAGAGAGCCAACTCAATACCCTTGTTGGAGGTCTCGCCCACGTTTTGGAACTGATAACTGTGGCCGGTGGTCTCTGCCACGGGCACTTTCATAAGGATGTCTTTGGTGGTGTTCCAGTAGGCGTCGATGCTACCACGCAGTTTGCCGTTCCAGAAGCCAAAGTCGATACCAAGGTTGCGTGAGACGGTGGTCTCCCATTTCAGGTCGGGGTTGGCCAGGATTTCACCGGGCGAGAAGGTCACGGTGCGCTTGTCGCCGTTCCATACCACGCTGGGCACCCAGTATTCCTTCCAAAGGCTGGCGTCGATGGCGTCGTTGCCGGAGGTACCGTATGAGAGACGCAGTTTCAGGTTGTCGAGCCAGTCGCGTGTGTTGGCCATGAAAGGCTCTTCTGAGATACGCCATCCGAGGGCTGCTGAGGGGAAGTAGCCCCAGTGATGGTTGGGGGCAAAGTTAGAGCTGCCGTCAGCACGGAATGTGGCGGTAAAGAGGTAGCGGCTCTGATAGTCATAAGTGACACGTCCGAACCATGAGAGGGTGTGCTTCGGCTCACCGATGGTGTTTTTGAAGTCTGACAGTTTCTTGGTCTGGTCATAATAGTCGTCTTTCATGTTGTACATATTAATCAGACCAAAAGCACGGTCCATGTCAAATTCACTGGGGAAACCGGCACCAGTCACAGTGCTGCTGTTAGATTTGCTGGCCAGCACCTCATTACCTGCAAGGAGAGAGAGGTTGTGGTCTTCACCAAGACCCTGCACCTGATAGTTGAGGGTGGAGGCCCAGCGCACGCCATAGCCATTGCCCTTGGTCAACTCAGCCTTGTTATAGGGGTTGGTGGACTGTCCGCCGTCCCAGTCGCGGGTCTCGCTCCAGTTGCGGCTCAGTGAGAGTTCAGACTTGGCGGTCAGACCCTTGATGATGTTCCATGTCAGCGCGCCCATACCGTGAATGCGGTTGCGGGTGGTGATGCGGGTGTAATTGTCGATGATGGCTGTCGGGTTGAAGCTGTCTTCCACACTGGAACTACCCATACTCAGCAATGCGGGGTCGTTTGTGCCGAGTGGGTTGTCGATAGGTCGGTAGCCATAGACGGAGTTGCCCGAGGCGTAGTCGAAGTTGGTGCCCTCAAATTTGATCTCGCTGTAGCGGAGGTCGGCGTCGAAGGTCAGGTTCTTGGTGATCTTCTGAGAAATCTTGAAGTTGGCGTTCCAGCGGTTCATGCCCGATTTGATACGGATACCATCGTCGGTCAGATAGTTGACGGTGGCATAATATTTGGTGTTCTGGTTGCCGCCGGAGAGTGAGAGGTCATGGCTCCAAGAGGCTGCGGAAGAGCGCATCACATCGTCCACATAGTTGTGCACGCCCATATTTTTATACTCATTGAGGTGGTTGCCGTTGGCTGCGCCCAGTCCGAAATACTCTGCGATGCCATCAGCCTCGTTGTTGGCCAGGGCGTCGGCATAACTCCAGTTGTGCAGCACATAGCTGTAGGCGTCCATCACGTCGAGGGTTTTGGGGTTCTTCTTCAACTGGTAGTACATGTTGTATTTCACCTTGGCGGTGCCATCGCCACTGGAACCCTTGGTGGTGACAAGAATCACACCATTGGCGCCTCGTGCACCATAGATGGCTGTCGAGGCACCGTCTTTCAGCACGTCGATGCTTTCGATGTTGTCGGCGGGAATGTCGCTGATGTCGCTCACCTGCACACCATCAACGATAAACAGCGGGTCGTTGCTCTGGGTGATAGAACCACCACCGCGTACGCGGATGGACATGGTAGCACCCGGACGACCGTCCTGAGACATGACGCTCACACCAGGCAACTGACCTTGCAGGGCCTGTGCCACGTTAGCCACTGGATTGGCAGCCAGTTTGTCACCGCTGACAGATGCCACTGCACCAGTCAGGTCGCGGCGTTTCATGGTGCCGTAACCAATCACCACCACATCGTCGAGGGTGGTGTTGTCTTCCTGAAGCACGATGTTGAAGTTGTTCAGACTGCCCACTTTCAGTGTCTGGGTCTTGAATCCCACATAGCTGACGGTGAGCGTAGTCGAAGGTGAGACACCGCTCAGGGTGAAGTTGCCATCGAGGTCTGTGACCACACCCTGACTTCCTCCGGCAGAGATGGTCACACCGATCATAGGTTCACCACTGGCGTCTTTCACGTTTCCCTGTATTGTCTTCTGGGCGTAAGCCACAAAACAAACCAGGGACAAAAGCGAAGCCAAGAAGGCTCTTCTGATTTGTGAATGCATAAATAATTGTTTTAGTTAAAGATATTATTAGTTAGATGATATATGTCACCTAAATGAAAAAATCTCTTTGAAACAGGTGTAGATTTTGCATATTTTGTAGTTCGCGCTGCGAAATTAATAATATTTTTTGATTCATCAGTCATAATTGTCTCATTTGTTGAAAAAACAGTTCAGTTTTAACTAAAAACACAACCTCATTCCAGTTTTTTTCTTTGTACTTTTGCACCAAAGTGTTACTTTTGCATGAGAGTGTAAGATAAATCCTACATTTATATGAAAAAGTAAAACTATCCCCTGCTTTGGATTATTTCGTTGCTCCTGTTCATCTTAATTATGCCATTACGAGGGAAGAGCAATCGGCCCACGAAGGGCAATGGCGGTCACAACTCGGTAGGCACTGGCTTCGGCAACTCCAATAGCAACCGTAGCGCCTCGGCTTCCATTCCTGTCCGCACGTTCGGCAACTCTACGGCGACTCAGGTCGGCAAGGTCAACACTGGCAGCAATGCACCTCGCAGATACTTCGGTGGCGCCTGCAGATAATGCCTAGCATAACGATAGTCCAACTCTCTATACATAGCATGGGCAACCATGATGCAAAAATCCCCACATCCTCTGCTTCAGAGTTTGTGGGGAGATTTTATTTCATTCAAGTTTCACACAACTTGCAAGTTGTTAAGTAGTTATCGCTTCGCTCAGGAGTTAAGCCATTACTACAGTTCATCATAAGTAATTGACCTCAATGGCATCAAGTAGAAGGCTTATGAGAGTAAGAATGGACAAATGAATCATTTGGCTTAACTCCTTCACTCCTGAACTCCTAAAAAAGTTCTTCCTCTTGTGCCGACGTGTGGTAGACGACCTCTTCGGCCCGAGTGATGCTGGCTGCGGAGAAATAGCCGAGACAGCCGCCGCTGATGTTGCTGATGGGGTTGGCACGCCCATTCTGGCCTACAATGAGGGAACGGAAGAAGTCGTAGACAGGATGGTCGATGACCATTAGATAGAAGTTGACGATGTCACCGTCATAGAGGATGTAGTCCCAGTCTTCTTCCTCATCTTCTTCTGCTATCTTCTCCGTCATGCAGATGATGTCACGATAGATGCGTCCGGGCGGGTTGCCACGGTCGTCAAAGACATTCCAGCGGTAGGCTTGCCCTTCATTCTTATCCTTTCCTCGTGGGTGTGTCGTCTGGCGGTCCATCCGATACAGATAATAGTTTCTGATGTCTGGCTCCGGGTCGCTGGCCCACACTTCGAAGGCCAGCATACGGTCGCTCAGGATGTTTTGCCATACAAACTCCGTGGAAAGGATGGTTGACGGGAGGGGCATTGTTGACTCTGCCTCATAGTGGGCACCCTCGAAATCCACGCTCAGATGATAGGTGGTGCCGGGAACACCAACGGTGGGCGAATGGTAGTGACCTGTGGCGGCATCGTAAGTGAGCACTGTGGTCTGTTCATCGGTAGAAATGGTGACGGTGGCTCCTGGCAATCCGGGCGATAGCGTCGCCTCTTCCATGGACCGTGTATGGGTAATGACGACATCCATCCCCTCGTTGGTCACTTGTCCTTGGATGGTGGTGAGGACGGCGGTCGAGGGATAGTCGATGTCGATCTCTTTCTCACAGGCGGTGAGGAGGAGCAGCAACAGGGTGTATGTCAGATATTTGGCCATGTCAATACTGGATGGTGAATGAAACAGATGGGACGATGCCGAAGAGGGCGGTCAGCGTGGCTTTCGTGCCCGTAGGACGTGAGGTGTCGTTGTCGAATTGGATGACGAAGGGATTGTAGCGGCAGTAGGCATTGTAAATGCCGAAGGCCCAGATATGCTTTGCGCGGCGCAACTGCCGGGTGTACGTGGCGCTGAGGTCAAGACGATGGTAGGCAGGCGCGCGGTAACCGTTGCGCTCGGCATAATAATAGTAAGTGCTGCCGTTGATCTCGTATTTGGCACTTGGGACGGTGAGCGCCTGACCGGTGGTGTAGCGCCACAGAGCGGAGAGTTCCCAGCGAGGTGAGGCTTGATAGAGGCCCACAAGACACAAGTCATGGCGGCGGTCGTTGCTGGCGGTATACCAACTGCCGTTGTTGATGCCTTCAATCTTGTTCTCTGACCATGAGAGCGTATAACTGGCCCATCCGGTCAGCCGACCGGTGTTCTTGCGCATACACAGTTCGAGGCCGTAGGCGCGTCCTTTGCCGCCCAGCAAAAGCCGTTCGATCTCAATCTCTGAGTGGAATGATTTGCCATCACGGTAGTCATAGACATTCTTGATCTGTTTGTAATAGGCTTCCGCAGAGAAATCATATTTCCCGGTAGCGGTAATGCTGTTCCATCCTAAGGCCACTTGGTCGGCTTGCTCAGGGTGGAGGAGGTTGCTCGTCATCGTATAACGGTCGAAAGGCATTGACATCGAACTGCCCCGGATGGCATGGATGTCTTGCGTGGTGCGGCTGTAGCCGACCTTAAGGCTGTTGCGCTTTTTGATGCGGTAGTTGGCACTCAGTCGTGGCTCTAGATCGGCGTAGGTCTTCACGATACTACCGCTGCTGGGATGGAAGGTGTGGGTGATGTCGCCGTTGGCATTGAGGTGATAATAGGGTTGGCCTCCAAGAACGGAGAAGAGGTGCAGACGGAGGCCAGCGGAGAGATTGAGATAGTGGCTCACCTTCCATTCCTGGTTGATCCAAGCGGTGTTGACCCATGCGTCACGTTTCTCCCGCTGGTGAAGCAGGTTGACGTCCCACTCGGCTGACTGGAGTTGCAGATAGGTGGACGAGAGTCCGTATTTGAGGCTGTAGGAGCGGGTGGGGTTCCACGTCTGGTCGTGCTGAAAGGTCAGATGGCGGATGAAGCCTTTCATCTGATAATAGATATTCAGCATGTCGATGCCCACATCGTCAGTGAAGTCACTGTAGGTCATTGCCGTGTGGAGATAGAGATGGTCATTGGCTGTATGGAGCCAGTGGCCATTGACGGAGGTATTGCCCCACGCCATGTCCATCAGGTCTTCAATGCCCATGTTGTCTCTTCCACGGTAGAAGGAGAGGGTGAGACGGTCACGAGGTCCAGCCACGAAGTTCAGCTGGATGTTGGCGTCATAGAAGTTGAGGGTGTTGTCCTTGTATTGATCTGTGGCTTTGAGGAAGAGGTCGAGATAGGAGCGTCTGAAAGCTGCCAGATACGATGCTTTGTCCTTTTGGATGGGACCATCCACCGTGAGCTGGGCCGACAACAGGCCAATGGTGCCCTTGAGGTGATGATGCTCGCTGTCGCCGGGCCGTGTGCTGATGTCGAACACAGACGAGGTGCCGCCGCCATATTGCGCGGGCACCATCCCTTTGTAGAGGGAGGCGTTGCCCAGTGCATTGTCATTGAAGGCGGAGAACAGTCCCATCAGGTGACCGGCGTTGTAGATGGTGGCACCGTCGAGAAGAATCAGGTTTTGGGCAGCGGTGCCGCCTCTCACCTGATAGCCGCTCGAACCTTCGCTCTCGCTCTTCACGCCGGGCAGCAACTGGAGGTTTTTCAGGATGTCGCGCTCACCAAATAGGGCGGGCACTTTGGCCATCGTGCCCACGTCTATCTTCTCCACACCTACCTGCACCTCCTCTATCCGGCTTTGAGCAGAGCGGGAAGTGACCGTCAACTCCTCCAAAGTGTCTTCCCGCACCACGTCATCGGTTTGGGCAAGAGCAAATAGTGGCAGTGCTGACAGCAGGAGTGTAATTTTCTTCATCTTGATAGAGGCGTCAAGTATTTCTATATAACTGAACTTTCCCACCCTTTTTTATCACGAATTAGAGAGATTTGTCGAAGACCCACGAGGAACGCAGTAATTAGAGAATTTTCTTTTATGATGGAATTGATAGGAATTTGAGATGAAATGACAAGTCATTTCCTAACGCTATTGCGTATGTTCGCGTCGCTTGCGACGACAATTCTTCAAAAATCTTCTCATCTGATTATGAATTCTAAAATTCGTAAATTCGTGAAAAATAAAACTCTGGCGTTATCTGTGAGGGTGGAAAACTTCAGTTTATAACCAAATGGTTAGGGAATGAATGGTTTCTAACGTATTACAGTCTTTTTCCCATTGATGAGATAGATTCCCTTGGGAAGATGGGATGTGGACATTCTACGGCCTTGAAGGTCGTAAACCACTGGCTGCTTCACGGATTTGCTGACTGGTGAACTGATGCCTACTGTACCTACGCTCAGCGACATGCAAGCCCGCTGCGTCAAACTGCTTCCAAGCACAGCCGTTCCCAAGTCGCTGCCTGTTTCCACACCATCGAGATAAACATCGTAGGAGCCTTCATTCGCAAACATAACCTTGAAGCTGACTGATTCTTCCTGAGCCGAGGCAACGGTGAATTCAGTCGATTCTGCTTGGACGAAATCACCGGTTTCACAGTTGATGAAGGTGGCCTTGAGATTGCCAGAGAACTTTCGGGAATCACGGTTTCTAATGGTTATCGACAAGGGGGTCTCCTGGCCTGCTTCCACATGGCCATCGGTGGCCATCAGCTGAGACGTTGCTTCCAACTGCACATTATTGCTGCTTGAATAGATGAACACACGGTGGCCCAACGTGAGCGGATTCAACAATGTGCGCTCGCCATCAGGAGTTAGATAGCGGAAGCTGAACCGATAAGCGCCCTGCAGAGGATACAATTTTACTGGTAAATCACGAGAGGTATTGCTGATACTATTCGCATTGATGGGGTAGTCGGGCAGCGAACAAATGAAGACCTCATCACCTCCTCCTTCGGGTTGGGCATAGAGATTGATGACGACATTTCCTCCGATAAGGTTGGCGCTATAGAGCTGTGAAGAATAGAATTTGGGCTTGTCGTTCTGGTGGTAGGCGTCTTTGGCCAGCACCTTGATATCGGCACTTTCAGAAGCACCGAAGATACCATAAATATCCGAAGCAGACGTGGGTACGTCAAGGATGGGGTATGTTGGCTTGTCAGCAACATCGATGACGATGTCCTCGCCGGTGGCATTCTCCCATTTGATAGAATTGTTTGTAGGACTTTCGAAATCAAACTTGTAGCTGCCCATGGGCATTCCGAAGCCGTTCTCGGGGTTCACAGGTCTCACACGATAGGCACATTTTGCCTTCACGCCGGGATAATAGGTCGGCAACTTTGTGTTGACACCCGAACCTTGCTGAATGTAGACATTCCCTGTTTCTAAATTGGCAAAGGGGAGGTTAGGGAAGGTGGGTGAATTTCTGCCTCTAAAGTCTTTATCATGTTCCATATCAAGCATCACATAGAAATAGCTGCCGGCATAGACGTCGCTGATGGTCTGGAAATCGTGCACGTAAAGCAACTCGTCTTTGTTCACCATTTCGTCGCTCACATAGTATTGGCCGTCTCTGACTTCCACCGTCGCCATGTATTCTGAAGGCCATTCAGCCACCTTCCACGTGGATGGGTCATACTCGTCGCCGGAAATGAGCCTGACCTCATACGTGCCGTCTGGTATGTCAACCTTGCCGTTGCCAGAACCGCCGACAACAGCTCCGTTGCTGCCTCTGACTGTTATTTTCGAACCGTTGATGTGATAGTATGTGCTACTATAATAAGTGCCTATCCAATCTGCGAGAAGTATGGGGTTGGTTTCTGGATTCATGGGTTCACCCGCCTTGATGAAACCATGTCCCACGTTGTCGTCGATTGTGTGATAATAGTTGGTGGTGACGGCTGTGAATGAGCAGTTGTAAGTGGAATAATTTTCATTCTTGATGGGGTTAGCCACCATCATGCCCACCTGCACCAGTTTCTCTTCGTAGGCCTCACCGGCGCTACGCGGACAGATGTCGACAATCATGCGCTGGTCGGTAAGGAAACCGCTGCCGGTATAAGAAGGCGGCCTGGAAAAGGTGATGTCATAGTAGCCGTCATCGAGCCCTGCCCATCCCCAATTCACGTGACAAAGACCGTCTGCATCGATACCGTCTACAACGTATGCGTGGTTGCCACCGGCATAAATAATTGGTCGTCCTTCCAGCAGATTGCGCTGTAGAGTAGACATCCACATCTCAGTTGAAACAAAGGGGCGGTAGTAGTAGTTGCAATTGAAGTCGTAGTGCTGCTGCAATGCCACAAAAGGCATGCATCCTGTCGTGTTATAATCCTTATACTCACAATGACATGCCACACTGGCTTCGTATATCAGACGTGCCACGGCTTGCTCTTGCAACTCCGTGTAGTGGCCTTCTTCGTAAACGGGCAGCATATTTGCCCAGTCATATCCACCTTTCGAGAAGTCTACAGAAATCTCAGCCTTTGTGTACGGGTCGACATATTCTTCCACCACTTGCGATGTGTTGGCTGACTGATAGTAGTAGAGCACCTGGGCAAGGGCCACCGTTGTACAGCCAGCCTTAGTGTTTTCGCCGTTATAAGTGGGACACATGTGGTTGAACGGTTCATTCTGCCCCCAAGCAGAGGTCAGTAAAGGGGCGACAGGGGTGTAGTCAAAATGGAAAGGCGCTCTTGGGGCAGATGATGCATCTGTAGCGGACAGTTCTTCCTGCGCTGGATAATTCTCCAGCCATTGCCTCATAGGTTCGGGCATGTTTTCCTCAGAGAAGTTGCCCCGATCAGAATATCCTATCACGACAGGTTGCCCTTCCTTATTCTGCAAAAGAGCGAATCCACCGCCATCTACCTCAAATACCTTGACGCGCTCGGCAATGAGCGGCGAGGCCAGCGTCAGCTCTTTCAACTGTCGGTCGGCAATCGTTCGCTGCAGCCTATTTTCTAAAAACGACTTCGCTTTTAGTCGACGAATATCTCCTTTTCCATCGTTTGCCAAAGTCATAGCATGACTGTATGCCAACAGCAAGACCACGATTGATACTACTTTTCTCATGCTGTATACTCTTTTTTTATTTATGAATAGTGCAGCCATTTATCATTAATATTTCAAGTTTTGCAAATACTCAACTTGCAGGTAGTTAAGGATTTAAGTAGTTATCGCTTCGCTAAGGAGTTAAGCCAAATGAATCGTAGGCTGTCTCTCTTTAGCCATCAGATGTAATGGCTTAACTCCTTAACTCCTTTAACTTCTTAACTTCTCTCAACTTGCGAAAGTTGAGTTAATATTTTATCCGTTCAACCTTTCTTGCTAGAATCTCACCTAAAATCCACCAAAATCCTGAACACTTTGCCAGGATGGGCGGCCCACTCTTGCATGGCCTCATGAGCTTCCTCGGGTTTTACTTCCCGGCTGATGAGTTCGTCGACCGGACAGTTGCCTTTCTCGATGTAATGGATGACGGCACGGAAGTCGGAGGGCTGAGCGTTGCGCGAACCGCGGATATCGAGCTCCTTTTGTACAAAAAATTTGGTCTGGAACGACACTTCAGTCTTGGCATAGCCGATGCAGATGACGCGGCCGGTGAACGCCACCTCGTCGACAGCCATCTGATAGGTGACAGGGCTGCCCACCGCCTCGATGACCACGTCTGGTCCGAAACCGGAGGTCATCTCCAACAGGCGCGCGTGTACATCATCTGTCAGCGTGTTGATGGTGTAGCTGGCACCCATCTTTTTGGCCAACGCCAGTTTCTCATCGTCGATGTCTGCGGCCACCACCGTGGCACCACGTTGTGCCGAGCGTACGATGGCGCCCATACCCACCATTCCGCACCCGATGACCACAACCACGTCGATGTCGGTCACTTGAGCACGGCTCACGGCATGGAATCCCACACTCATGGGCTCTATCAGGGCGCAGGTGCGTGGGTTGAGCAGTCCAGCAGGTATGATTTTCTCCCAGGGCAATACGAGATATTCGCGCATGGCGCCATCGCGCTGCACACCCAGTGTCTCATTGTGCTGGCAGGCATTGACGCGTCCGTTGCGACAGGAGGCGCAGTTGCCACAGTTGGTATAGGGGTTGACGGTCACTACCATGCCTGGTTTGAGACCCTCAGGCACGTCCTTACCCACAGCTTCGATGACGGCTCCCACCTCATGTCCGGGGATGACGGGCATCTTCACCATCGGGTTTTTGCCTAAATAGGTGCTCAGGTCTGATCCGCAAAATCCCACATACTGGAGACGGATCAGCACCTCGTTGTCTTTCATCTCTTGCCGTGGTATCTGCACCACCGACATGGCTTGTTCTTGACTGATTTGTATAGCTTTGCAAGTTTTCATTCTGACATGTTTTTAATATAGGGTAAATCAATGATATGCTGAATGCCATAGAAACGGCGGGCATTCTCGCCAAGGAAGAGGCTCTTCTGCTCTTCGGTCAGGTCCTTTGACTTGACGATGAAATCGTAGGACATACGGTAGGTGATGGCAGTGATGGTGCGCGGGTAGTCGCTGCCCCACATCAGCTTGTCCCATCCTGCGATGTCGGCAGCCTCGCGGATGGCTCTGACGGCAGTGGGGTAGGGGTAGAACTCGGCATTGTAGAGCCAAGTGATACCTCCTGATTCTATCATCACATGCTCGTTGGTAGCCAGGGCAATCTGTGCGCGCCAACTGCTGTTCTCCCAGGGATTGACCGTGGGTGGATCGGCCATGCCTAAGTGACCGATGGCGATGCGAAGACGTGGACACTCGGCGATGACCTCACGCAGTTCGCCCACTTGGCGGTCGCCGTCGGCGAGGGTGATGGAGAGATATTTCCCATTTTCCTCCATTAGTCGAAACATCCGCATCATCTCCGGACTGTTGAGCGGTTTCCCCAACAAGCGGTGTCCGGGGATGGCCAGACCGTTGAAGGACTTCAGCAACGTGGCGGCCTGTTCCTCAAAATGGTCGCTGAGATAGTCGGCCATGCCATAGACGAAAAAGCGGTCGGGGTATTGTTTCCCCACTTCGGCCAGATAGTCGTTCTGCATACCGTCGATGAACTCCTGCACCACGACAGCGGCGGTCACCTGGGCATAGTCCATATTGGCCAAAAACACTTCGGCAGAGTTTTTCCCGTCAATCATAAAGGGCGGGAGCATCTGCACCTCCTCGTCCAGGAAGATGGAGCGGCCACGGGTCGTGGTCTGTATTTTCTTCCCGTTCCATGAGGTATCTTGCCTAAGCCATAAATGGCTGTGTGCGTCGATAATCATTATAATTTTAAATTATGGATTATGAATTATGAATTCTTTCGCTCAGCCCTCTAATGTAATGTCTGAACTCCTGAACTTCTGAACTCCTAAACTCCTGAACATCATGAATTCTTCCACCTCACGCCCATCTGGTCGCCGATGATCTCTTGTACCTCTTTGACCAACTGCTCGTCCATCGGTTCGCTGGCATACTGTATGTTCTTCAGCACATTCTGTGGATTGGCGCTGCTGAAGAGGGTGGTGGCGATACGGGGATTGAGATGGGTAGAGAACTGCACGGCCAGTTTCTCGATAGGATAGTTCTTCTCTGCACAATGGGCCACGGCTTGGCGGCAAGCCTCTTTCAAAGAGGCAGGCGCAGGATGCCAGTCGGGGGTGCCACGCTGTGACAGCAGGCCCATCGAGAGGGGCGATGCATTGATGACACCGACATTGTTTTGCTCGAAGAAATCGAGATAGTCGAGCAAGAGGGTGTCGTTCAGGCTATAATGGCAGAAATTGAGCACACTCTCCACCGTGCCGCTGTCCACATGCTCGATCACCCATTTCAGGTTCTCGGGCTGCAGGTCGGTGATGCCCACATGGCCAACGTCGCCTTTCTTTTTCAGTTCCACTAAGGCAGGCAGCGTCTCGTCGGCGATTTTCTGAAGTCCTCCTTCCATGTCGCCCTGAAACTCGATGTCATGGACGTTGATCAAGTCGATGTAGTCGACATGAAGCCGCTTCATACTCTCATAAACACTGTCCGTGACTCTTTGGGCGGAATAGTCCCAGGTGTTGACACCATCCTGACCATATCTGCCCACTTTGGTGGAGAGAAAATATTTGTCACGGGGGATGTCTTTGAGGGCTTTGCCCAAAACCGTCTCTGCTTTCAGATGACCATAATAGGGTGACACATCAATGAAATTGATACCGTGGTCAATGGCTGTGAACACAGCCTTGATGCCTTCTTCCTCACGTATGCTATGGAACACGCCTCCCAGTGAACTGGCACCGAAACTGATGTTCGACACCCGCATACCTGTCTTGCCGATTTCGTTGTATATCATAATTCTTTTGTTAAAACGCCCCAAAATTACACATTTTCTGAGAAATGACAAAAAGTATGTCTTCGGATTTTCCGGATGGCCGGGATTTTCCGTGCTTTCCGGATTTCCTGTCTTTCCGGGGAGTCATGAGACGACCGCAAGATAGCGAATGTGATAAAAAATCTTTGCAGAAATAGCTTTTCATATTTGGATAAGTTGCTTTTTTTATGTATTTTTGCCGAAAATAACATCTATTAGCAAAAAAACTCTGCTAACCAGCTAAAGCAAATATTGTAGGTGAAAATTCAAATATTTAAGCGAAATTGATTTAAATCAAGTTAATTTTGCATCTTGTAAGAATATACCTGCATATTCAGAGCTATTTATTTAGATCAAACATCAATAATAACCTAACATAATAACCAAAATGAAGAAAAGAAAGTTTGTCATGGGACGCCCCCTATTACTGACGGCTTTGTTCTCGATGTCACTATTGCCGGGACACTTTGGTGTGATGCCCACTTCTGCAGCCCCTATGGAGCAGCAGCAGGCAGGTGTGGTTACCGGTACGGTGGTAGATGAGACAGGTGAGTCGGTTATTGGAGCGACCGTCGTTGTCAAGGGCGGCGACGCGTCCAAAGGAACCATTACCGATTTTGACGGTAATTTCTCCATTCAGTGCAAGCCAGGTGACCAATTGCAGATTTCATACGTAGGTTATGAGACAATGGTCGTCGAAGCAAAGAATGGCATGCGTGTGCAGTTGAAGAGCGACGCCATTGCGCTGCAAGGTGTTGAGATCGTGGCCTATGGTGTCCAGAAGAAAGTGACCGTCACTGGTGCGCTGTCTTCTGTCAAGGCAGAAGAACTCACCCGCACGCCAGTGTCATCTGTCAACAACGTGTTGGCCGGTCAGCTCTCTGGTGTGACCACTGTGCAGTATTCTGGTGAGCCTGGTAGCGATGCTGCCAGCATTTTCGTTCGTGGTCAAGGCACATGGGCCGATTCTTCACCGCTCATCCAGGTGGATGGTGTAGAACGTGAAATGTGGGATATCGACCCCAATGAGATTGAGAGCATCACCGTGCTTAAAGACGCTTCTGCCACCGCTGTGTTTGGTGTGCGTGGTGCCAACGGTGTCGTGCTGATCACGACCAAGCGTGGTGCTGAAGGCAAGGCCAATATCTCTTTCAATGCCTCTTTCTCGGCCCTCACACCAACAAAGATGGTCGAGCAGACGAGTTCTTACGAATATGCCACCTTCCATAATGCTATGCGTAAGAACGACGGAAAAGACCCGTATTTCTCACAGAGTGTACTTGACATGTTCCAAAATGGCACCGACCCCATCCGCTTCCCAAGTATGAAGTGGACGGAGTATCTGATGAAGGATGTGACATTGCAGCAGCAGCACAATGTGAACATCTCTGGTGGCAACCAGACGGTGAAGTACTTTATCTCAGCAGGTATGTTCACACAAGATGGTATCTTTGAGGAGTTCGACCGTCCCTATGACTATGGCTATCAGTATCAGCGTTTCAACTACCGTACCAACTTGGATATCAACGTGACGAAGTCTACTCTCGTGAGCTTCAACATCTCTGGTAAGGTGGATGAGTCATGCAAGCCCCACACAGGTCAGTCTTCCGACCAGATGATCCGTGAGATGTACTGGGCTTCTCCATTCAGCAGCCCCGGTATCGTCGACGGACGTTACATCGTCACCAGTATCGCTGAGTCTGACAACTATGTGGATGAGATACTCAAGCCACAAGGTGAGACCGCTGGCGTGCTCCCCTTCGCCACCAGTACACCTATGGCTTACGCCATGAACCAGCCTGGTGCATTCCATTATAATAATAATAAGCTGCAGATGGACCTCGTGCTCGATCAGAAGCTCGATTTCATCACCAAGGGTCTCTCCATGAAACTGAAGGGTTCTTACAACAGTTCCTATCAGGTGCGTAAGGAGATCACCAACAGTCAGGCTACTTATACTCCAGTCTATCATAAATATGTGCTGACCGACGATAATGGCGATCCCATCCAGACAGGCGAAATGCCCTCTTTCGACAAAGATGGCAACCCCATCACCATACCCGTCTATGCCTGGGGCGAGCGTACAGATTACCGTCTGAGCAGTGATAACACCGACCCTGTGTACAGCAATTCTTCACCATCAAAAGGACGTAACTGGTATGCTGAGGGATCGCTTAATTACAACCGTTCGTTTGGACCTCACACCGTCACTGCTCTTGCTCTTTACAACCAGAGCAAGGAATATTACATTGGTGGTGACTACCCTGACATCCCCCGTACCTACGTTGGACTCGTGGCACGTGTGACCTACGACTGGAACAACCGCTATATGGCAGAGTTCAACTTCGGTTACAATGGTTCAGAGAACTTCGCTCCTGGCAAACGCTTCGGCTCGTTCCCCGCAGGATCAGTGGGATGGTTGGTCAGTGACGAGGCTTTCTTCAAGCCCTTTAAGAAAGTGGTCAGCTTCCTCAAACTCCGTGCATCATGGGGTCTTGTGGGTAACGACAAGATTGGTGGCAAGCGTTTCATGTATATGGCTGACCCCTACATCGTCAATCAGACCAATACATTCGACCGCTTCACGTATACCAGTGTTAATGAGCCTGCCTTCGCCTACGTCTTCGGTATTGAGAACGGCACAGCCACTAAGGGTGCTTACGAAAGTTCTAAAAACAATCCCGAGGTAACTTGGGAAAAGGCCTTCAAGCAGGACTACGGTTTCGACATGAACTTCTTCAACGACCGTCTGCGCACCACCTTTGATTTTTATAAGGAGCATCGTACAAACATTCTTGCACAAGACTTGACCATACCAGGTTTCTTGGGATTCAATCCTCCCTATAGCAACTTCGGTATCGTAGACAGCCAAGGATGGGAGCTGACAGTCAACTGGCAGGACAAGATTGGTTCGGACTTCCGCTATTCGGCCAAGCTGAATCTCTCACACAACCAGAACAAGATCATCGAAGACCGTCAGGAACCTCAGGAGAACGACTACATGTATAAGGCTGGTCACCGCATCGGCTCGCGCTTGCAGTACAAGTTCTGGAAACTTTATTACGAGGGTGCCGAGGCTGACTATGAGAAGGAATTCGGCTCTCCGTTCCCCACACAGCTCGTGACACAGCTCTATCCTGGTGACGCTGTTTTCGTCGACCTTGACAAAAACGGCAAAATCGACGCCAATGATCAGAGCCGCGACTACGGATACACTGACGACCCACAGTACATCGCTGGTCTCAACCTCGCCCTTTATTACAAGAACTTCTCGTTCAGCACTCAGTTCACGGGTGCGTGGGCAGTGAGCCGTGTCTTGGGTGATGTCTTCCGCCGCCCGTTCCAGAACCGTTCCACTGTGCTGGATGGTGGTTTGCTTCGCTATCACCTTGAGAACACTTGGACACTTGATAACCCCAACCCCAACTCAGATTATCCTCGTGCCTCATGGGAGAATGCAGATCAGAACTACGCTGGTAGCACACTGTATGAGAAAGATGCCAAGTATCTGCGTCTGAAGACTATTCAAGTAGCATATGACTTTAAGTTCCCATTCATGAAGAAGCTGGGTCTCAATCAGTTGCAGCTTGCACTGAGCGCCTACAACCTCTTCACACTCACTCCATATAAGTTCGGCGATCCTGAGGCACGTGCCAGCACAACGCCGTCTTATCCTCTTCAGCGTACCTATACCGCAAGTCTCAAACTTGGATTCTAACATATAATATAAAAAGGTATAAGAATATGAAACTTTATCATAAAATAACAACAGGAGTGGTGGCGCTAATGATTGGCAGCATGACGTTCACTGCTTGTACCGACGATATCAAGTTCGGTAATGCCTTCATTGAAAAGACTCCGGGTGGAACTGTGTCACTCGACACCGTGTTCAACAGTGCCGAATATACCAAACAATTCCTCGTTGGTCTTTACGTGACACAGTATTACGGTTTGCCTTTTAAAAATGCGACTTCTGCACCATGGAGCGCCAGCTACTGGAACACCAAGATGGATGCTTTGACCGACTGTTATCAGCAGCACTTCAGTGGTGGAGCTGCATACGGCAAATATTATGGAGGCCTTCTTACTTCTGCCGATATCTCTAACACCGACCACCCACTCATCTCCTATACCCACGATTATGTCTGGGAGACGATACGCCGCTGTTATCTGCTCATAGATAATATTGACAATGTGCCAGGGCTCACACAAGAGGAGAAAGACAATATGATTGCTCAGGCCAAATGCTTGATAGCTGCACGCTATTTTGACCTTTATTCCATCTATGGCGGATTGCCTCTCATCAAAAATACCTATACAGGACTTGAGGGGAGCTATGAGATTCCTCGTGCTTCTGCTGAGGCAACTGTCAATTATATGGTGGGCCTGCTCGATGAGGCCATACCACATCTTCGCTGGGCTTACAACGGCAATACCATCGACACTGACGCCGACAACAACACAGGCCGTTGGACAGCAGCCGGTGCCATGGCCCTGAAAGCCAAAATCCTGCTTTTTAATGCTTCTCCATTGTATAATAACGACCAGCCGCCTTATGACGGCTCGACACAAGCTGAAATGGACAGCCTCGTTTGGCATCACGGTTTCCAACAGGCTCGTTGGGAGCGCGCTCTGGCAGCTTGCAAGGCATTTATGGATGCCAATGCAGCCAATGGCAATTGGTATCAGCTGAACCAGGTGGCCAACAGGACTTCCAGAACAAGCATCGAGGACTATCGACAGGCCTACCGCATGGGATATGTCTATCAGGGAAGCCGCGAAATCATACACTGCACACGTGTGACAGGCTCGACAAGCAACAAGGCATCTTACCAGTGGGCTAACTTCGTAGGGCCATTCGGAACCAACAGAGGTCCGTACCGTCATTCTTATAATCCTACAGAGGAATATGTAGAGATGTTCCCATGGAGCGATGGTACTCCATTCGACTGGGATGTGGACTCCATGAACGGAAAAATTGGTGGTGAGAAAGGACAGTTGTTCTACAAGTGGGAAGGCTCCCGTGTGGTCATCAAGACTGCTACCCGTGACCCACGTCTTTATGAGAACGCCATCGTCTGCAGCCAGACTTTGTCTTTGAACTGGACCACCGGCAAACCCGAGGGTGATGTCTACGAGCTATGGGTGAAAGGTGAGCATGAGGGTACCGACGCAGCCGGTTTTGACGATAAGACCGGCGAGTTGCAAATCATGGAGAAAGACCTCGGCCGCTTTGCGACAGGTTATGGCACCATCAAGTACTATCTTGGACAGGAGTATTATGGCAAGTACACACAGTGGGTGTATCTGAGTTACGACGAGATGCTCTTGATGTATGCCGAGTGTTTGGCTCAGTGTGGACAGCTTGATCAAGCTATCAAATTGGTTGACGAAGTGCGTGACCGTGTCGGTCTGAGAGGTCTGAAGTATGGTCAGGCCGCTTATAAGGGTGACAAGAGCACATTGCCCAATCTGAACACGAAGGAAGGTCTGTTGGAGGAGATACTCCGCGAGCGTGCCTGCGAGTTAGGCATGAGCAACAACCGTTACTACGATATGATACGCTATAAGCGTACCGACTGGATGACCAAACGTCTGCATGGCCTCATCACCTTCCGTATGATGCTCAACTCCAAGAAAGAACTTGTGCAAAACAACAATGCTTACATAGGAACAGACAAGAACAGCGGTCAGCGTGAGCCTTCCATGTTCACTTATCAGAAATTTGAGTTGCAGAACCGTGCCCGCTATCTGTGGGACTTCAAGCCCACTGACAAGGAGGTTCTTAAGTGGCTGTTTATGCCGATGCCATTGTCTGAAATCAACAAAGGGTATGGTCTTGTGCAGAATCCGGGATGGTAATACTTGACCAAAGTAATGAAGAATAGTAAAATTGCAATTATTATGAAAAGAAATATATTCGTGCTATCACTGTTTGCAGGCTTTTTCATGCCTGTAGCGGCACAGCAGGACAGCACTGGCATTGATTTCGTGGATCAGACCATTGAGATTGGCGCCAACAAGGACTTCACACGTGCACAGTCCACAGCTGCTGTTTCTGTCATTACCAACAGAGATGTGAACAAACGTTCTGCAAAGAACATTGGCAACTCTATATTGGGACAAGGCAACGGATTGGTATCCCTTCAAGGGTCGGGTACCTACTTCGAGCAGAACCCTACTTTCTATGTGAGAGGGCTCCAGAGTCTGAGTACCAGCACACCGTTGATACTGGTCGATGGTGTGGAGCGTGACATCACCTTCGTCAGCCCTGAAGAGGTAGACCATGTCTCCATCCTCAAAGATGCGGCAGCTGTCGCCCTTTATGGCTACAAGGGTGCCAATGGTGCTATACTTATCACCACCAAGCGTGGTGAGTATAAGAGTCAGAACATCCGTGTGTCATACGACCATCTGTTCAACTTCCAGTCCAATCGTCCTAAGTTTGTCGATGGAGCCACCTTTGCAAGTGCGCTCAATGAAGCGCTGGCCAACGAAGGTTCGGCACCACGCTTTACACAGGAAGAAATCGCTGCCTTCCAAAGCGGCAGTCATCCTTTCCAGTATCCAAACGTCAACTGGGTAGACGAGACTTTCCGCAAGAATGGAGTGACCAACAAAATAGGTGTGGAATTCAGCGGTGGCGGTGAGCGGTTCCGCTATTTCACCATGGTCAACCTCATTTCTGACAAGGGATTCATCAAAAACTTCGCCGAGACGGATGGTTATTCCACTCAGGACAAGTATGTAAGGGGCAATTTGCGTACCAACCTTGATATCGACCTCACACCGACCACCATGCTGAAAGTCAACATGCTCGGTATGCTCAGCGAGATGTCACGCCCCGGTGGACCTTCTTCTACAGGCAGCTCTTCTTCTACTGCTGTGGCCAATCTCTGGGATATGGTCTATAGTACCCCAGCAATCGCATTCCCCATCAAAAATGAGAATGAGGAATGGGGTGGAAGTTCCACATACAGTGGCGTCAACAACCCCGTCGCACAGTCGTCAGGCGCAGCCTATTACAAACTGCATGAGCGTGCGCTCTACGCAGACATGACGCTCAACCAGGATCTGAAATACTGGATAGAAGGCTTGAGCCTCACAGCAAGACTGGGATATGACACCTATTCCACACTTTATGAGGATCATAGTATGACCTATGTCTACGGTAACTATCCCGTCACAGGTTGGCAGAATGGTGCACCTGTCAAGGGCGACTATTGGTCATCAGGTACTCCCGGCACGATGAGTAAGAACTCCGGTACGGTGGACTGGGCACGTAGGCTGATTTTTTCTGCAGGCTTTAACTTCGACCGCACTTTCGCTGACAAACACTATGTCTACAGCCAACTGAAATGGGATTACGAGTATCAGAACACCACAGGAAGCACAGGCTATACCATCTACAGACAGAACTATTCTTGGCTGGGACACTATGGCTTCGACAACCGCTATATCGGTGAACTCGCACTCGTCTATTCCGGCTCCAACAGACTGGCTCCCGGCACCAAGTGGAACTTGTCGCCCACTGTCTCTGCTGCATGGGTGATGTCGAATGAGGATTTCCTGAAAGACTGTCTAGCTATTAACTTCATGAAAATGCGTGCCAGCTTCGGTATCATTAATGCCGACTATCTGCCTGGCGACAATGTATGGAACTACTATGCAGCTTCCTATTCTCAAGGTTCATCCGCTACAGGCAGTTATCCATTTGGTTCTGGTTACGACGTGGTCTATGCCAACACGACCCTTGGACTGCTTCCCACCCTGAATCCAGGTCACGAGAAAGCTTATAAGTATAATTTCGGATTGGATGCCAGTCTCTTCGGTGGACTGAACGTAGAACTCGACTTCTACATGCAGCAGCGCAAGGATATCTGGGTAGCTGGTTCCGGAGCCTATACAGCACTCATCGGATTTGACGCTCCTTATATCAATGCAGGAGAGGTGGATAGCAAGGGTTTCGAACTCTCTCTCGACTACACAAAGAAAATGGGTGAACTGACCTTCAACGTTGGAGGTATGTTCAACTACAACAAGAACGAGATCAAAGAGATGGCTGAGGAGCCACGCGCATTCAACAACCTCGTGCAGACTGGCAATCCGCTTAACTCTACTTACGGGCTTGTGGCCATCGGCCTCTTCAAAGACCAAGCAGACATTGACGCCAGCCCCAAGCAGAATTTCTCTACTGTCTATCCTGGCGACATCAAATATCAGGATGTCAACAAAGACGGTGTGATCGATGCTAACGACACAAAGAAGATTGGTTATAGCGGATATGCACCTGAAATATTCTATAATGCGCATGCAGGTGTGGAATACAAAGGCTTTGGTGTCGACCTTCTCTTCCAGGGCGTCGGCAACTATTCCGCTAACCTGAATGCAAAGGGTATCTACTGGCCTTTGCTCAACACCACCAACCTCTCACAGCAGGCTTACGACGGGCGCTGGACAGCCAGCAACCCAGATGCCAAATTCCCACGTCTGAGCACGACGAGCAATGCGAACAACTACCAGACCAGCACGTTCTGGCAGAAAGACCGCTCCTTCTTCAAACTGCGCAATGTGGAACTGTACTACAATCTGCCTAAGACACTTCTGGAGCAAACACGCATCATCAAAAATGCCAAAGTTTACGTGCGCGGCACCGACCTGTTCTGTGCTGACAATCTCGACGAGGCTGATGCTGAAAGCTATGGCGTATCCGCTCCGCTCAACAAGAGCATCGTGGCTGGTGTAGCCTTGTCATTCTAACCTTTAAACAGACAGAATAATATGAAACTGAATAAAATATTTTTAGGTGCCCTTGCTGCAGTGGCTTTTTCCTCCTGTAGCGATCAGATGGATTATAAGGAGTTCAGCATCTACGATACGGCTTATATGCAAAAAAAGTTTGAGCGTGCTGGCGGCTTCCTTTCCACCATCTATGCAGATCTGGACTCTGATTTCGGCAACTATAGCGGGGCTATGCTCTCGTCGGCTACCGACGAGTCTGTTTACTCGCATGATGGAAATGCCATAGAGAGTTTCTTCAATGGAGCATGGAGTCCTACCAATGCCAACAGTTCCATTTGGACGACTTGCTATCATGGCATCGCCTATTGCAACCTCTTCTTGGATGAATTCACCGGACTGAAGTTTGAGGACTATGCCCTGGACAAGAATTTCAAGGCAGAGATGTACCAGTATAACAACTATCAGTTTGAGGCACGTTTCCTCAGGGCCTATTATTACTTCCTACTGGTTCGCCAGTATGGTGGTGTGCCCTTGATCACCTCCAACATGACTGCTGATGAGGCGAGCGTGCAACCCCGTGTGTCTGCTGATGAGATCTTCGCTTTCATCGATTCTGAGTGTGCAGCCATCAAAGACTCCATCACCAAGGATTATGGCGACTTGGGCAACTTGGCTATGACACCCGCCAACAACGGCCGTGCCAACAACCTGGCTGTCTTGGCACTGCGTGCCCGTGCCGCTCTCTATCATGCCAGTCCTCTTTTCAATGCCAACAATGATAAAGGATTGTGGCAGAAAGCTGCCGAACTCAACAAGGCTGTCATCGACTCATGTACTGCAAGGGGAATGAAACTCTCCAACGACTATAAAGGTCTGTTTATCGGTAACACCAACTGGAGTGATGCAGCAGCTGTGGGTGAGATCATCTTCGGACGACGCATGCCGACTGAGAACCGCAATTTCGAGACCTACAACTTCCCCGTTGGCATGACGGGTGCCGGTGCCGGTGGCGGCGGTGGCAACTGTCCCTCACAGAACCTGGTGGAAGCCTATGAGGATGGAGACAAGCGTTTCGAGCAGACTGTCGCATGCAATGGTGACTCATGGCCCAATGCCAACACCGTGCCTCTGGAGACTTTCCAAGGCGGTATGAACGGACAGCCTCTGGCTTATGCTACACCTACAGGTTACTATCTGAAGAAATATGTCACTGAATCAGTGCAGATTGCTGGTAATGGCGCCAACACCTGCAAGCATGTCTGGGTCACCTTCAGACTCGCTGAGTTCTACCTCAACTATGCTGAGGCCATGCTCAACCTCTCTGGCAGTGGTTATGAAGCAAGTGCAGGATTCACCATGACACCGAAGTATGCCATCGACCTCGTACGCAGACGCGCTGGTCTGGCTGGTATCGAGACTGGCCTTAGCGCCGAGCAGTTCAAGGAAAAGTATGAGAAAGAGCGTTTCGTGGAGTTGGCTTTCGAGGGTCATCGTTTCTTCGACGTACGCCGTTGGATGGAAGGAAACAAGTATTTCAAGACCATCTATGGCTTGAAGATCACGAAAAATGCCGACGGTACCTTTAATGAGGAGAAGACGGTGGTACAAAACCGTCAGTGGGATGACTCTAAGATGAATCTCTTCCCCATTCCTCAGAGTGAAATCCTCAAGTCTGGTAATGTCTTAGTGCAAAATCCTGGATGGTAATACACTTGATGCTGTAGGGCGCTTCCATGAGTGCCCTACAGCAATGAGTGATACAAAAATTGTGTTAAAAAGATTTTAATCCGAGCATATTGCAAATAATTTTGTAACTTTGCTACGAAATGTAGATATCTGACTATTATCCTTTTTATTAATTTTTAAAACTGTATGATTATGAGAAAATTTTATCTCGTTTTAACAGCAGTGTTCGCTTTCTCCATGGTGGCGAGTGCTGGTGTGAAGAACCTGCTCAAGCAGGACTTCGAAATCGTCAACTATCCTGCTGATGCTGGATGGACCTCTCCTAACCTTGCTGGTAATATGTCCATCCAGTCTGACGATGAGGGAAAAATGTTCCAGTTCGAACTCGGAAACAACAACAACCGTAATGCGGTGATGAACTTCAACTACGGCTTGGAAGGCGATGCCACCATTTATGATGGTCAGGATGTGAAAAAATACACAGTCACCTTCACATGGGGCCTCAAGAAGAATCCTTCCAGCACCGGTAATGCCGCCAATGTGCAGTACTCCAGTGAGATTGCCGTCCTCACACCGAGCGTAGCCACTTCTGATGTTGAAGGTTGGAAAATCACTAAGAACATCAACAACGGACAGTATGCAGCCAATGACTCCCTGCGCCTCTTCGCCCTTACTCAGTTGAAAGGTGCTTGGTCGGCAGATGCTGATGGCAATTCTACGACACCGTATTGGACTGACAAAGCCGACAACAGCAACTACATCTTCGATTTCTATATCAATAATGATAAGAACAAGGTGATCACACTTGAAGAAGATGGTTGGTATACCATCACCATCAATGTCGACACTGAGGCCCGCACTGCTGAGTATGAGATTTTCTCTATCAAAGAGAATGATGTGCTCGCAACAGGTGTATACACCATTCCTGAGTATGCAAGTGTATACGCAAGTGGTCTGAACGTGCTCCTTGGCCGTTACAATTCTGCTGCCTATATCGATGATGTGAAAGTTCAGACAGAAACCGAAGGCGACTATGCCAACGCTCCTACTGTTGCCCTGACTGGTGTCGACATGAACAAGCGTATCTACAAGATTTTCTTCGAGGATGGTGAGATCCTGCACATCAAGAAGACTGAAGGCTCTGAGGATACAGCTGTTGAAAGTCCTTACGATTACGAGACCGAGACCTCTGGCACACTCGATGTATGGACAGAGTCTGGCTCCGCTCTTTCAGAGCATGTGATTATCGATGTCGTGGCTGAAGTGATTCCTCTTCCTGCTGCCACTATTGACATCACACAGGTGAATTCAGGTTATGTGAAGACACTGTTGATGACTGTCGACAACTCCACTGTTCCAACACAGCCTTCTATTACTCTCACATGGGAATACAGCAATGGTGACAAGTCTGCCGGCGAGGTGGCCAGCGGTGCTACCTACGAGGCCAAGGAGAAGGGTACACTGACTGTGACCACTCATGCTTACGGCTTCGGTGAGACCACCGTTACATTTGAGAACAATACTGAGTTTGCCATTGACAATGTCATTGACTTCCAGCACATGGACGAGGCTACTCTGATCAGCAAAGGTTTCACTGAGATTGATCCTCTGCAGGCTTCCAACATGAGTGGTGAGAACAACTGGACCGCCCGTCAGCGTCTGTGGTTCGGCATTGAGAATGGTGAGTTCGATGCCGATAATAATCCGAAGTACGACACCCATGTTGTCTGGGGTCCTGAGACCACGGAAGGTGCTGAGGCTATCCGCCGCTTCACACTCCCTGCTGCTGCCATGACTCAGGAGGCTGCCTATGGCTTGTTTGCTCCTATGTACACATGGTACACTGGTGAGGCTGATCCCGCAGTGACCGATGGTAGCGACGTGTCTGGTCTGAAGATGAACTACGGCATTGGTCTGATTAATATCGGTTGCAAGGGTGATGGTTCTTCCATCAACTATCCAACAGGTGTCATAGGTGTTGATGGACTTACCGACAATGACTATTATATCGTATCCTTCATCAATGACTATGGATCATCTTCTGTACATCCTATCTTCCCTGTAGGAACTTCTCCTGCTGATGCACGTGCTCAGTATAAAGCCATGAACCTTGGTACAGCTGTTCACAGAGATGGCCCATTCTCAGTATACCGCGGTACAGAAACATTTACACTCTATCGTATCGACACTGCCATCACTCGTATTGAAATATTCAAGGCTACTGGCGATGGTATCGAAGAGGTGAACACTGGCGCTATCGTCTCCGACCACAATGCTCCTATCTACAACCTCAATGGTATTCAGGTGAACCCCAACTCTCTCCGTCAGGGCATCTATATCAAGCAGGGTAAGAAATTCATTGTACGCTAATCACGTCATTGACCATAATTGAAGGGTGAGTCCAAAAGGCTCACCCTTTTCGGTGTTGTCCGTTTCCGATGAAGAGAATACTCTTTTTTAAGAAAAAAAATCAATATTTGCAGATGGATAAGTGTAAAATGACGTAATTTTGTGGAGTTCAAAATCTAACTAAAAACAAACAACTCTTATGCCTAAAAAATTATTATTCTCATGGGTCGTTTTACTCTTTGTGTCTCTTGGTATACATGCCCAGCGCATGACCGACAGGCTCGACCGCGGTCTCGTGGCTGTCAAGACCACCGATGGAGTATACTGCTCATGGCGCATCAATGCGGAAGAGTATTATGATGTCACTTACAACCTCTACAGGGATGGAGTGAAACTCAACACAGAGCCACTAAAAGTGTCCAACTATGTGGATGCCGCTGGAAGCACTGAGAGCACTTACACTGTACGCGCTGTAGTCAGAGGCGAGGAACAGGCAGCATGTCAGCCGGCTACCGTTTGGGCCAACAACTATCTGGAACTCCAACCCAATCATGGTGACCTGAAAAGCACCTATGTGCCCAACGACGCCTGCTGTGCCGACGTGGATGGTGATGGAGAAGTGGAGATATTGCTGAAGTTCGACAACTCCAGTTGGGCAGGCATCTCCTACGCCAAGGCTGGCTATGAAGGGGAGTACTGCATCATAGAGGTCTACAAACTGAATGGGAAGAAACTCTGGTGGATAGACCTCGGTCCCAATATGGCCGACTTCCAGAATAATGAGCAGAATATCGTGGCGTACGACTGGGACGGTGACGGCAAGGCAGAAGCCGTGATGAGAGCCTCTGACGGCACGGTGATTCATCAGGCCGACGGCACCACCTACACCATAGGCGACCCCACGCAAAATTATCTCGCTGCCACCAGCAGCGGACAGTGGTTTGTACATGAGGGTCAAGAGTTTCTCGTCTATATGAACGGTGAGACAGGACAGCCCTATCAGGTACTGGAATATCCTCTCAAACGACTGGAGGATGGTGAGACCAATCTGAACGCCGCCTGGGGCGACGGCTACGGCCACCGCTCCACCAAACATTTCTTCGGTGCTCCCTATCTTGATGGCCGCAGACCAAGCATCTTCCTCGCCAGAGGCATCTATACAAGGCATAAGATGATCGCATATGATGTAGATCCTGCTACCCACCAACTCAGCGTGCGCTGGCGTTGGAACTGCAACACACCAGGCAGTTCATGGTATGGTCAGGGTTATCACAACTATCAAGTGGCAGACGTAGACTGGGACGGACGCGACGAGATCGTCTTTGGGTCGATGGTCATCGATGACAACGGCCACGGTCTCTCCACCACAGGCCTCGGCCATGGCGACGCCCAGCACTGCAGCGACTTCAATCCTTATGTGCACGGTCAGGAGATGTATGCCTGCAACGAGGATGAACCCTCTAACAACTACCGTGACGCTACTACCAGCAAGATTTATTACCGCATGAGCGGAGGTACTGACGACGGGCGCGCCATGTGTGGCAATTTCTCTAACGACTATCCCGGAGCCATGGGCGCATCGGCTCATGACAACCCCATCAGCTGTGTCACTGCCGACCATATCGAGGGCGTCACTGGTGGATTCGATCTCAATTTCCGCATTTACTGGGATGGCGACCTGCTCGAAGAGACTTTCAATGGCTCAGGAACACGCAACTCGACTGGACGCATCGCAAAATTCGGAAAAGGTGTCATTGAGTCCCTGACAGGCTCCATCACCAACAACGACACCAAAGCCACTCCTTGTTTCCAGGGAGATATCTTTGGCGACTGGCGCGAGGAAGTCATCATGCGCACCTCTGCCAACCATATCCGCATCTACACCACGAAGATACCCACAGCATGGCGCAACTACTCACTCTGGCATGACATGCAGTACCGTCAGGCCATGGTGTGGCAGATGTGCGGCTATAACCAGCCACCACATACCAGCTACTTCCTCGGCGAACTGGAAGGCATCACCATGGCACCACCGGCTCTCTCGATGACCGACCGCACAGAGATTGCCAATGGAGGCAACATCGGCACGGCCACCGACAACCAGCAGGTGCTTCTCGCAGAGACCGGTGACATGACGGTCAGCGTCAGTGAGGGTGCCAGTCCGTATATCCTCTTCGACAATGCCCCGTCATGGGTGCAAGGTCATGACAACAACGATAATATCACCACTGAGTATTTCACACACACCCTGACAGGCGGTGCATTCAGTGGCGCCATGCGTTTGGTGAAGCAAGGCGACGGCACGCTCGTGTTGCCAAAAGCCTCTCAGAAATACACGGGTCCAACCGATGTCTGGGCAGGCACCCTGCAGTTTGACGGCATCATGGAGGGCAGCCGTGTCTGGCTCAACCGTTTCGGTGTGCTCAGCAGCGATGGTGGCCGTTTCAACAAAGGTATTGAGATGGACTATGCTTCTGTGCTGCAGCCAGGTGGAAAAGACCATGTCGGAAATGTGGAGACCGACTCGCTCCTCTTGCATTTCGGCGCACACATCCAACTGGATGTGGATGGCGCCACACAGACGGCCGACTTTGTGAAAGCCCGAGTGCTGGTCATTGAGAAGAAAGACTGGCAATATGGGCCTGCTTACAGCACCCCTGTCTTCCAGATCTTTACCCATTTCGCCGAGGGTGCCACAGCCCTGCCTGAGGGGAAATATCTCTTAGGTGAGTTCTCTGAAATAAAAGGAGATGTTGCCAACATCGTAGTCGAGGGCGTAGGCGCACAAAAAGCCAGCCTGACGGAGGAAGAGGGAAAAATCTATTTGGTTATTGAAGGTCTCCGTGAACCGACCTCCATCACTTGGACGGGTGCAGAGGGCAGTGACTGGGACCTCGCCGACACCGAGAACTTCAAGTCCACCTCTTCTGGCGAAGGGAATATCTTCGTCACTGGCGACCATGTCATCTTCAACGACGACGCTGTCAATACCACTGTCAACATCGTGCGACCCGTGTCGCCGGCTTCCATCTCTTTTGAAAATGAAAACAAGGACTTCACTGTCACTGGCGACAGCATCATCGGCGATGTCACCATCACCAAGATGGGTGCTGCCAATGTGAATATAGAGAATGTCAACTCCTTTAAGGGTACCGTGAACATCAACGGAGGTAAAATCACCGTTAATTCGCTGGCCAATGAGTCGGGCATCACACTGGGTGCTTTTGGTGGAGTCAGCAACTCCATCGTCCTCAGCAACGGAGGCGTTTTGACCAGCAATGGTTCTTTGTCTACCTCACAACCCATGGTCTTAGGAAGTGGTGGCGGTGGCATCTACGTGCCCCAGGGACAGTCGTTTACCACCACGTCGACCATCAACTCCAATGCGAAGTCCAACCTGACCAAGACGGGCAAAGGCTCACTCACACTGGGTAGAAGATCCGCTTTCAACGCGCTCTACCTCATGGAGGGCACGCTCTATGGCTCAGAGAACAATGACGTGCATCAGTATCCTGACAGCGTGGTGCTCTACGGAGGCTCGTTGCGTGACCCGGACAACATGTATTCCTATTCGTCCAACAAAACTCACGTCATCGTGCCTGAGGGCTCCACAGCCGATTGGTATCTCGACTCCAGGTGCAACTACACTGGTTCTCTTAAGGGAAGGGGCACACTCAGTGTATATGCCACCAGCATCCGCAACGTCATCGCAGGTAACTGGAGCGGATTTGAAGGCAACCTGACCATCGGTGCCTCTAAGACGGGCTCGTACACCCCCGTGTTCTATTTCAACAACTCCAGCGGCCTGAGTAAGGCGACCGTCACCATCAGAACCACTTTCTCCAGTGGTGCCACTGGCGACAATGTCATCAATAAGAGCAACAACGTCAGCTTCGGCGACCTCAAAGGCGCCGGCATTCTGACAGGCTCTGGCCGATATACTGTTGGTCATCTGAACAAAGATATCACTTGGAATGGGAAGTTAGACGGCTGCCTGATCACCAAAGTAGGTTCGGGACTGTGGACAGTCAATCTCCCCACAAGCTATGGTAAAGGCAACGCTGAGGTCAAAGGTGGTATCCTCAACCTCTACAATCCAGCCGCCAAAGACCTGTTCTTCGGCAACAACCAAATCATGGTCACCGATAGTGGTACCATCGCAGGATGCGCATACGTCAGCACAGTCTATGTGCAAAATGGTGCCACCGTGGCACCAGGCGATGCTTCCAGCACTTATCCTGTGGGATGCCTAAAAGTCAAGTCTGCACTTTATGCCTACGCAGGTTCTCATGTCAATTTGTTTATCTACAAAGCCAACAATACGGCCACTGCACGCTCTTACTTCGATGTGGAGGGAACCCTGTCCATTGACGGTGATATCAATGTCTCCATGCGTGGCTATACACCCAAGGAAGGCGACGAGATCATCCTGTGGACTGCCAACACCTTCGCTGGCGCCCCAACTGAAATCAATCTGCCCGACATCTCTTCCTATGGACTGGCATGGGACACTTCCGACCTGCTGAAACCGACAGGTATCCTTAGAGTGGTCAATCCTGACGCCATCCATCACATTGACGCTGGCGAGTGGACACACGTTCAGGTCTATACCACCGAGGGCATGGAGGTTGGTACCTTAGACTGTGAAAGAGCAGACGTTGAAAAACGACTGAACACCTATGGTCGTGGCACTTATCTGTTGAGAATGTCTTCAGGACGTAAGAATGAGACTATCAAAATCTCTGTCAAATAAGTAAATACTCATCTAGTGACTTTCGCCTACACCATCCTGAAATGGTTTGCAGAGAATGGCAGAGACCTGCCCTGGCGCCACACCCATGACCCGTATGCGGTGTGGCTCTCTGAGATCATCCTGCAGCAGACACGTATTGAGCAGGGATGGCCCTACTGGGAACGATTCATGCGCCGCTGGCCCACTGTGGAGTGTCTGGCAGCCGCTACGGAGGATGAGGTGCTGCGTGAGTGGCAGGGACTGGGCTACTACTCACGTGCACGAAACCTGCATGAGGCCGCCAAGCAAATCATGCAGAAGGGAGAATTCCCGCAAACCATGGATGGCATACGCCAACTGAAAGGTGTAGGTGACTATACGGCGGCAGCTATTGGCAGTATCGCATTCGGACTGCCAGTAGCCGTCGTCGATGGCAATGTATATAGGGTGCTGGCGCGCCATTTCGGCATTTCCACACCGATCAATACCACTGAAGGGAAAAAGGAGTTTGCCTCTTTGGCGCAATCGTTGTTGCCGGTCAAGGAGGCGTCTGCCTTCAATCAGGCGATGATGGACTTCGGTGCCATCCAGTGCACGCCACAGTCACCACAGTGTGCCGTTTGTCCGTTGCAGGAATCGTGTGTGGCCATGCGTGAGGGTAGGGTGGGGCAGTTGCCTGTCAAACTCAAAAAATTGAAGATCAAAGAGCGTCGTTTCTCCTATTATTATATCCGGCATCATGGCATGGTGGCCATGCACCGACGGGGCGAAGGCGATATCTGGCAGGGACTTTGGGAACCTTATATGGAGGAGACACCGCAGCACATGATTCCTTCTGATGGTCCTGTGCTGATCACCAAGAATGTGAAACACGTGCTCACCCATCGTATCCTATGGGCCGATTTCTATCTGTGGGAGCCCCCATCACGCCCCATCCTTCCTCCCGATTATATCTGGATATCCGAGTCGGATCTAGACCAGTATGCGCTGCCGCGACTGGTCGAAATTCTCATAGAGACGATACACCACTAGCACTTGTTATAGGCTTTGCACAAACTGTTTGGGGGTCATCTGCATTTTGCGCTTGAACAGGGTGCGGAAATTTTTGATGTCATTGATGCCCACGGCTTCTGCAACAGCTTCCACGTTGGTCTCTCCCTCACGAAACAGCTGGACGGCCTTATAGATTCGGTAGTCATTGACAAACTCAATCAGCGACATGCCGGTCAACTGTTTCAGCTTCTTGTAAAGCGGTGAGTGACTCATGCCCACCTGCTCTGCCAGAAAGGCTATGTTGAAGTCAGGATTCTGCAAATTGCTGTCAATCACTTCCCTGCATCGTAGCAGAAACAGTTGTTCCTCCTTGGTGAAGGTCTTGTGAGCCGATTCTGGTGAGGTGGCAGCCATAGATGTGGTGGTAAGCAGCGAGACAGGTTCTGGTGTGATGAGTTTGTTGATGCGCTTGCGGAGCAACTTCAGCGATACGGGTTTGGTCAGGTAGACATCGGCTCCGTTGTCAAAAGCTGACAGCATGTCATCCTCGGCGGTTTTCGCCGTGAAGACGATGACCTTGACATGGTGAAGCTTTTTATCGTGTTTCAGACGGGTGAGCATCTCAAGGCCACTCATTCTCGGCATCATCAGGTCAATCAGCACCACATCAGGCAGACATTCTCCTGCTTTCTCCAACCCTTCCTCACCATCGTAGGCCTTTACCACGCGGAAGTCTTTCTCCAGATAACGCTCGAGCAGTTCCACCGTCTCGCGTTCGTCATCCACGATGAGGATGGTGTGTGTGGCGGCAGGGTTATTTTTGTGGAGCGGTTCGTCCAAAAGCAATGCCTGCGGCTTCCCCCCATTGTCATCCAAACCTTTGGGAAGGAAGAACTCAAATGTCGAACCTACTCCCATCTTACTTTCCACACTGATCTTTCCTCCGTGCAACTCGACCAGGCTTTTTACATAAGAAAGTCCCAGTCCGTCGCCTTCTCCTTGTTCCTTGCCTCGCCTCGAACGGAAGAAACTCTCAAAAATGGTGTCGCGCACACGCTCATCGATGCCGATGCCGTCGTCGGATACGGCAAAGACCACTTTCTCTGGCATCTCATGGATGGCAAAGGTCACATGGCCACCTCGTTTGGTATATTTGAAGGCATTCGACAGCAGGTTGGAGACAATCAGTTCCAGTTTCAGCGCGTCGTAGCCGAAGATGATATGAGGGGCTGATGCCTTGAAGTCGTAGGTGATATCCTTCTGTCGGAACATATCGGTAAAAGCTTCGGTCTTGTTGCTGAAAAAAGCGACCACGTCGGCTTGTTGAAGGTTCAGGCTGAGATTCTGTGCGCCAACCTTACGGAAGTCAATGACTCGGCTGACCAGTTCATTCAGCCGGAGGGCATTGCGACGCAAGGAGGCGAGATAGGAGTAGGGCACGCGCACGGTATCTTTGGCGTTCTCCATGATTTCCTCCAGTTGGGCAGCTATCAGGAAGACGGGAGTGCGCAACTCATGGGTGATGCTGGTGTAGAAATCCATTTTTGCGTTGTTGAGTTTGCGCTCCGACTCTTTCTCCACTTCAGCGAGTTGCACCTGATGCTTGATGTGCAGGTTGCGCAGGTAGAGCTGCAACACCAGATAACCCAGCGCAAGAATCAGAAGTCCCCATAGCGATTTGGCCCACCATGTCAGATACCAAGGTGGGGAGACATGCAACCGAAGTGAGGAGGGTTCACTCCAACTGCCATCGGCGTTAGAACAGCGCACCAGCAGTTCATAGTCTCCTGGAGGTACACTGGTATAGGTCACCTCGCGGCTGTGTCCCATCTCACGCCAGTCGTTCTCCAAGCCGACAAGCATGCATGAGAACTGCACTTCCTCGGGTGAGGCGAGTTCTGGGACGGAGTAGGACACACTGAAGAAATTCTGATCGTGGCGGAGACGGATCACTCCTACTTGGTCTTTGTAGAGATTGGTCTTGCTGCGGTCATCAGTGAGCAGGGTCAGTTGGGTAAAACTCACCTGATGGCATGCGTTTGACAACCGGATGTTTGATGGGTCGAAATAGACCAAACCCTTGGTGGTGCCGAAGTACATATAGTGATGGTCATGAGCTGACCCGTGCGGCGTGAATTCCGACACACTGTCATCCACGTCAAGTGGGACGAAGATGCCTTTCACTGGATGGAATCGATAAAAGCCGTTGGCTGTACCCAATAGCATATAGTCGCCACACTCTTCCAGCGACCTGACACGCAGACGGGTCTTTCCGTCGTCCAAACTGTAGGACCGCACTTTGCCATTGCGTTCATCAAACTGACAGAAGGCTCCTTGTTCTGTGCTGAGCCATAAGCATCCCTTGCGGTCAACGTATACGAATGAGAGTTCGCCTTGGGGAATAGCCAACGGGTGTGTCTGATGGGTATAGTGGGCAGTCACCTTCTGGGTCCGGCGATCGACCTTGTAGAGTCCTGAGTAGCGCGAGGCCACCCAGATGTGCTCACCTTGCAAAGCGAGGGCCATACAATATTTGATGGAGTCCACCGTGGTGATTTCCTCTGTCTGCTTGTTGAAGACGAACAGGTCTGCCCCTCCTATCCAGATATTGCCCAAAGAGTCGTCGCACATCGTCCACACATTGTTGGCATCGGGTTCCACCATAGGCATACGGTAGGTTTTGATGCTGTGGTCGGCAAGGGAATACCTCACAAGTCCCTTGGTATAGATGGCGACCCAGAGGTGATCGTTGTCACGCAACATAGACACCACATTGTCGCCCGGCAACGTACTGTTGGAAGCGGTGATGGTGGTATGCTCACCTGTTGCGGGCTGATAAATCTCCATGCCTCCTCCATCAAGTCCGAGGTAGAGATGATGATTGTCAGTGACAATGGCGGTCACGATGTCGTATGACAGACTTTGGTTGGCACGGTTGAGGAGGTTGAACCACCGGAACCTTTCAGAATAGAGGTTCAACCCCATGCGGTAGGTGCCTGTCCACAGGTTGTCGTGGCGATCCACATACAATGAATAGACGGCATCGCCACTGATGTTGCTGTTGCTCGGGGTGTAGGAAATGTGCTTCTCGCCGTCGTCGAAAACAAGACCGCCTCCGTCAATGCCAAACACGGTGAAGTTGCCTAAGTCGCAGGTGGCCATCAGACTTGGTGGCACATAGGCATCGCAGGGCTTGATGCGGTTGTTCTCGATGCGGAAAGCACGACTCTCATAGCCTATGCCGTATCCCAAAAACGCCATGCTTTTGTTCTGGCTGTAGTAAAGATTGACCAATGACGTGATAGGAGCGGAGAAGGGTAGGTGGTCAACCTGCTGAAACTGCTCATTGAGCACGAAAAGCCCGTTGGAGCCTGCAGCGAGCAGGAGGTTGTCATGAAAAAAAGCCAGTGCGTCGTAGCGCTGCTTGCCCTGACCGACGGTCTCATAGAGGTATCCGTTCTTGTGACGATAGACATTGCCGCCGTTATCAACTGCAAAGAGGTTGTGCTGGGTCTTGACGAAGTGGTTGAAACGGAGGATCTCCACATCCGTATAGACCTTGCCTTGTTTCTCGCAGTGATGGAATAGTCCGTCGGTGAAGGAGTAGAAGTCCAGTCCTGTGTCGGTGGCTGCCCAGATGCCAGAGTCCACAGGCATGACATCACGCACGATGTTGCACTGTAGGGAGGTCACGTCATGCGCATCGTTGACATACGTGGCGAAATGCATGCCGTCAAAACGGCACAGACCATTGGCCGTGCCAATCCAGAGGTAGCCGCGATGGTCTTGCTTGATACAATAGACAGTGTTGTCGGCCAGACCTTGTGCCGAGTTGTAGGAACGGAAATAGTTTTGTGCCGACACCATCCAGGGTGTCATTAAAACCGTCATCAAAACGATGGCTACTTGCAGTTTCTGATAGTTCACGGTCACTCTTTCCATTCCTACCCCATGCTTCATTTCTCCATAGCGGAGAAGAATTGCTCTATCTTTTCCTTGTTCACGAAACGGCACACTGTACCAAATAGTTCGTGCTCATCCATCAGTTGCCGCAGTCCCTCATAGCCCGTGGCATCATGTGCAAGCACAAGATCCTGATAGCCTGGACACGATGTTTGAGGTGCTGTGTCGCCTGGCAAGGATGAGTATTGCCCCAGATACCAATTGCGCTCAAAAACATTGCCTGTGCTCTTGGTCATATCAAAGCGGCTCTCCACTGGTGCGTAGAAAATGTTGCGGCGCAGGGTGGTGCGGTCGGCATAACCTTCCCAAGAGTCACTGCAGATCATGGTTCGGTCGATATCGTCAGAAGGCTTCATGTTCTGATGGATGATATTGTGCTCTATCAGTGTGTTCTCCACACGTCCTGCAATGTGGATGGAGGGGGAGAACATACCTGCCCGGGTGGGTTTGGGACGCACGCCGTCGCCGATGCTGATGTTGTAGCGCACGATGCTGCCTTGGTTGCCAATGCTGTAGTTGCGCTCATTGCCCATGTCGCACACCAGCACCATCCCGCCATAATTGTCGTGGCTGTAGTTGTATTGGATCAGCGTGTTGCGGCAGTTGTAGTC
>JAEEGL010280734.1_pt1 | contig 38847 bp, 43 predicted proteins | sample 9134231 | NCBI WGS metagenome assembly JAEEGL01 (sample SAMN16246548, study PRJNA631951) | gut metagenome | biome: gut microbiome; feature: rumen; material: fiber-attached | host: Bos | place: Iran: Karaj | collected 2018-10 | reverse complement strand
TTTATGTATAATACCAAATGAAGTTATTTCTATAACTATCAATTAGTTATGGCGAGGAGGATAAAAATATGAAAAAGGGAATACATCCAGTACAAAAAGTTTGTAAAGTTAAATGTGCTTGTGGTAATGAATTTGAAGTAAAATCTTCTAAAGAAGAAATTCAATTAGAATCTTGTAATAAATGTCACTCATTCTATACAGGAAAATTCAAAACAGTTAAAACTGGAAATGTACAAAAGTTTAAAGATAAATATGGAATCACTGATTAATAGTGATTTTTTATTTTGGAGTATAAAATGATTATTAATAAACAAGAAGTAAATATTGATGATTTAGTAAATGAAAAACATATGCATAAAAAAGTTAATAATATTTATCTTTCTCAATATCAAATAGATATATTAAATAGTTATGATATTGATCCTAATAAGTGTATATCAGTTAGTGATTTATTAATGGAAATAGATGAACTATTAGATGAGGTTGATTCCCCTGAATTAGAGCAAATATCAGATGAAATTGAAGAGTTTAACTATTATGCTAATACCAATAAATAATTGAAAAAAATGTATAATTTTGCTATTATGATAATATGAAGAATAAAAGGATTACATATATTATTTATTTTATGGTTGTTATTATATTAGTAACTCTTTTTGTTTTGATTAAATACTATACAAGTACTATAGATAAAGATGTTTTATATAAGAATTGGTATAAGTATGATACTACAACAGGTTATTATACAAAACTATATTTTGAAGATGAATCATTTAGTTTTTATAAACCAAGTAATACAAATGTAAGAGGAAAGTATGATTATTGTACTAAGTATGTGTTTGATAAAAAATCAAAATCATTCAATCTTAATTGCGGAGAAAATATAATATTAGATAAATATCAAAAAGATAAATTAATTTTAATTATTAATGATAAAAAAACAGTATTCTTTTTAAATCCTGAAGATTCTTTAAATTATGAATTTGAATCATATTTTAATAAATCTATGAGTGAATATAAATTGGAATTAAATCAAAATACTGAAATTATTAAAGTTAATTATGAAAGAATGAAAGAAATAATTCAAGAAAAAGAAAATTCTACAATAATATTTATGGGTAATAATTGTTCTAGTATAGAATGTACTTTATTTTTAGATGTGTTAGAAAAATGGATTTCAACAAATGAAAAAGTATACTATGTTAATATTAATGAAATAGATGATACAAGTATTAATGAATTAAAGAATACAGTTAAAGGTTTTAATACTGATAGAGATTATTATAATGATATATATCCAAGAATTGTTATTTTTAATAATAATAGAGTTATGGATCAATATCAAATAAAATGTAAAGGATTTAATTGTACTAAATATATTAAGTACTAAGGTGAAGATATGAAAAAATATATATGTGAAGTATGTGGCTACATAGAGGAAAAAGAAGATATTACAGATGATTATGTTTGTCCTATGTGTGGAGCACAAAAAGAAAAATTTAATCTTATTGAAGAAAAAGAAATACTTCCTGAAGAAGTAAATGCAGTTATAGATTCAGTTATTGATAATATATTAGATAATACATCTGAAGCTATTATTAATGATGTAGAAGAAGATAAAAGAATAAGAATAAGTGAAGAAAATCATTCTATTATGAGAATAATGGAAAAATGTATAAATTGTGGGCAATGTAAAAAAACATGTGAAAACATTGTTGGATTAAAATATGATTTAAATAAATGCAAAGATCCTATTTGTCTTGGATGTGGACAATGTATTTTAAATTGTCCTACAGGTGCTCTTGTTCCTAAATATGAATATAGAGAAGTTAAATCTTTATTAGATGCTAATGAAAAAATAGTGGTTGCTATTATATCTCCAGCTGTAAGAGTATCAATTGGAGAAGCTTTTGGATTAGAACCTGGTGTAAATAGTGAAAAGAAACTTGTTTCAGCTTTAAAAGAATTAGGTTTTGATTATGTATTTGATACAGCTTTTGGTGCAGATTTAACAATATTAGAAGAAGTTGCTGAGTTTGCTACAAGATTAAAGAATAAGGAACAGTTACCACAATTTACTAGTTGTTGTCCATCATGGGTAAAATATTGCGAAATCTATCATCCTGAATTAATACCAAATTTATCTTCTTGTAAGAGTCCTATTGGTATGCAATGTGCAATTATAAAAAATTATTTTGCTGAAAAGAAAGGCTTTGATTCAAATAAGATAGTAACAGTTGCTATTACTCCATGTACATCTAAAAAAATGGAAGCAAAAGAATACACATTAAATATAGATTATGTTGTAACTGCTAGTGAGTTATCAATTCTATTACATGAAGAAAACATAAAACTCGATGAATTAGAAGAAGCATCATTTGATAATATGATGGGAAGTAGTAGTGGTGGAGGTGTAATGTTTGGAACAACTGGTGGAGTTTGTGAATCAGCTGTTAGAACATTATATAGAATAATGACTAACACTAATTTAGAAGGTAATCAACTAGTATTTGAAAATCTTAGAGGCTATGACGGAATAAAGGAAGCTACAATTCAAATTGGAGAATATAAATTAAGAGTTGCAGTTGTACAACAAATGTCAAATTTAGAAAAACTTCTTGAAGGCGATAAATATAAACAATTTCATTTTATTGAAGTAATGAATTGTAAAGGTGGCTGTGTAGGTGGAGGTGGACAACCTCTTGGACAAATACCTAAAATGGATGAAATAAAACAAAAGAGAAGTGAAGGGCTATTTAGCATAGATAAACAAAGAGCAAAGAGATGTGCCCATGACAATAAAGAAATAAAAGAATTGTATACAGAATATTTAAAGAATCCTCTTAGTGAAAAGAGTATGCAATTACTTCATACATCATTTTCAGACAAGAGTAATTTACTATCTAACAAATAGTTTACAAAAATATTAAAAAAATTTTAAAAAAAGTGTTGACATTAATATTCAGATATTATAAAATAAAATTGTCCAATAGATAACTATCTAATTTTAATTAATTAGAATGTTATTTTAATAAGATATATATATTTATTATTGTAAATATATCCCTTATTAATATTTATATAAATTAATTTTTATATATTTATTACTAATATATATTTAATCTGTATATTTAATTATATACTTACAAATTTAATAAATACTTCCTTATTTTAATAATTTAAGTTATCATGTGAAATAATTCTATAGTTGTTATATTTAATTATATAACAATATATGTAATATTAATTTATTACATATATATTATAAATAATACTAATACTATTATTTATAATTATAGGTATTAATAATATTAATTTATTATTAATATAATTATATATTAATTTATATAATTGTAATAACTTTATTACTAATACTAATAATTTTATTATCTATTCTACAAATATTATTAATTTAATATTTGCTAAATATAATTAAGTATTATAGATATTATAATATTTGGACTTGTTATATTTAGATCATATTATTAATATTAATTTATTAATAATATGATAACTAAAATAACATCCTTGTATAACAACACTTTCTTATTTTTATAAGATATAGAATAACTTATCTACTATGGACAAATGGTATATCGTTGAGAAAGAAAACTCAAAATGATAAGTGATAATGCTGAATACTGATAATATTCAGAAGTGTTAATAATAAAGTAATATTTATTATTAATGATTCATTATTCTTTTTCACAAACTCGAAGCAACATCTTTTTATCAGAAAGTGTTGCTTTTTGCTTACAGGAGAAATTATGAGATATTATATAATTATAGGTACTACTTTAATATTAGCTATTGTTATTATGTTTTATAATCCATATAAAGATTATTTATATATTTATGATGAAAAAATGACAATAGAATATGATAATAAAGAAGATGGATACGAGTGGTATCTAATACCATCAAATGATAATTTAGATGTAACAGAAGTTGATCAAAACAAATGGACTGTTTCAATTAGCAAAAAAGGATTAACAAAAATACAAGCTCAATTTGTAAATTTAGAAACAAATGATGTAAAATATAAAATAAATTATGAATTTAAAAATAACGGAAAAAAGATATTTTGGCTAAGTGCTGTGGGGCATGGATTGAGTGATTTTCCAAATCCATATTAATATAAGTGTAAACTTATATTTTTTTTAAAAAAAGTGATTGACTTTGTTATATATATATTATAAAATGTAATTGTCCAATAGATAATATAGTAGTTTAATTACTACAATTATTATTTTATATTATTAGGATATATAATTATTTATTTTATTATTTATTAATTTAAATAATATTTCTATATTTATATATTTTTATTAATCTCTATATATTTTAATTAATATATATATTAATATTTACTAATATTTCTATAATTTAATAATTTATTATCATGTGAAATAATTCTATGGTTGTTATATTTGATCATATAACAATTAAGTATTTTCTATATTACTTATAATATTAATTTATTATATTTCTTTATAGATTTACTTATAATAAATAATACTAATACTATTATTTATTTCCATATAGGTATTAATAATATTAATTTATTATTAATATAATTAAATATTATTATATTTAATTGTAATAACTTTATTACTAATACTAATAATTTTATTATCTATCTATAAATATTATTAATTTAATATTTTCAGTATGATCGAGTATTATAGAATTTAATATTTGGACTTGTTATTTTTGTTCATAATATTAATATTAATTTATTAATATTATGACTACTTTAATAACATCCTTGTATAACAACTTACTTATTTATTTAAGCATAGAATAACTTATCTACTAAGGACAGATGGTATATCGTTGAGAAAGAAAACTCAAAATGATAAGTGATTATACCAAATACTGATAATATTTGGATATGTTAATATTATTTATATTAATTTATATTTTAATATTAATGATTTATAATTCTTTTCGGAAACTCAAAACAATTTGTTTTATCAGAGCAAGTTGTTTTTTGTTGGTATTTTATATGTTTTTATGATGTTACACATAATAATTTATAAATATGTATATTTTTTAATATTTTTATGTTATAATTATAATGGAGTGATGATATGGAACCATATAAAGCAAAGAAATTGCCAATAGAGTTTACAGTAAATAAAGAGTTAATTAATTTATTATCTGACGTTGAAGAAACTTATGGAGAATACAAAGGATATTTAAAAAATATGAATTTTGATTATACTTCATTTTTAGAATGTGCCTTTGTTAGTGATTTATATTATTCATTTAAAATTGATGGATCAAAGATTGAAAAAGAATATATGTTTCATACTCCTTATATGATTAAATCAAATGATTATATTGAATTTAATAATATGAGGAAAGCTTTACTTGTTGGTGTTAATGATTCAATTAACAATAATATTTCGTTAGATACATTTAATAAAATAAATAAAATATTATTTGCAAATTGTAAAAAGAATAATCTAACTAAAGGTAGTGGAAAATTAAGAAAGAGTCAAAATTATATATTAAAACCTGGTATAGCAGGATCTAGTGTATCTTTTATACCACCTGTTTATACAGAACTAACATCTTTAATGAATAATTTAGTTGATTATATTAATTTAGAAGATGAACATCCTGTTATATCTTCTATAATTACACATTATCAATTTGAAAAATTACATCCATATGTATCAGGAAATGGTAAAATTGGTAGATTAATAATGCCAATACAAATATCTTCTAGAAAGAAAGAACCCCCAATATTATTCTTATCTGAAACACTTGAAAAATTAAAAAATACATATTTTACATTATTAAGTGGAGAAGTAGAAGAAGATATAGACAAATTCATTAAATTTATATTACAAGCTATAATAGAACAATGCAATTTAAATATAAAGAAGATTAAAAAATTGAATAAAATATATAAAAATGATGTTGAAGAATTTAAGAATTCTATAGGTGGTACTACTATTAATAAAGTGTATCCATATATATTAAAAAAGATAGTATTTACAACTAATGATGTAGTAAGTGATTGTAATTTACATATTAATTCAGTTAATAAAGTACTGAATAAATTAGTTGATAAAGGATACTTAATAAAAGAAAAGAAAAAAGGATCAAATAGAGTTACATTCTGTTATAAAAACTTCTATGATGTGTTTATGAGTTAATCATAAACTTTTTTCTTGAAAAAATATATAAAATAGTGTATTATTATTTAAGCGCTGAAAAGGGTGATATTATGGAAAAAATTATTAATTTTGCAGTAGTTGCACATGTTGATGCTGGAAAAAGTACATTAGTAGATGCATTATTAAAACAAGGTGGAGTTTTTAGAGAAAATGAGCAAGTTGTTGATTGTGTAATGGATAGTGGAGATCTTGAAAGAGAAAGAGGTATCACTATTACTGCTAAAAACTGTGCTATTAGATATAAAGATTATAAAATGAATATAGTTGATACACCGGGACATGCTGATTTTTCTAGTGAAATAGAAAGAATTATTAAAACAGTAGATACAGTTGTATTATTAGTTGATTCAGCTGAAGGACCAATGCCTCAAACTAGATTTGTTTTAAAAGAAGCATTAAAAAACGGATTAAAACCAATATTATTTATAAATAAAATAGATAAAAAAGATGCTAGAGCAGAAGAAGTTGTTAATATGACATTTGATTTATTCTGTGAATTAGGCGCTGATAATGAACAACTTGATTTTAAAATAATATATGGTATAGCAAAAGAAGGTATAGCAAGATATGAAGAAAATGATACTAATAATGATATTTTACCTTTATTAGATACTATTATTGAAACAACTAAGCCATTTGAAGGTAATGAAAATGATCCTTTACAATTTCAAATATCTTCATTAGATTATGATGATTATATTGGAAGATTAGGTATAGGTAGAATTAATAAAGGAAAAATTAGTGTTGGACAAATGGTAGCTATATCTAAAAATGATGGAACTATTACCAAAGAAAGAATAACTAAGATGTTTGTAAATGAAGGAATTAAGAAAAAAGAAGTACAAACAGCTTATTATGGAGATATTGTTACAATAGCAGGATGTCCTGAAATATCAATAGGAGATACTATTTGTGATATTAATAAAATAGATCCATTACCTAGTATAGAAATAGAAAAACCAACTTTATCAATGAACTTTTTAGTTAATACAAGTCCTTTTGCAGGTAAATCTGGTAAATTTGTTACATCAAGACATATAAAAGATAGATTAAAAGCTGAACTTGAAAGAAATGTTGGTTTAGAAGTAGAAGAATTACCTTCTGGAGATGGTTATAAAGTATCTGGAAGAGGAGAACTTCATTTATCAATTCTTATTGAAAATATGAGAAGAGAAGGTTATGAATTAAGTATTTCAAAACCAGAAGTTATTTTTAAAGATATAGATGGTGTTAAAAATGAACCATATGAAAAAGTAATTATTAATGTACCAAATGAATATTCTGGAACTATTATAAATGATTTAAGTGAACGAAAAGGTACTATGGAATTAATGGAACCAGCTGAAGAAAACTATGTAAGACTTGAATTTTCAGTTCCTACAAGAGGTTTATTAGGTTATAGAAGTAGTTTTATAACTAATACTAAAGGTGAAGGAATAATGGTTAGAAGTTTTGATACTTATAAGCCATATGCTGGAGAAATTAGTGGTAGAAAGAATGGTGCTTTAGTATCAACTGAAACTGGTCAAACATTTGGATATGCACTTTATAATTTATTAGATAGAGGTACTATGATTGTAGAACCATCTACTGAAGTATATGAAGGTATGATAGTAGGTATCCATAATAAAGAAATAGATTTAAATGTTAATCCATGTAAAAATAAAGAGTTTTCTAATACAAGAAGTAAGAGTAGTGATGAAGCTATTACACTTCCAAAAGCTAAAGTATTTACTCTTGAAGAAGCTCTTGAATTTATAGAAGATGATGAACTTGTGGAAGTAACCCCAGATGCTATAAGACTAAGAAAGAAAATATTAGACCAAAAAGAAAGATTTAGAAGTAATAGATAACTTCTAAATCTTTTTTATTTAAATTTATTAATTAATTTTGCTACAACAAATACTATATCATCACTATTATTAGTAGCATATTTTTTTCCAATGGCTTTTCCACCAACGGTTAATGAAGAAATAAGTGAACTAATTATTAAAGTTGTAACCACAACATTAAAATTAAACTTTGTTGCTAAATATATGGATAACATAGCTCCACAAGAACCACTAATAATACCACATATATCTCCAATTACATCATTACATATACTAGCTATTCTAGGAGAATTTTTAATTAAATGTACACCTTCTTTTGAACCTTTAATCTTTTTAGCGCTTTTAGCATGAAAAGTAGATTCATTTGCTGTTAATACAGCGGTACCTATAATATCAAAAAGTACTCCAAATAGTATAAAGAATATAGTAATTAATAATAAAATAATAACATTATTACATTTATTTATAATGACATTTGATAAGCTACTAAAAAATATAGCTATAAAAAAAGTCATTAAAAATGCTTTAATGATCCAATTATCTTTAGACATTTTAATAACTCCCTAAGTAAAAATTGTATGGAATATTATAAATTAATTTTACGGCTTTGGTCGAGTTGAATTTCTCTAGTATTTACTCTTGGTTACCCGTAAGCGATTTCTCTTTAAAAATACTAATCATATGTTACCTCGTATGATCACTCGATCACCACTTAGTCCGCACTTCAATCCTTATAATAAAGACACACTAGAGGTTTTCCCAAACAAACTCAAACTACTTTTATTCGCTTTTGCAAATTGTTTTTCAATTACTATCCCAACAATTCACTCACGACATGTACGTTCATATCTTCTGGAATGAAAAAAGGAAGCCGATATATGCCATTACATCTTTTCCTTATCTCTTAAATCATATATCTGCCCAATACTGGGCGTACCAAGCAAAATATATAAAGTACCTATTTGTACAATTGATGGATTTTTAGCCCCACCTTCTAGTAGTATATTTGACTAGCATAGTGCTCCACACACGTATACATTATAACATATTTTAATTTCTTTGTCAAAAATGCACATATATTATTTAATTTATATATATAAATTTATAAAAATATAAATTTTAAGAATGTAAAATAACAGTATTCTTGTCAATTGATTTCTATATTTCTTTCTAGTATAATAACTTTGAAGGAAGAAAGATTATGAGTATAAAAGAACAAATATTATTAGATCTTGATTTATCAGAATACTTAAATGTAAATGATATATCTGAAGTACCAGAAGATTATGAAGGAGACTATGCTGTCCCTTGTTTTAATTTAGCAAAAATTAAGAAAATGGCTCCTGATAAAATAGCACAAGATATATGTGATAATTTTGCTTGCAAAGGTCTTATTAAAAAAGTAATCCCAGTAGGGCCATATATAAATATTGTTCTTGATAATTATGAAATATCTAAATTTGTATTTAAGAATACATGGAATAATAAAGATTATGGTAAAAGTGATGAGGGTAAAGGTAAAAATATTTGTATAGATTATTCAAGTATTACTTTATCTAAAAGAGTTCATATTGGACATTTATGTACTACAGTAATTGGAGAATGCTTAGCTAAATTATTTGAAAATGCTGGATATAATGTTATACGTATTAATTATTTGGGTGATATGGGTACACCTTTTGGAAAAATAATAACTATGTATAAACTTGAAGGTAACCAAGAAAAATTAGAAAAAGATGGCGCTGAAGAAGTACAAAGACTATATGCTAGATTTTCTAAATTATCAGAAGAAGATGAAACTTTAATTGATAAAGCTCGTGAATGGAGTTTAAAAATTGAAAATGGCGATGAAGAAGCTACAAAATTATGTAATCAATTTAAAGAAGTAGCTTTAAAAGAAGCAAAATATATGTATGAATTATTAGATATAGATTTTGATGATTGGCGTGGAGAAATGTATTATAATGATAAAACTCAATCAGTAATAGATATGTTAAATGAAAAAGGATTATTAGTTGAGAGTGAAGGAGCACAATGTGTAGATTTATCAAAATTTGATATGGGAATGTGTCTTATTCAACGTAGTGATGGAGGATCATTATATTCAACAAGAGATTTAGCAGCAGCTATTGATAGACATGATTGTTATAAATTTGATAAAAGTTTATATGTAACAGGTATTGAACAAAATAGGCATTTTGAATCATTCTTTAAAGTATTAGAATTAGCAGGATATGATTGGGCTAAAGATTTAGAACATATAGGATATGGTAGATTATCTACTAAATTTGGTAAGATTTCAGGACGTGAAGGAAATACACCTGTAATGAAAGACATATTTGAAGCTAGTATAAATAAAGCACGTGAAGTTATAAAAGAAAGAGGATTATCTGATGATATAGCAGCAGATATAGGATCTAGTGCAGTAGCATTTAGTGTTTTAAAGAAAGAAAAAATAAAAGATTCTGTATTTGATTTAGATAGCGCTATTAGTTTTGATGGAAATTCTAGTGTTTATTTACAATATACATATGTTAGATTAAATTCTTTAATTTCAAAACAAGATATAAAAGAATATAATGAAAAGTCATTAGAATTGTTAACTGAATCTATTGAAAAAGATTTATTTGTAGAAATAGATAAATTACCAGAAGTATTAAAGAAAGCATTATATGAAAGAGAACCTTTCTATGTAACAAGATATGCATTAAATTTAGCTTCTAAAATAAATAGTTTTTATAATAGTTGTAGAATAATAAGTGATAATAAAGATTTGACTGATGCAAGAATATCATTGTGTAAAATATTATCATTAATATTAAGTCGTTCTATGAATATTATTGGTGTAAAAATAATAGAAAAGATGTAATAATTAAAAAGCACATAAAAAGTGCTTTTTTTATTTAAAATTGTTGTAATAAGAACATTAGTATGCTATAATACCTTCGAACGAAAGTTCCTTGCTTCATTTTTATATGAAGCCGTAAGACCAAAAGGAGGTGTTATAATGAATAAATATGAAATAATGTTTATCGTTAGAGCAGATATCGATGAAGAGACTCAAAAGAAAACAGTTAAAACTTTTGAAAAAGTTCTTACTGATATGAAATCAAAAATTGTTGAAAACAAAGATATGGGTCAAAAGAAATTAGCTTATCCTATTAACAAACAAGTAAGAGGAAACTATTACTTATTTAATGTAGAAGCTACTGCTGCTGCAGTTAATGAGTTTGATCGTAAAGCTAAAATTGATGAAAACATATTAAGACATATCATAATAAGAGAAGAGGAGTAATAATATGAATAAAATAATTTTAGTAGGAAGATTAACAAAGGATCCTGAAATTAGAAGTACTAGTGCTGGATTTACAACTGCTAACTTTACAGTAGCTGTTAATAGAAGATATAAGAATAAAGAAGGCGGATATGATGCTGATTTTCTACCATGTGTAGCTTTCAGACAAACTGCTGACTTTATTGGTAAATTCTTTAAAAAAGGTAGTTTAATTGGGTTAGAAGGTAGTGTACAAACTAGAAGTTATGACGCTCAAGATGGAAGTAAAAGATATGTTACTGAAGTTAATGTTGAGAATGTTGAATTTGTAGGTGCTAAAAATGATTCATCTTCATCTTCATCAAGTGGTGAATATGTAGATGCTCCTGCTGATGCTCCAATTGATGAAATTCCAGAATATGATGTACCAAGTCAAGATCCTTATGAAAATTATGATAAAGAAGTATCACTAAGTGATAATGATTTACCATTTTAAGGAGGAAAAATAATGGCAGAATTTTATAGAAGAAAAAAAGTATGTCAAATGTGCGCAGGTAAAGATGTTGATTACAAAGATGTAATGATTGTTTCTAAATATATTAATGAAAAAGGTAAAATTTTACCTAGAAGAATGACAGGAGCTTGTGCTAAACATCAAAGACATATTGCAAATCAAATAAAGAGAGCAAGATATATGGCTTTATTACCATATACAAAATAATGATAGTATTTACTATCATTTTTTTTTGCATAAAAAAAGAAGATATATTATCTTCTTCTACTTAATAAGAATAAACGTAATACTTGAGCAGCTGTTGCTAAGAAACTAGCTACATATGTTAATGCTGCTGCATTTAATACTTTTTCTATTCCTTTTTTATCTTTCTTTTCAATAAAGCCTAATTCTTCTAATTGCTTTTTAGCTCTTGCTGAAGCATTATATTCAACAGGTAAGGTTACTAATTGAAATAATAAGCTTCCTAACATTAAAAATATACCTATATATAATAAATTACCAAATTGTAATATAAATCCTAATAAGACTACTATTGAAGCAATACGTGATGTAAAATTAACTACAGGAACCAATGCACTTCTAAATCTTAAATAATAATATGCTTCTTTATCTTGAATAGCATGTCCACATTCATGAGCAGCTATTGCTATTGATGCAACTGAATTATCTTCAAATACATCTTCTGATAAATTAATCATTTTAGTTTTAGGATTATAATGATCGGTTAACAACCCATAAGTTTTATTAACTTTAACATAAGAAATACCATTTCTAGCAAGTATTTTCTTAGCTACATCATATCCAGTTAAGTTAATACTATTTTTCACTTTTAAATATTTATTATAATTAGATTTAACACTACTTTGTGCTATTATAGGAACTATTATAATAAATAGAATTAATAATATATCCATTCTCATCACCAATAAAATTATATCATATTTATACCCATAAAAAAAGAATACATAAAGTATTCTTCTTTTTTATTAATATACAAATAATGTAATTACACTAGCTACTATTGATAATACAAATAGTGCTACAATTAATTTCCAGTTTTTCTTAACCCATTCTTTGTAAGAAATACCAAAATAACTTAAACCTAATGCTAATACAGCACTAGTTGGAGCTATAAACATTGTAGAACCATAAATACTTTGTACTAAGATAGCTACTGTTTCTTTTGCTACATCCATTCCAGCTACTTGAGGTACAACATAATTTGCAACATATAGCATATCTACATGTAATGCTGATCCTAAAGCAACAGTAATAGTACTAAAGAAAATATTGAATTTATCAGTTATATTTAGAATGTAATTTGCTATTGTTGGATAGAACATAGTATTTCCTGCAAAATATATTACAGTATAAATTAACATAACTAAAAATGCTGAACCTAACATCTTTTTAGCACCGTCTGCCATAACTTCAAATACGTTTTTAATCTTATAACGTAATCCAATAATTAAAGCAGCTAATATACACATTACTGACATTTCAGCATAATACCAATCACCAAAAGCAGAGAATGTACCAAGTATTTTAGCAAATATTGCTATTTCAGTAGTACCATAATCAACTTTTGTTGCTGTGAAGTGGAAATATGGAAGTTTAAATGTTGCATTAGTGATAGTTTCTTTAAAATCACTAAACACTTTAATTCCAAATGTGTTTTCCCATGATGTGCATCCTAGGACTAATAATATAAATAATAATGAGAAAATAATTATTATTCCAGTTACAGAATATTTATTAGATTCTTTTTCTCCAATAAACATATCTTCATTACTTGTTTTTTCAGTAACTTTAGTTCTTTTTGCTTTAAATAAGAAGAAAAATTCAACAGCAATAGCACAAGCTAGAAGAACAATTTTTACTGCAATTGCATTACCATTATCAGCAGTTAATAAACCATTGATAACACCTGCTGTATTATAACCAGTTGTACTACCAATAGTACCAACTAATAATGAACCAAATGTAGCAATTAAAGTTGTATGTTTATCATAACCCATTGCTAATAATATACTTATTATAAATGGGAAGAAGATAAATAATGCAAAACCATAATCAAATACAGATGATAAAACAGCTATTAAGAATGCAACACATAAAATGAATACTGTTTCAGATCCTTTTAGGTTACTAACTATTCTTTCAATCCATGCTCTATATTTTCCTGTTTTACCAAGAACCTCATATAAAGCACCTACAGTTAATAATAATACTCCTATTTGAATGAAATATTGAAATTCAAATGATCCAAATAATAGTTGCCAGAAATCAAAGAATCCAACATTATACATTTGTAAGTCTTGAAGACTACCATTAGTATAATAAGATGCTGAGAATAACCATGTAACAACTATAATTCCAAGTAATATGAACATTATTATTTTAAATAATCCAGTTTTCTTCATTTTAATTCCTCCTCAATTAATTATTATATAAAAAAAAGGCTAATAATACAAGAATTTTACTAGCCTTTAATACTTTTTATATGATTGTTTAATTCTAAAACACAATTATTAAATTCATCTATTGTTTTAGCAAGTGCAAATTTATTTTTTAATTCTTTTGAACCAGGTATATTTTTTAAATATGCAAGAGCATGTGTTTTAATATCTAATAATGCTTTCTTTTCTCCCTCATTTTCTTTAATTAGATTAAAATGTTTTACTATCATATTAGATATATCTTCATATGTGGGTTTATCTATTATTTTATTATTATCTAAATATTCAACACATTCTTTAATAAACCAAGGATTTCCAATTGCTGCTCTTCCAATCATAATTGCATCACAATTAGTTTCATCTAACATTCTTTTAGCATCTTCAATTGTTTTAATATCACCATTTCCAATAACAGGTATATTAACAGCATCTTTAACTTTTTTAATATATGACCAATCTGCTTTACCACTATATCCTTGTTCTCTTGTTCTAGGATGTATTGCTATTGCACTAGCACCAGCTTTTTCTATTAATTTTGCTATTTCTACACAATTAATACTATCATTATTCCATCCTAATCTTATTTTAACAGTAATAGGAGTATGGGTGTTTTTAACAACATTTGATACAATCTCATATATTTTATCAGGATTCTTTAATAATCCAGATCCTGCTTGAGATTTAAGAGCAACTTTAGGAACAGGACATCCCATATTTATATCTATAATATCAGGTTTAGAATACTCTTCTACAAACTTAGCAGCTTTAACAAATGAATCAACATCACTACCAAATATTTGAATACTAATAGGTCTTTCCTCATCTTTAATTTTTAACATCTCTATTGTTTTTTTACTATTATAAACAATCCCCATAGTACTAACCATTTCAGAGTAGATGAGTCCACACCCCATCTCTTTAATAATATTTCTATAACTACTATTAGAAATACCTGCCATTGGTGCTAAAACAACTCTATTTTTAATTGTAATATTTCCTATATTCCACATACTTTTTCCTCATGCATAATTTAACATTTTATAAACATTTTTTCAATAAAAAAGTTTTCTTTAAAAGAAAACTTAATTCTCTGCTACTGCAAGTTTGCAGGTTATATTTTTTGAAACTCCCATCCAAGTAAATGTTGTTTCACTACCTGCATTTGTTATATCTGGTACTTGAGTACATTCTATAAGAGTAGGCTTTTCAGTAACACCTTCATTTGCTTGTATTTTAATTACTCCAGTACTTCCTTCTTCTACTGTTATTTCATCAGATCCTTGTGAAATAGTAAATTTATCTTTAACTGATTCATCTTGTGAATTAATAATACTAATTTTATATTTTTTCATATTAGCTTTTGTAAATGTTAAAGTACATTTAGCATTAGCAGTTAATGAATCTATAGAAAAATTATTATTTTCATATTTAGCAACTTGACCATTATTACATTTAATATTTCCTGTTTTAAATTCATATCTATCTTGTGGATAAATAACAAATAATAAATTATCTCCATAATATCCACTAGTTTTTATTTTTCCACCTGTACAATAATTTTCACATTTACCATTTTTAACTTCTAATTCAAATGTTAATTTCTTTTGAGTAAATGATACTTTACAAGCTATATCACTACTTACTGCACTTATTTTTAATATATTTTTAGATGTATCATAAGTAACAGCTTTATCATTAGAACATTGACTTTCTAAATATTGATAACCAACATCAGGATTAATTTTAAATTCACCATCTTTAAATCTTTCAACAAAGTAATTATTACTTTCATCAGGTGTTCCTTTTATAACTGTTAATGTTACTTCATATTTAGTTTTGTTAAAATATAATTCACATGTTGAATCTAAATCTTTACTAGGAGTAAATTTCCATTCAGTAGTATCAAATGTACCAGTTACTCCATTAGTGCATTTATACTCATCAAATCTATATAATTGTTCATTTTCAGTTTCATTAGATTCATTAGTATCTCCTGATTTAGGATTAGTAGGTATTTCATTTACCTCTACACCTTCAAGAAAGTATTTATACTTAATATTTCTATCAACTATTGTTTGATTATTATCAGGATTAGGTTCAGGAACATAATTATTCTTTTTATATGTTTTATAGCCTAAAATAGTCCCTGTACATGATAATACTAATAAGATAGCTGTTAAAATAGACAAAATTTTAAAGAATTTATAATTCATGCTAACTCCTATTATATAGAATAATTGTATAATTAATTAATTTTAAAGTCAAGAAATGAATAAGTAAAAATAAGTAAAAAAAGCATAAAATAGGCAAAAAACATTTGACTTTTCATATTTCATTTTATATAATAGTCCCGGTACATTTTGAAGGAGATGCAATTTCTGTGGGAAAGAAAGTCATAGTTGCAAATATGATGGTATCTAATTCAAAGAAGGGATAATTAAAATATGAAAACATTTATGTTAAAAAAAGAAGAAGTTGAACATAAGTGGTATGTTATTGATGCAGAAGGAAAACCTCTAGGTAAAGTTGCTGCATTAGCTGCTCATGTATTGAGAGGAAAAAACAAACCAACTTATACACCTCATGTAGCATGTGGGGACAACGTAATTATAATTAATGCTGAAAAAGTTAAATTAACTGGAAATAAATTAAATGATAAAATGTATTACAATCATAGTGGATATCCAGGTGGATTAAGAGAAAGAAATGCAAAAACTATGATAGAAAAATATCCAGTTGAAATGGTAGAAAGAGCTGTTAAGGGAATGCTTCCAAAAACTACACTAGGAAGACAAATGTTTAGACAATTATTTGTATATGCAGGTAATGAACATAAACATGAAGCTCAAAAACCAGAAAGTTTAGAGGTAAAGTAATATGGCAAAAGAAGAAAGATTTACTGCTATAGGTAGAAGAAAAAGAAGCGTTGCTAAAGTAACTATTACAAAAGGAACTGGAAAAATTACAGTTAATGATAAAGATGTTAAAGACTATATGCCTTATGACACTTTAGTAATGGATTTAGTTCAACCATTAGAATTAGTAGATGCTAAAGATAAATACGATATTAATGTAGTTGTTAAAGGTGGAGGTTTCAGTGGACAAACTGGAGCAATCAGACTTGGATTAACAAGAGCATTAATGTTAGCAAATGGTGAAAATAGACCAACACTTAAAGCTGCAGGAATGGTAACTCGTGATGCTAGAATTAAGGAAAGAAAGAAATATGGTCTTAAGAAAGCACGTAGAGCACCACAATTTAGTAAGAGATAATATTAAAGAAGTCCAATATGGACTTCTTTTATGTTATAATTTATTAAAGGAGAATATTATGAAAAAAGATGAGTTATTAAAATTAGAAGAAGAAAAAAACAAACAAATTATAAATAGTATGTATATATTAGGTACTGCAATTACTATATTCTTTTTAGCATTTTTATTTGTAGTATGCTATTTTGTTAAAAATGAAAATACTGTTGGATTAATAGTTGTTAGTTCTATGATAGTTTTTGTAGCAGCATGCTTCCATTTAGTTAAAATGGAAGTTGAAGCTGGATATTATGAATGCAAAAAATGTAAACATAGATATGTACCAAAATATTTTGATGCTGTAATGGCACCTCATATGATGACTACTAGATATCTTAGATGTCCTAAATGTAATGAAAAATCTTGGTCTAAAAAAGTAATGACTAAGGAATAAAAATATATGTTATAATTAGTATGTAAAAGGAGTTTATTATGGAAAAAAAGAAATGTAATTGTGGACCTAATTGTAAATGTGGCTGCCAAGAAGGAAAAAAATGTACTTGTAAAGGTAAATGCACATGTAATAAAAAATAAGAACGAATGAAAATTCGTTTTTTATTTGATATAATAAGGATAGGGTGTGATAAAAATGATATTAGAAGAATTTGATGAATGTAAAACATCTACATTTGATCCTAATGAAGTAGAAAATATAATACCAAATTTTCCTAAAATTGGAATAACATTTTTTTCTAAGAAATTAATGGATAGATATGTAGAAATATTTGATGTTGAAAAAATATCTGAAATAACTAATGCTAATGGACATGAACCTGTTTATAAAATTAATTATAAAGGTACTGATATTGCATTATTTATGTCAAGAGTAGGAGCACCAGCATGTACTGTTGGATATGAAGAAGTAACAGTAATGGGTATAGAAAAACTAATAATGTTTGGAACTTGTGGTGTTCTTGATAGAAATATTGAAGACTTAGCAATAATTATTCCTACTCATGCTATTAGAGATGAGGGAACAAGTTATCATTATTTAAAGTCATCAAGAGAAATTGAAGTAAATAAAAAGTATAAAAAAGAATTTGAAGAGATATTAAAACATAATAATATTTCATATGTAGAAGGAAAAGTATGGACAACAGATGCTCCTTATAGAGAAACAAGAGATAAAGTATTAAAAAGAAAAGAAGAAGGATGTGTTTGTGTAGATATGGAATGTTCTGCTATGAACGCAGTAGCAGAGTTTAGAAACAAAGATTTATTTCAATTCTTTTATGCTGCAGATAATTTAGATAGTAATAAATGGGATAAAAGAAGTCTTGGAAATGATGATAGATTATCTGAAAAAGAAAAAATTATTTATTTAGCTTTAGAATTAGCTATTAAAATGAAATAGGAGTGTTATGAAAAAATTATTTACGAAAAAAGATATTGAAAAAAGAGTTAAAGAATTATCTAATCAATTATATAAAGAATATGGAAAAGAAGAAGTAGTATTTATATGTACTCTTAAAGGAGCTGTATTCTTTGCATGTGATTTATTAAAAAACTATAAAGGTGAAGCAAGAATAGAGTTTTTAAGGGTATCAAGTTATAAAGGAACAAAATCTAGTGGAAAAATAGAATTGAATCTTTCTATTTCAAAAGAAAATATTGAAAATAAAAATGTAATTATTATAGAAGATATAGTAGATACTGGACACACTCTTAAATTCTTAAAAGGTTATATTGAAGATATGAATCCTAAGTCATTAAAAATTTGTTCATTGTTAGATAAGAAAAGTAGAAGAGAAGCTGATATAGAACCAGATTATTGTGGTTTTGAAATAGATGATTTATTTGTAATAGGATATGGTCTAGATTACAATCAAAAATATCGTAATTTACCATATATAGGAGTAATAGATGAATGAAAAAATATTGTTAACTATTATTACACCATATTATAAAACATTAGAGTATACTAAAGAATTATCTAAAGTATTAAAACCTCAATTAACAGATGAAGTTGAATGGATAATAATAGATGATGGATGTAATGAAAAAGAATTAGATTCTTTATGTACAAGAGCAATACATATGAATCAAAATTCAGGTAATGCATCTCTTCCTAGAAATATAGGACTAGCTAATGCAAGAGGAAAGTATATCGCTTTTATAGATTCAGATGATTTAGTAACTGAAGATTATATTGAAAAAATATTAGATAAAATTAAAACATCTCCATTTGACTATTGTTATATTAGTTGGGAAACTCAAACATCTAAAACTATAATAGAAGATGAACCACCAGAATGGAATGTATGTGTATGGGATTGTATTTATAAAAGAGAAACAATAGGTAATACTAGATTTGATTTAAATAGTAATTTAGGTGAAGATAAAAAATTTAATCAAAAAGTTAGAAAAGGAAAAAGAGATAATATAAAAGAAGTTTTATATAAGTACAATTGGAAAAGACCAGATAGTTTAAGTACTCAATATAGAGAAGGAAAAATACCATTTGAAAGATAGATTTGTAAAAAAATCTATTTTTTTTAAAAAAAGTATTGACAAATTGTTTTGTTTTTAATAAAATGTTAATAACAAGAGAGAAAAAGATCTCTTTTAATATATTGATTGTTATTATCAAAATATTAAAAAGAGACTTTTTATTAAATATTTTGTTATTAACAATTTGATAATAAGAAAGGATGATTAATATGAAAAGAAGAGAAGAGTTAGAAAAGTTGTTAGTAGTTGTAGATATGGTTAATGGATTTATTAAAGAAGGAAATATGGCTGATCCATACATTAATCATATTACTCCAAGAATAATTGAGTTGGTTGAAGAGTCAATTAAAGAAAATGAAGGAGTTGCATTTATAAAAGATACACATGAGCCAACCTCAAGAGAATTTAAAAAGTTTCCAATTCACTGTTTAAAAGGAACTAGTGAATCAGAAGTAATAGATGAATTAAGAAGTTATGAACAATATGGTTTAAGTTATGAAAAGAATTCAACAAGTACTATGTTTGCTAAGAATTTTATGAATGATTTAGAAAGAATGAAAAAATTAAGAGAGGTAATTATAACTGGTTGTTGTACAGATATATGTGTTCTTAATTTAGCAATACCATTAACTAATTATTTTGACGAAGAAGATAGAGACGTTGGAATAACAGTTGTTAAAGATGCGATTGAGACATATGATAGTCCACTTCATAACAGAGATGAATACAACGAAATGTCTCTAAAACTTATGAGACAAGCAGGAATAAATGTAAAGTAGGTGAATAAAATGAATAATTATAAAAGAAATCCAAGAAATTATACTTTACTAGCAGATGCATATGAATTCTTTATGTCAGATGCATACTTAGTAAATGATAAAGGAAATGTTGATGGTGTATTTGATGTTTTCTTTAGAAAAATTCCAAATGGTGGTGGATACGCTATCATGGCTGGAGTTGATAAATTAATAGATTATATTAAAAATTTAAAATTTGGCCCTGAAGAAATAGAATATTTTAGAAGATGTGGATATAGTGAAAAACTATTAAAATATTTAAAAAACTTTAAATTCACTGGTGATATATATGCTATACCAGATGGAACTCCAGTATTTCCAAATGAACCATTAATTACAGTAAAAGCTCCAATTGTTGAAGCACAAATATTAGAAACAGCATTACTTGGAATAGTAAATGGTTCTATGGAACATGCAACAGCAGCAAGAAGAATTGTTGAAGCAAAGCCAGAGGGAGTTAAAGTAATGGAATTTGGTGCTAGAAGAGCTGATGGTTTAGAAGCAGCAATTGATTCTTCATTATATGGAATTATGGCTGGATGTGATGGAACAAGTAATATATTAGCCGCAGATATGGTTGGGATGAAAGCACTTGGAACTATGGCACACAGTTTTGTAGAAACTTTTGATAATGAGTTAGATGCATTTATAGCATTTATTAAAGCTTATCCAAACAATGCAACATTATTAGTTGATACATACGATACTTTAAGAAGTGGAGTACCAAATGCTATTAAAACATTTAATTATATGAAAGAAAATGGAATGAATTTAAACAATATTGGAATAAGAATTGATTCAGGAGATCTTGCTTACTTATCTAAAGAAGCTAGAAAGATGCTAGATGAAGCGGGATATCCAAATGCAAAGATTTGTTTAAGCAATGGATTAGATGCTCAAACAATTGAATCTTTAGTACTACAAGGAGCTAAATTTGATTCACTTGGAGTTGGAGATAACATTTCTAAACCTGAAGGAAGAATGGGAGCTGTATATAAAGAAGTAGCAGTTATAGAAAATGAAGAAGTTAAACCAAGAATTAAAGTTAGTGAAGACATTATTAAAATAGTTAATCCAGGATTTAAAAAGTTATACAGAGCATTTGACAAAAATACAGGTTATGCATTAGCAGATGTTATGTGTGATAGAGAAGAAGAGTTACCAGAGGATAGATTAACAATAGTAAGTCTTACAGACTTTATAAAGAGTACTGATATTGAAGATTATGAATTAGTTCCACTTCAAAAGAAAATATTTGATCATGGACAATTGGTATATCAAGATCCAAGCTTACAAGAAAAAAGACAGTATGTAAATGAACAAATGGCTAGGTTATATCCAGAAGTTAAAAGATTATTAAATCCTCATGGATATTACGTAGATGGAACTGTTGAGTATGCTAATTTCAAAAATGAAATGATTAGAAAGTATAGAAAGAAGTAGTGATTATGGATAGTTTAAAGTTAAAAAAATTACATGAAAATATTAATGAATTAAGAACAGTTAAAAGAATAATTAATGAAAATCCAAAAAGACAATTTTTAAATAGTGTTCCATATTTATATTACTTAAATAATGGAAGAGTAATACCAAGAGAAAGATTATTAAAAAATGGACTTGATGGATCGGCTGTTATTATAGCAGCCAAAGTAAATGATGAATTTTTAGTAACAATTGAACCAAGAGTATTTACTGAACAAGGTGTGGCTGTATCTTTTCCGGCTGGATATATAGAAAAAGGTGAAACACCAGAAGAAGCAGCCAGAAGAGAACTATTAGAAGAAACTGGATATCAAGGAAAAGAATTTATACATTTAGATTCATTTTATCAAGATTATGGAATAAGCGGTGCATACAATCATTCATTCTTAACACTTGATCCTATAAAAGTTCAAGAACAAGATCTTGATGAAAATGAAATAATTAAATATATGACATTTAGTTATGATGAATTATTAGAAATTGAAAAGATGGGTTATTTAAGTGGATCCAATTCAAAATTAACCTTATGTAGAATTAAAGATTATTTAAGGAGGTAATCATGAAAAAGTTTAATGTAAAAAAAGAAGTAGAAGGTATAACAAAATTTATTAAAGACTATTTCAAAGAACATAATTTAAAAGGTGTTGTTCTTGGAATAAGTGGAGGTAAAGACTCAGCAGTAGTTGCAGCATTATTTGCAAGAGCACTAGGAAGTGAAAATGTACTTGGAGTAACTCTTCCATGTCATTCAATTAAAACTGATAAAAGTGATGCTAAGCTAGTAGCCGAAAAATACAACTTTGAATTATTAAACATTGATTTAACAAATGTATACGATGAATTTAAAAAACAAATTTATAAAATTAATAATTTTACAGATGAAGAATTAAAAAATAGTGATATCAATGTTAAACCTAGATTAAGAATGGCAAGTGTATATTACTTAGCTGCTTTATATACAGAACTTAAATGTGGAACTTATGTAGTAGCAGGAACAGGAAATAAATGTGAACTATATGTTGGATATTTTACTAAAGGTGGTGATTCAACTTTTGATATAGGTGTAATTAATGATTACACAGTAGATGAAGTAATTAAGATAGGAGAATATTTAGAAGTTCCAGATCAAGTAATTCATAAAGCTCCAAGTGATGGATTAAGTGGATTAACTGATGAAGATAAACTAGGAGTTAAATATAAAGACATTGCTTCTTATATGAATGGTGAGCCTGTTTATGAAGAAGTAAAAAAGAAAATTGAAAGATTACACAATAATTCATTACATAAATTTAATATTCCTATATACAAAAGACAGTGATTAAAATGAAAAAATTTAAAATTGGAATGTATGGTGGAAAATTTATGCCATTCCACAAAGGACATAATTATTGTATTGAAGTAGCATCTTCAGAATGTGAAAAAGTATATGTAATTTTATTCCATGGTGGAAATGATGAATTAAATATATTAAAAGAAAATAAAGAAAAATATCTAACAGTAGAAGATAGAATAAAACATTTAAAAAAAGTCATTAAAAAATATGACAATGTTGAATTAGCTGTAATTGATATTACTAAATGTAAATTACCTGATGGTACAGAAGATTGGGATGCTGAAACTCCTCTAGTAAGAAAAGTAGTTGGAGATAGATTGGACGCTGCTTATAGTAGCGAAAAATCATATGGCCCATACTTCAAAAGAGCTTATCCAGAAGGAATACATAGAGTAGTTGATTACAAAAGAATCCACTATCCAATAAGTGGAACAAAAATAAGAAATATGAAAACAAAAAAGGAGAGAGAAAAATGGATAATTTAAAAAAGAGTTTTAAAGAACTTAAATGGTATGAAATAGTAATGATCGTAATTATGGTGGTTATAGCAGGTTTATCAATTTACAAAGCTATAGTTCATCCAGAAACAAGTACTAACCCTTTGTGGTTAACAATAATTAATTTTATTAGTGCAATTTGTGGAATATTTTGTATATTCTTCTGCGCTAAAGCAAATATATCAAACTTTATATTTGCAACTGTAAATACAATCGTTTATGCAATTTTCCTATATTATCATAAGATATTTGGAACATTTGCATTAGAAGTATTGTTCTATTTACCAGTTAATTTTATATCTTGGTATATATGGGCAAAACATAGAGATGAATTATTAAAGGAAAAAACAAAAGCTAAAAAATTAACATTAGCGCAAAATGCAATTTGTACAGCACTAGTTATAGTAGGAGGTATTGTTACACATTATGTTTTAGTTAAAGTTGGTGGAGAAGTTGCATGGTTAGATGCTTTCACAGTAAGTATTGGAATTATAGCTACTATATTAGAAATGCTTAGATACAAAGAACAATATGTATGGTGGATCATTACTGATGTTATAGCTGTAGCAATGTACATTGTACATTTTGATGCAGTTTATCTAACAAAAAAAAGTATTTACTTAATTATGGCAGTTATAGGTTTAATTAATTGGCATAACTTAAATAAAGAAAGAAATAAATTAAATGAATAGGTGATTATTATGAAGATAGGTGTATTCGTAGGAAGTTTTAATCCAGTACACAAAGGACATATAATGATAGTTAATGAATCTTTAAACAAAAAGATTGTTGATAAAGTGTTAATTATTCCAACTGGTAACTATTGGGATAAGAAAGACTTAATTGACTTAAAACATAGAATTAATATGTTGGAATATTATTCTAATGAAAATATTGTTATTGAAAAAGAATTAAATAATCTACCATATACCTATCTTGTAATGAGAGAACTAAAAAAAAGGTATAAAAAAGATGAATTATTTCTAATACTAGGAGCAGACAATATTATTCATTTTGATAAATGGAAAGAATATAAAGAACTTTTAAATTATAATTTAATAATATTTAATAGAGATAATGTCAATGTAAAATATTATTTAAATAAATTAAATAAAAAGAATAAATATTTCATTCTAGATATCAAAGCAAAATATTCAAGCACTAGTATTAGAAATAACATAAATAATTTGAATATTATTAAACAAATAGCTGATATTAAAGTAATTAATTATATAAAAAGCAATAAACTTTATGTAGGTGATTAAAATGAATGAAAAGAAATTAGTAAATTTATTAATTAAAAAAGAAGAAACTATATCAAGTATGGAATCATGTACTGCTGGATATTTTGCAACTACATTAACAAATGTAGACGGATCATCTAGAGTACTGAAATTCTCAGCAATAACTTATTCAAATGAATATAAAATGAAAATGGGGGTTAATAAAAACACAATTGATAAGTATGGTGTATATAGTTTTGAGACAACTCATGAGATGAGCAAAAACATTAGTGATTTCACAACAAGTACATATGGAGTAGGAATAAGTGGAATGATTAATAGATTTGATGAATTCAATCCAGGTGGCATTGATAACTTAATATTTGTGACACTATATAATAGAAAACACAATAAATATTATGATTTTAATATTATATGTCCAAATAAAAAAAGATTAGATTGTAAAAAATATATAGTAAGGGAGACTATTAAAGAATTATTAAGAATAATTCAATAGTAAAATGAAATTATGAAAAAGAAAAAACATATTATTTTAGCAGGTGGTTCTAGATGTGGAAAAACTACTTTATCTATGAAGTTAGCTAAAGAAGGATTTATACATTATAAAATGGATACAATTAAAAGAGGCATTGATAGAAACTTCTGGGATCACTATAGAGATGAGTGGAGAGTAGTTAGTCCATACATGGCTCATTTAATTAAGACAATTATTTATGATAATCAAAGTGATATTGTTAGAGGTAAAGAGTATTATTGTATTGATACATGTCATTTATATCCTTCTGATATAGTTAAACAAGATTTAGAAAATACTATTATTGTATTCTTTGGTTATATTAATATTGATATTGAAAAGAAAATTAAAAATATTAGAAAGTATGATAAAAAGTTATGGAGTAGTAAATTAAGCGATGATGACTTAAGATATTACTTAAAAGATGGTATTAAATATAGTATTGAAGCTAAAGAAGAGTGTGAAAAATTAGGTATTAAATTCTTTGATACTGGTAGAAATTTCAAAAAAGTATTAAAAGAAGCATACGAATATATCGAGAATGAATTAAAAAAATAAAAAAAGTATGTTAAAATTATTACGGGAGGGATACTATGACTGAAGAAGAATTCTTAAAGAATTATGATGATAGTAAATATGAAAAGCCATCTGTAACAAGTGATATAGTATTATTTAGTGTATCTGATGGTAGTAAATCTAATTATAGAAGATTAAATGAAAAGTATTATAGTGTACTTCTTGTAAAAAGACATAATTTTCCTTTTAAGGATAAATGGTGTTTACCAGGTGGCTTTATAAGTAATAAAGAAACTAGTGAAGAAGCAGCAAGAAGAATACTTGCTAGTGAAACAAATTTACATGATGTTTTCCTAGAACAACTATATACTTTTGACGCTTTAGATAGAGATCCAAGAACAAGAGTTATAAGTATTGCTTATATGGGTCTTGTAGATAAAAATAAACTTAATGATTCATTATTTGAAGATGCTTCTTGGTTTAATATAATGTCTCTTGAAGATGAAAAAGGCTATCATGTTACTTTGGATAATGGAAATGAACAACTTAAATTCGTAGTAGGTAAAGAATTAAAAGAAAAAACTACTGATAGATATAAATTCTTCATTGAAAAGAATGAAGATTTAGCATTTGATCATCCTATAACAATAGTTTCAGGAATGGAAAGATTAAGAAATAAATTATCATATACAGATATTGTATTTAATATGATGGGAGATTATTTCACATTAGGAGAATTACAACAAGTATATGAAGTAATTCTTGGTAAGAAATTATTAGATCCTGCTTTTAGAAGAATAATAGCTGATAAAGTAGAGAAAACTGATAAAATTAAAACCGGTGAAGGTCATAGACCAAGTTATTTGTTTAAATATAAAAAGCACTAATGTGCTTTTTTATTTTGAAAAATTAATATATAATAATATTGGTGATAATATGAAAAAGATAATCATAATACTTTTGTGTATATTTATACTGTGTTCGTGTGATAAAAAAGAGAAGAATTTATCATCATCTTGTAATGAAATAGAAAATATTAATTATAAAATAATTTTTCATAGTAATGGTGGTAATGAAATAGATACTATCGAAATATGTGATGAATGTGAAAGACCTGCTGATAATTCATTGCCAACTTTATATAGAAAGAATTACATTTTTGGTGGATGGTATTATGATTCAATCTTTTTAATGAAAGCTGATGTTAAAACAATAGATGAGTTAAGAATAGAAACAGAAAAAGATGACTTAGGTTGTGATTATAAATATAAAGATATAAACTTATATGCATTGTGGATTGAAAAATAGTGTTAAGTTAAACAAAAAGGATTTTAAATAAAAAATAATAATGATATAATTTAATAAGATAGAAAGGTATAGGTACATGGCAGCAAAAGTTTTTAAAACTATTGATGAACAATTGGATATTCTTAAGAGTAAAGGCTTAACTATTGAAGATTATGATCAAGCTAGTGACATAGTTTTAAGAGAAAACTATTTCTTTTTGAATGGCTATAGAGGACCATTCCTAGCTGTTGGATCTAAAAGATTCATTGATGGTGCTACTTTTGAAGAAATGTATGCCTTATTTAAATTTGATAGATATTTTAGAAATATTATATTTAAAAATGTATTAATTGTTGAAAATAACTATAAATCTATATTTAGTTATGTATTAAGTAGAAAGTTTGGTTATAAAGAAAAAGATTATTTAAATCCAGATAATTTTGATAGAAATAAAGAAAGAGCTAGACAAGTTAATGATTTAATTAGAAAAGTTAAAAGACAAATAAGAATTAATGGATATCAACATGAAGCTACATCTCACTATATTAATAATTATGGTTATATTCCACTATGGGTAAGTGTAAAAGTACTTAGTTTTGGATTAATGGGAGAATTATTCTCTATATTAAGACAAGAAGAAAGAGATGAAATAGCATCATATTACAAGAATTTAGATGCTAATGAATTAGGAGATTATTTAGCAATACTTTCTAATTATAGAAATCTATGTGCTCATGAAGATATTTTGTATAATCATGAAACACAAAAAGAAATAGATGATACTAGATTCCATTTATTACTTGATATACCTCAAGTAGATGATAAATATATATTTGGTAAAACTGATATATTTGCTTTAATAATTATATTAAAACAAATGTTGACATATTCAGATTTTAAAATGATGATGAATGAGATAGATTATGAAATAGAATGGTTAGGTTCTAAATTAAAATCTATTGATGTACAAAAGATATTATATAGAATGGGATTCCCAGAAAATTATAAGCAAATATCTTATATAGAATAATTATGATAGAGGAAAAAAATAATAAAAAAAATAATAATAACGTAGTATTAGTAATATGTATGATAGTGTTTTTTATAGCTATTGGTTCAATTATATATTACGTTTTTATTATGCCAAAAGATGAAAAAATAATTATTGATGATACTACTTATGTAGATGAAGAAAAAACATTAATAAATGGTATTGAAAAAGTATATGATTCAGTAGTAGTTGTTGAAAAATATAATAATGGTAAATCAACTAGTATTGGATCTGGATTTATATATGATAAAAATGGTTATATTTTAACAAATCATCATGTTGTTACTAAAGCAGATGAAATAAGGGTTGTTTTAACAACAGGTAATACTGTAAGAGCAACGGTAGTAGGTAGTGATGAATTTGCAGATATAGCAGTACTAAAAATAGATAAAAGTTATGTAAAAAGTGTTGCTGTTTTAGGTAATAGTGAAAAAGTAAAACTAGGGCAAACGGTATTTACAATAGGATCTCCTATTGATGCTAATTATGCAGGTACTGTGACTAAAGGAATACTTAGTGGTAAGAATAGAATGGTTGCTGTTTCAGTAAGTTCTAATTCAAAAGATTGGATAATGAATGTTATGCAAACTGACGCTGCTATTAACCCAGGTAATAGTGGAGGACCATTATGTACTGCTAATGGAGAAGTAATTGGTATTAATTCTATGAAGATTGTTGAATCTGAAATAGAAGGTATAGGTTTTGCAATACCTATTGAAGATGCTAAAGAATATGCAGATGAAATAGTAAGTGGAAAGAAAAGAAAAAGAGCTACTTTAGGAATAAGTATGGCTGATTTGTCAAATGCTACTTCATATTATGGTAAATATATTGATTATTCTGTTACATCTGGTGTTTTAGTGGTTAAAACATCTCCAGATGGACCATGTGCTAAAGGTGGAATAATCGCAGGTGATGTAATTACTAAAATAGGAGATGTTAAAGTTAATAATGTTGCGGAATTAAGATATTATTTATATAAACATGATCCTGGTGAAAAGATAAATATTACATTTAAAAGAATGAAAAATGAATATAAAATACAAATTACTTTAGGAGAGAGTTAATCTCTCTTTTATAATATTGAAAAAAAAGCCATTTTACATTATAATTATATAGAGGATAGATTATGAAAAAGGATAAAAAGAATTTAATTATTGATGAATTACTAAAAAAATATAAAACATCATTAAACGGTTTAAGTAAAAAAGAAGTAGCATTAAGACTAGATAAATATGGACCAAATGAATTACCTAAAGCAAAGGAAAAGAGTGTAGCTAGTCTATTTTTTAGTGCTTTAAATGATCCAATTATTTATGTATTAATAGTTGCAACTATTCTTTCATTTATAGTTGGTGAAACAACAGATGCATTTGTTATTTTATTTATAATACTTGTAGATGCTATATTATCTACAGTACAAGAATATAGAGCGGAAAAGAATAGTGAAGCATTAAAAGAATTAATTAAAGTTAAAGTAAAAGTAATAAGAGAAAATAAACAAAAAGAAATTGATTCTTCAAATGTAGTACCAGGAGATATTATAGTTGTAGAATCAGGCACTAAATTATCAGCTGATGCTAGAATTATTAAAAGTAATAATTTAACTGTTGATGAATCAGTATTAACAGGTGAAAGTATAGCAGTAATTAAAACTCATCATATAGATAAAGAAACAGAAGAACAATTAAAAGCAAATACTCTATATGCTGGTACATCTGTTATAACAGGTAGAGCTATTGCAGTAGTAATTGGTACTGGTTTACATACAGAAGTAGGTAAAATAGCTGAAAAAGTAACTAGTACAGAAGAAAGTAAACCACCACTAGTTCTTAGAATGGAAAGATTTTCAAAACAAATAACAGCTATAATACTAGTTATTGGTGTAATAATAGCAGTTATCTTATATTTAAAAGGAACACCTTTATTTGACATATTTATTTCAGTAGTAGCATTATCTATTTCAGCTATGCCAGAAGGATTACCTCTTGCATTAACAATGGCTTTAACAATAGGTTCAAATAAAATGGCTAAGAGAAATGTTATTGTTAAAAAACTTAATTCAGTAGAAAGTTTAGGTAGTTGTACAGTAATAGCTAGTGATAAAACAGGAACTCTTACTGTAAATGAACAAACTGCTAAGAAAATATTACTTCCAGATGGTCAAGAATTTGATATTGATGGAACAGGATATAATGATAATGGTTATGCTATTACAGTAAATAATGCAAAACTAGAAAATGCTAAATATATTTCTATTTTAGGAAATATTAATAATGAAGCTATACTTGAAAAGAGTAAAAATAAATGGAATTATTTTGGAGATTCTATTGATATTGCATTTATAGCATTATCTATGAAATTAGGAGTAAATGATATTGAATATAAAAAAATATATGAAGTACCATATGAATCTGAAAAGAAATTTAGTGCATATTTTTATACAAAAGATGATAAAAAATATTGTACTGCTAAAGGATCTCTAGAAGTAATATTAGATTTTTGTTCTAATGCATATGTAGATGGTAAAAAAGTAAAATTAGATAAAAATGCTATTCTAAAACAAAATGATGAATTAGCTGCTAATGGATATAGAGTAATAGCATTATGTGATGGAGAAATACCAGATAAAGAAAGATATAATGAAGGAGATATTAAAAATCTAAATTTTGTTGGTTTAGTTGGATTTATTGATCCAATTAGAAAAGAAGCATTACAAGCAATTAGAGAATGTAAAACAGCTAATATTAAAGTATTAATGATTACTGGTGATCATGCTTTAACTGCTTATACAATTGCTAAAGATTTAGATATTGTAAGTAGTAAAAAAGAAGTTATTACTGGAAAAGAATTAGAAACTGTTTCTGGTAATAAGAGAAAATTTGATGAATTAATTAAAGATAAAAAAGTATTTGCTAGAGTAACACCTTTACAAAAGTTAGAAATAGTTGAATCTTTACAAAGACAAGGTGAATTTGTTGCAGTTACTGGTGATGGAGTAAATGATGCTCCTGCACTTAAAGCAGCTAATATTGGTGTAGCTATGGGTAGTGGAACAGATGTAGCAAAAGAAACTGCTAAAATGATTATTATAGATGATAATTTTGCTTCTATAGTAGCAGGCATAGAAGAAGGAAGAAATGCTTATTCTAATATTAGAAAAATTAGTATTATGTTATTATCATGTGGATTTGCAGAAGTATTATTCTTCGTACTTGCTCTTGCATTTAATATGAGTATGCCTTTAGTAGCAATTCAATTATTATGGTTAAATTTAGTAACAGATGGTCTTCAAGATATAGCACTTTCATTCGAAAGAGAAACAGATACTATTATGAAAGATAAACCAAGAAATCCTAAAGAAAGTTTATTTGAAAAAGAATTAGCTAAACAAATTCTATTAGGAGGTTTATTTATAGGTATTTTAGTATTTGTTGTATGGTTTATTCTTGTAAGAAAGATTGGATTAGAAGTAAATCATGCTAGAGGATATATTTTAGCTCTAATGGTATTTATTCAAAATATTCATGTTCTTAATTGTAGAAGTGAAAATAAAAGTGTATTTAAGAATGGATTTAAAAAGAACCCATTTGTATTATTTACAATAGTTGCTTCAATAATATTACAAATAATTGTAATGGAAGTACCATTCTTTGCTACACAATTAAAAACATATAGTTTAGGTGTATTTGAAATGATAATATTATTTGTCATAGCATTGTCAATATTACCTGTAATTGAAGCATATAAGCATTTAAAAACAAAAAAACAATGATATAATAAATATGAGGAGTATATATGAAAAAGAATATATTAATGTTGATTAATGGTTTTGGTATAGAAAAAGCTAATTCATATTCTGTATATTCAGGTGAATTAATGCCAAATCTAGAAGGCATTAGAACAACTAAAATTTTTAAGACAATCACTAATAATTTCTTAGACTATAAGAGTGCTTATAGAAATTTTAGTATGGGTATAGATGATGCTTTAACATATAATTTAATTGACAATAATATATTTAAAGTAGAATATCCTGATAATCCTTTTATAAAATATATCATTCAAGAAATGAATAAAAATGAAAAAATTAAATTACATATATTTGTTTATTGGGATTCAGTAAGAACTGTTGAACAATTATCTGTATATGTAAAAGAATTACAAAGTAAAATGAGTAATAAAATTTATATTCATGTTATATTATGTCAAACAGCTTTAGAAGATTATAAATATATTGAAAGAGGATTTAATGTATTAAACTACGAATTAGGTATGAATGTTAAAATAGGCCTTGTAGCTGGTGAAGATTTATTAAATGATAATCTTCAATATAAAGATGTTATGAAAACATTCATAACTGAATATGGTGAAAAATGGAAAGATTTAAATAAAAAGTTAGAAGTTCAAATTCAAACAAAAATGGTTCCTAGAAAAACTAGAACATTTGCGGTTTCATATGGATTTGGAATTACTGAAGGAGATAAAGTATTATTCTTTAATTATTCTAATGTAGATGTAACTAATATTAGAAAAGAATTAATAGAACAAAAATATAGAAAATTTAATGAATCAACTATTCAATATTTTTCTTTATTTCCAGTTAAATGTGATGTTCAAATACCATTTATGTATAATTATGCAGTAGCATCTTCATATACATTGAATTCATTAAAAACTATTAATGCTAAATGTATAGTTTTTGATAAGAAAGATAAATGTCCATTTATAAATTATTATTTAACTGGATTAAAAAATGATGTAGATCCTGATTTAAAATATATGCCTACAGATGATGGATTTATTTATAATAAGGATTTATTAATTCAAAACATTGATGCTCATAAAGATAAAGACTTAATTATTATTAATTATGATATTAGTGATGTTAAAGATATACAAGAATTAAAAGCAAGATTAAAGAGTATAGATGAAATAGTAGGTGTATTACATAATTATGTAGTACAAAATAAGTATGCTCTTACAATATCATCTATGTATGGTTTTGAAAGAGACATGTATAATGAAAAGAGTGAATTATGTAGTGTTAATTTCTCTGGAAAGGTACCATTTATATTAGATGATGAAACTATAGTTGCTGCTAATTATAATATTGTTGATAATGGAAATATGCATGATTTATGTGATACATTATTAAAAAATATTAGTAAAGATTATAAAGGAGAAGGTTTATTAAGAAAGAAATCAGCACTATTATCATTCCTTTATAAGAAACCAAGTAAATAATATGAAAAATATTAAATATAAAAGATTATTTGCATATATAATAGATATAATAATAATTGCAGTTATAGCATCTATTTATATAGATATGCCACTTGTGAATCCATACTTTGATAAATATATAGAATTAAGTCAATCTATGATGGATTATATTGGTGGTACAAGTGTATTAACAAATGATGAAATAATAAAATTACAATATGATTTTGTATATTATAGTTTCTACTCATCTTTAATATTATTAGTAGTAAAATTCTTATATTTTGTAATATTTCAATATTTCAATAAAGGTAGAACTATAGGAAAAGTATTATTTAGGATTAGAATTGAATCTAATAGAGGTAAATTAAAGTTTTATCAAATATTATTAACAAGTTTAATAATATGTAATATAATAACAGGTACTATTAATTTAATATGTTTAAGATTATTAGATATGGAATCATTTAATTCTATATCTAATGTGATTAATTATTTAGAACTATTAATTTTATTAACTAGTGTATTTATGATAATTATTAGAAAAGATAATAGAGGATTACATGATATAATGTCTAATACAAAAGTTGTGATGTATGAAAAGGAGAAAAATAATGATAATAGGAATAGCAAATGATCATCATGGTATAGAGGTAAAAAATAGAATAATTAAATATTTAGAATCAAAAGGTATTAAATATGTTAATTATGGATGTGATAATGATTTAGATAAAGAACATATAGATTATATAGATTATGCTTTAAAAGTATGTAAAGCTATTAATAATAAAGAAATTAATTTAGGTATATTAATATGTGGTACTGGAATTGGAATGAGTATAATTGCTAACAAAGTAAAAGGAATACGTGCTGGTAAAGTAAATACTCCAAAAGAAGCTGCTCTAACAAAAGAACATAATATGGCTAATGTTATTACATTAGCAGAATATACAGAAAATATTGAAGAAATAGTAGATGCTTTTATAAATACTGCTAATTCAATAGAAGAAAGACATGTTAGAAGAGTAAGTAAAATAATGGAGGTTGAAAATGCCCAATAGAAATATTTTGAAAGTTTCATATATAATAGGATATATTTTTGGAATATTTGCATGTTTAACAATCTTTGGAGCATTAATTGGAATTCCTGGAATATTAATATCAGTTTATATTCAAAAGTTTTATAATATGAAAGATAATGAAATAGAAAAAAATAAAGAAAGATTATTTTATTTATCAATTCTATTTGCATTAGTTTCTCCAATAAGCGGAGTATTAGCATTAGTTTACTATATTCAATTAGAGAGATATACTATAAATATATTAAATAAAAAACACACAAACAAATAATTTTGTGTGTATTTTTTATATATGTAAATGAAATGTTTAATTTATTTGTGTTTTATAGAATAAATGTATATTATATGATAATATTTAATTAGGAGGGATGATATGAAATATAATATCCGTGGAAATAAGATAGAAGTAACGGAAGCTATCAATGATTATATTCAATCTAAAGTTTCTAAATTAGAAAAATATTTAGATGACAATGATGAAGTTGAGGCTAAAGCACTTATATCTGCGAAAGGAAAGGAACAAAAAGTTGAAGTTACTATTTGGAGTGGTAAATACAATATTAGGGCTGAAGAAGTAAATCCTGATTTATATGCTGCTATTGATCTTGTAGTAGATAAACTTGAACGTCAATTTAAAAAATATAGAGGAAAATTGACAAGTAAAAGAGTTACTAAAGAAGATTATCCATCAATAGAAATAGAAGAATATTTTGAAGATGAAGAACAAAAAATAGTTAGACGTAAAGAAGTATACTTAAAGCCAATTGATGAAGAAGAAGCAATCACTCAAATGGAACTATTAGGTCATTCATTCTTTGTATTTAAAAATGTAGATACAAATAAAATAAACGTTGTATATAAAAGAAATGATGGAGATTACGGCGTAATAGAGGCTAATTAAAAGACTTTGAATAAAGAAAGGTGAAGTTCACTTTTCTTTTTTTATTTGATATAATACTTTCTAGGGAGGAAAACACGATGGGATTATTTAAGAGTATTTTTGATTATGAAACTAAAGAATTAAAAAGAATTGATAAATTAGTTAATCAAATAGAAGCTTTAGATGAAGACATGCAAAAATTAAAGGATGTTGAATTCAAAGCTAAAACAGAAGAATTTAAAAAAAGATTAGAAAATGGTGAAACATTAGATGATATATTAGTAGAAGCATTTGCTCTTGCTAGAGAAGCTTGTTATAGAGCTTTAGGAGAAAAACCATTTAGAGTACAATTAATAGGTGGTGTAGCTATTCATAGAGGAAATATAGCTGAAATGAAGACTGGTGAAGGAAAAACATTAACAACAGTTTTACCAGCTTATTTGAATGCTCTTTCAGGCTTAGGAGTACATGTTATTACTACTAACGAATACTTATCAACACGTAATGCAGAATGGATGGGTCCAATATATGATTTATTGGGTGTTTCAGTAGGTATTAATATTCGTGAAAAATCACCTAAAGAGAAAAAAGAAGCATATGATGCTGATATAACATATACTACTAATAATGAATTAGGATTTGACTACTTAAGAGATAATATGGTTGTACATGCAGAAAATAGAACTCAGAGAGGTTTAAATTTTGCTATTATCGATGAAGTTGACTCAATCTTAATTGATGAAGCAAGAACACCTTTAATTATTAGTGGTGGTGTTGCTAAAGGAAGTAATGTTTATAAAGAAGCTGACAGAGTAGCTAAAGCATTAAAAATAGATGATTATGTTGTAGATGAAAAAACAAAAAGAGTTACTCTTACAGAAGAAGGAGTTAAACATTGTGAACAACTTCTTCACACTGATAATTTATATGATATTTCAAATAGTGGTATAGTTCATAATTTAGATAAAGCATTAGTTGCTAATTATGGATTTAAAAGAGATGTTGATTATGTTGTAGAAAATGATCAAGTATTAATAGTAGACACATTTACAGGACGTTTAATGCATGGTAGACAATTTAGTGAAGGTCTTCATCAAGCAATTGAAGCTAAAGAAAATGTTACTATTAATGAAGAAACTAAGACATTAGCTACAATTACATTCCAAAACTTATTTAGAATGTATAATAAACTATCTGGTATGACAGGTACTGCTAAAACAGAAGAAGAAGAATTTAGAAATATTTATAATACATATGTAGTATGTATTCCTACAAATAAACCAGTTATTAGAGATGATCAACCTGATTTAATTTATTCATCTTTAAATGGTAAATATAAAGCACTTGTTAGAACAGTTCAAGAAATCCATTCAACTGGTAGACCAGTATTAATAGGTGTAGCATCAGTAGAAACTTCTGAAATAGTAGATCAATTACTAACAAAAGCAAAAATTAAACATGAATTATTAAATGCTAAGAATCATGAAAGAGAAGCTCATATTATTGAACATGCTGGTGAAAAGAATGCTGTTACAATCGCAACAAACATGGCTGGTCGTGGTACTGATATTAAATTAGGACCTGGTGTAAGAGAACTAGGTGGTTTATATGTTCTAGGTACTGAAAGACATGATTCAAGAAGAATTGATAACCAATTAAGAGGTCGTTCTGGTAGACAAGGAGATCCAGGTACTACAAGATTCCTTGTATCTATGGAAGATGACTTAATGGTTAAATTTGGTACTGATAGAATAAAGAATTTAATGCAAGGTTTAGGAGTAGCTGAAGATCAAGCTATTTCAAACAAAATGATTTCTAAAAGCTTAGAATCTGCTCAAAAGAAAGTTGAAGGATTTAACTTCGATAGAAGAAAAGGATTACTTGATTTTGATAATGTTATAGCAAAACAAAGAGAAATTATTTACGATAGAAGAAATGAAATATTAGATCAAGAAAGTATTAGAGATAGAGTACTTGAAACATTTAAATCATTCGTAACTAATCAAATTAATTCTCATCTAGCACCAGAAGGTGTATTAACTCAAAATGATATTAATAATATTATTGAGACATTTAATTCACATCTATTAAAGAAGAAAAAACTAACAGATAAAGATTTTAAAGATAAATCTAATGAAGAAATAATAGATAATATATATAACATTGTTATAGATGATTATAATAAAAAATTGGAAGATGTTCCTGAAGAAATACAAAATGATTTTGAAAAATCTATTTCACTTAGAGTAATAGATAAAAACTGGATGAATCAATTAGATAGTATGGAAGCATTAAAAGAAGGTGTTGGTTTAAGAGGATATGCTCAAACTAATCCACTTCAAGTATATGCATTAGAAGGTTTCCAAATGTTTGATAATATGTTAGCAACTATAAGTGAAGAAATATCTAGATTCTTACTTAATGCTGAAATAAGACAAAACATTGAAAGAGAAGAAGTAAAAAATATACATCTAAGTGATGGAAAAGAACAAGTTAAATCAAAACCTAAAAAAGCAGAAAAGAAAATAGGTAGAAATGATCCATGTCCATGTGGCAGTGGTAAGAAATACAAGCAATGTTGCGGAAAGTAAGGTAAATAAAGGGATTGCGGGCATCGACGCTATTAAAAAAAGTGAAAAATCGTGAATTAGATACCTTTTAGATACCCTGAAACATAATTTTAAAAGACTATTTTAAGATAATTGAATAGTCTTTTTTCTGTAAAAAAATAAGTTGTTAAAAAAAGATTATGGTTAATGGTATAATTAAATAGAAATAAATAGTAATTTTATGTTGAATTTAACTCTACTTTTGGTTGATTTCTCCCCAAACAACCTTAAGTTCGTTTTATTTTCAAAAAAAGATACTACAATAAAATTAAAGGAGGTGTCTTATGGACCAAATTAAAATT
>JAEEGL011286104.1_pt1 | contig 38849 bp, 31 predicted proteins | sample 9134231 | NCBI WGS metagenome assembly JAEEGL01 (sample SAMN16246548, study PRJNA631951) | gut metagenome | biome: gut microbiome; feature: rumen; material: fiber-attached | host: Bos | place: Iran: Karaj | collected 2018-10 | reverse complement strand
CCCTTCAGACCGTCGGGATAGCCGCGGCCGTCGTAGCGCTCGTGATGATACCGCGTGCCGTCCACCACGTGCTCCACCAGGGTGAAATCCTTCAGGATATCCGCGCCGCCGACCACGTGAGACTTCATCTTCGCGTATTCCTCGTCTGTCAGGCGCCCGACCTTGTTCAGCACGCTGTCCGGAATGCCGATCTTGCCGATATCGTGCATCTGGGCGGCCTTCCGCAGGCTGGACAGGGCCTTGCTCCGCTGCCACCATTTGAAGCAGTTCATCTCCTGGGCGATCAGCACCGCGTACTCCGCCACGCACATGGAGTGCTGGTGGGTGCGCACGTCCTTGGCATCGACGGCGTTTGCGATGGCCATCACGGTCTCGTTGGCCATGTTGAGCTTGATCTGCTGCTTGTTCAGCTGTCTCTGCACCACGAACCAGGTGAACCAGATCAAGAACAGGGAGAGGATCAGCAGCATGTAGACCAGGAAGCCGCGCTGCTCGTAGAATTCGCCCTCCTTGACCAGCTCGAACTTGCGCTCCTCCAGGACCCGCTCGCCCGCGCTGTCGAAGATGGCCAGGCGGAAGGTGTAGTCGCCGGCGGGGAGATTCACGTAAATGATGTTGTTCAGGCTGTTCTGGGGCACGATCGTCCACTGGGTGTCGTAGCCCTCCAGGAGATAGCCCACGTTGGGCTCCTGAATGGTATAGTTCAGGATCTCCGGGGCCAGCTCCACGCGGCTGACGCCCTGCCCCACCGAGATCGCCCCCATGCGGGCCGGGGGCTGCGTCACGCCGTCCAGCCGGACGGAGGCCAGCTGCATCCGGTAGGAGCGGATGTCGCTGTTGTATTTGTCCACGTCGATGATGTATACGCCCGTATCGCAGGGGAGGAACAGCTCCCCGTTCCCGTCGTAATAGTTCCAGGAATTGGCGGTCAGGGAGGTGCCGAGGCCCTGGCGCGCGTCCAGAAGCTCCCAGGCCACGTCCCCGCCCGCGACCAGCTCGTCCCGTTCCACCACGTAGATCCCGGCGCTGGACATGACGAAAAGCGTGTCCTCGTCCTTGACCCAGATGTCGTAGTTGTTGAAATAGGGGAATTTGTCCAGCACACGGATGGCGCCCTCCGGGTCCAGATAGCAGAGACTGTTGCTGGTCACGATGAAGACGCCCTCGGATTTCGGGTCCTTGATCGTGCGGAGGATGACGCCGCTGCTGAGCCCGTCCTCCCGGGTGAGCATGTCCGCCACCGCCCCGTCCTTCAGCACGGCGATGCCGTCGCCGTCCGTGCCCGCCAGGATCGTGCCGTCGCTCCGCTCGGTCAGGGTCAGGATCATGGAATTGATGAGGCCGTCCTCGTTGCGGATGGTCCGGCTGACCCTGTGATCCCGGATATAGCTGATCCCCGTATCCCCGGCCGCCAGGATCGTCCCGTCGGAAAGCCCCGTCACGATCCGGGCGCGGTTCCCGAAGCTGCCGTTTTCCGCGTTGTATGCCCAGGTCCCGCCGTCCGGCGCGTATTCCATCAGGCCGCTGCCGTAGGTGCACACCCAGAGATGGTCCTGCCCGTCCACGTACATGCAGCGGATGCGCTTGCCGCTCAGCGCCGCGGTCAGATCGTTTTCGATCCGGTTGCGGCAGGCCCTGTCCACCACGTCCAGGCCCTTGTCGGTGCCGATGTAATAGCAGCCCTGCCAGGCTACGATGGCGTTCACGACCCGCCGATCCATGCCGATGGCGCCGTACACGTCCTTGAAGGGGGATTTGGCCAGCCGCAGGAGACCCAGCCGCGAGGAGGTGAACCAGAGGTTCCCCTGATAGTCGTACAGCATATTGTCGATGGAATTGTTGAAATCGTTGGTGTTCATCCTGTGGTAGCCGGCGGCGTCTATGTAGGATACGCCGCTGTCGGTGGAGATGAACAGGGTCCCGTCGTCGATGTAATTCAGGTTGTTGATGCTGTTGACGCCCTCACAGACCGTGACGTCCAGCAGCTCGAAATCGCCGCCGGAAACGTCGTAGCGGTAGATCTGATTGGTGGAGGAGCCCACCATCAGCGTTCCGTCCGGGGCGAAGGCGCAGCAGTTGAAGAGGTCCTGCCCCTCCGTCAGCTGCAGCGAGCTCTGAATGCTCCCGTTCTTCATCAGGAAGAGCCGCCCGCCGGAGGCGATGGCCGCCACGTGTCCGCGCTGGTCGGCGGTGATGCTGTCGGCGTAGTTCACCTCGGGCAGGGTATTGGCGGCCTTCAGGCCGTTGTTCATCACCAGGATCTGCAGGCTGCCGGTGGTGCCGACGTAGTAGTATCCGTCCGACGCGCGGATGATGCAGCGCACGGAGTTGGAGGGCAGGCCGCTGGACTCGTCGAGCACGTTCACGACCTTTTCGCGGATCACGATGGCCAGCCCGTTGTCGTTGGTGCCGATCCACAGCCGGCCTTCCTCGTCCACGTAAAGGCAGTTCACGTTTTTGACGGATTCGTAATTGTCCACCCAGCGGAACTCGCGCCCGTTGTAGCGGTACAGGCCGGCGTAGGTCCCGATCCAGAGCACGCCGTCGTTCGTCTGGGCGATGTCGTTGGCTTCGCCGCAGGGCAGGCCGTTGGAGCTGCTGTAGACGCTCTGGACGTAATCGTTGTAATCCGTCGGCTCCGGAGCGTCCGCCGCGCTTGCGGGCGCGGACAGGGACAGGCCCAGGGACAGGACGAGGAGCACAGCCGCCGCCGCAGCGCCGCCCTGCCCTGTCCCGCCGCTGCGGCTGCTCCGCCAGCGCCGGATCAGGACCACCAGGTACACGGCTGCGATCGTCAGCACCTTATCGACGAACTCCAGCGCCAGCTGGCCCAGGATATAGCAGAGGAAGGGGGGCCAGTCCCTGTCCAGGAGATAGTCGATGACGCCGTTGCCCCATTTGTTGCCGGTATATCCGTCAGCGAGCAGCAGGTTCAGCGGCACGGATACGATCAGCGCCGTGAGCATGGCCAGGGAGGCCGCCTCCATAAAGCCGTAAAACTGGTCGAACCAGTGCCGCCGCGCCGCGGTCCCTACGATCACGCCCAGGGCCATGCTGGTGAGCGCATAAGCCGCCGAGAGATGGTTCACCGTGCTGTACGCCAGGTTTCCCGCCAGGCCCACCATCGCGCCGCACACCGGACCGGCGATATAGGCGCACAGCGCCGTGCCGAAGGAATCGGCCCACAGGGGCAGCGCCAGCCGGAAGGACAGGAGCCTGCCGCCCACGTTCATGCAGACGCAGAGCGCCGCGAACAGAACGATCTTCCAGGTTTTCCAATTCTTCATCCCTTTTGATCCCCTCCCACGTCGTGCAGGAAACAGCCGAGATTTTCTCTGAGAAGGAGCGCAGGTGAGCCGCGGGTCCGGCGGGAGCGAACGCCCGGTCCGTCCCTGCTCCCGGAGCGGGGTAGGGACGCGGGGGCGCGGAGCCGGATCCGGTCTTGCCGATCCTAAGTTTAATGGATTTCCGGCGCAGTTTCAAGGGTGGGATTTGTCTTGTCCCCGTATTTGCCTGCGGGGGCAGGAATGAAGCGCGGAGCTGGGAGCGCCCCGGCCGGGCGCATCGCCTTTCACGCGTCAAAGGGGGCTTGTATCGGCCGCGCTTCTGTGTCATACTGTAGCCAAATTCTTGCAAAAGGAGATCGTGTCATGTCCCGTGATAAATGGTCGTCCCGATCTGCGTTTATCCTGGCCTCCATCGGCTCCGCCGTGGGCCTCGGCAACGCCTGGCGCTTCCCCGGCCTCGCCGCGAAGCACGGCGGCGGCGCTTTCCTGCTGGTGTACGTCATTGCGATGCTGCTCCTGGGCATTCCCCTCCTGCAGATGGAGATCGCCCTGGCCCGCCGCGTGCGGCAGGGCGCGCCCGGGACCCTGCGTGCGGTACACAAAAAGGCCGAGCCGGTGGGATGGATCGCCGTCTCCAACGGCATCGTCATCTCCGTCTACTACGCGGTAGTCTTCGCCTGGGTCATCCTGATGTTCATCCTCAGCTATAAGTTCGCGGGCTTCACCCGGGCGGCGGACGGCGCGGCGCAGGCCAAGGGCCTCTGGCTGAGCGTCATCAAAACCACCGGTACCACCTCCGGCTACGGCACCGTCGCCTGGCCCGTGGTGGGCTGCCTGGTCATCGCCTGGGCTGCGGCCTACTGGTGCATCCGCAACGGCTCGGCCAGCGTGGGCAAGGTGGTGAAATACACCGTGTCCCTCCCGGTGATCTGCCTGGTGATCCTGGCGATCCGGGGCCTCACCCTGCCGGGGGCCGCGGCGGGCCTGCACAAGTTCTTCGTGCCCGACTGGTCCGCCCTGGGGGATTCCTCTCTGTGGGTGGACGCCATCGGCCAGGTGTTCTATTCCCTCTCCGTGGCCATGGCCATCATGTTCGCCTACGGCTCCTTCCTGGACAGGGACAGCAACATCGCGGTGGACTCCATCATCATCGCCTTCTCCGATTTCATCATCAGCGTCTTCGCCGGCATCGTGATGTTCACCACCATGGCGGGCACCGGGATGCTGGACAATATGACGGCCTCCGGCATCTCCACGGCCTTCATCGTCTATCCCCAGGCCATCGTGCTGCTGACGAAGAGCCCCGCGGTGAACGCCGTCTTCGCTTACATCTTCTATTTCTGCCTCATCACCCTGGCCATCGACTCCCTCTTCTCCATCGTGGAGGGCGCCTCCACCGCCATTTCGGACAAATTCCTCCTGAACAAGCGGAAGACCACTCTCACCATGGTGGTGATCTATTTCATCGTCGGCCTCTTCTTCTGCACCGGCGCGGGCCTCGCCTGGCTGGACATCGTGGACAACTTCGTCAACAGCTACACCCTGGTCCTCACCGGCGTGCTGGAGGCGGTGGCGGTGGGCTGGTTCTTCAGCACGAGCAAGGTGCTCGGCGAGGTAAACCGGAACACAAGGAGCTTCAAAATGCCTGCGGGCTGGTTCAACTTCTCCGTCAGGTTCATCATCCCCATCATCCTGTTCGCCCTCTTTGTCTGGAACCTCGTCACCCTCTTCCGCAGCGGCGGCATCTACGGCAGCGGCGACGGCTACTCCCTTGCCGCGAACCTTATCGGCGGCTGGCTGCTCATCGTCCTCAGCCTCTGCTCCGGCTTTATCGTGAAGGCCATCGTGAAGAGCAGGGAGAAGAAGGGCTTCCGGGAGGACGACCGCAGCTGGGACGAGCTGGGGGATTAAATCGACCGTCTCACCGGAGCGAAATGAACAGCGAAAAACCATCGTGGGTCGTCGGCTGATCAAAGCCGGCGGCCCACGATTTGATCACTGGAAAGCATTTTCAAACGGCGGCGCAAATCCGTCCCGCAGCTTATTCTCATCGGAGAATGGCATTATTTGCGCCGAAGCCCGAAGAGCAGGAGGAAGAGCAGCAGCGGCGGCAGCATATAGAGGAAGGAGGCGGCGAAGACGGGGCCCAGGGGGTCGTCCGGCCGGAGCTCCCCCAGGGTGACGGAGAGGGGCAGCTTTTCCGCTCTCCGCAGCAGGGTCCTGGGCAGCTCCACCGCATTCCACAGATCGATGAAGTCCAGGAGCAGCACGGCCCCCAGGGCGGAGAGGAGGTTGGGCAGGAGGACCCGCGTCAGCGTCCGCAATTCCCCGGCCCCGTCCAGGGCCGCCGCCTCCCTTAGCCCGGCGGGCAGGCGCTCCAGCTCCTTCGTCAGCAGGTACACGGGCAGGGGCGAAAAGACCGAGGGAAGCCATACGGCCCAGGGCGTCTCCAGGAAGCCCAGGAAGCGCGCCACCAGGAAATTGGGCACCAGGGTCACCTCCCAGGGCAGGAGGAGCAGCACGAGATACGTGAGGAGCAGCCCGTCCCGCAGCCTGCCCCGCAGGCGGCTGAAGCCCCAGGCGGCGCAGACCGCCACCGGCAGCTGCACCGCGAGGGCGGGCAGGGTATACAGAAGGCTCCGCCCGAAGGCGCGCAGCAGCGTCCTGCCCTTCCAAAGCTCCAGATAGGCCCGGAGGGAGGGTTCTTCCGGGAACAGCAGCAGCCGCACCGGCCCCTCCTGGGCGCCGAGCTGCTTCAGGACGCGGGCGTAGCGCCCGGCGAGCTCGGCTTCCCCCGCAAGGGAATGGACCAGGGTCACCAGCGTGGGAAGCAGGCCCGGCAGCAGCAGGAGAAGGATCAGCGCGGCGGCCGCGGCGGGACGCTTCCTCCGGGGCCCGAAGCCGGGCCCGTCGGACAGGGAGAGGAACTCCGCCCCGCCCCGCCGACGCAGCAGCGCGGCGGGCAGACCCAGGGCCAGGGCCGCCATAAGGAACAGCAGCACCGCCGCGGCGCAGATCTTCTGATAATCCAGCAGGGCGAAGACGTTGCGCATGAAATGCTGGAGCATGTAGAGGGAGGAAGTGGGATAGCGCCCCTCCAGGAGGCTGATCTCCCGGAAAAAGCGGAAGCCGAAAAAGAGGCTCACCAGGGCGACGAAGAGGAAGGCGGGCAGCAGGTGGGGCAGCTCGACGGAAAGGAACGTCCGCACTGTCCCGGCCCCGTCCAGGGCCGCCGCCTCCCGTTCCTCCTTCGGCACGGTTTCCAGGGCGGCCAGGAACAGGAGGGCATAGAGGCCGCAGTGCTTCCAGAGGTAGAGCAGGAGCATGCTTCTCCGGGCGAGGACCCCGTCCAGCCAGTCCGCCGGCGGCAGCTTCAGAAGGCCCAGCAGCCCGTTCAGCACGCCGTGCCAGTCCAGCAGCAGGGTCGTCAGCAGCACCACGGTCACCACGGGCACGGTGAGGGGGAACACCAGCACGGCCCGCAGGAGGCGGGAATGGGGGACCAGGGCGCGGAGCAGCAGGGCCAGGGCCAGGGAGAGGGCGACGGCGCTCAGCACCGCGCCGCCCAGGAACAGCAGAGTGTTCTTCAGCGCCAGGCGGAAGGCGGCGCTGCACAGGAGGGAAGCATAGTTCTGAAAACCCACGAAGGTCTTTTTGAAGGGGTCCTCCAGGAAGGACCAGCCCACGATCAGGAGAAAGGGCAGGAGATAGAAGCAGCCGATGCCCAGAAGGCTGGGCAGGAGGAAAAGAAAGGAGCCGCCGCTTTGACGACGGCTCCCATATTTCCGCTTCACGGTGTGCGCTCCGATACGTAGATGCCCAGCCGCTCCTGGATGGCCCGGGCGGTCTCCTCCGGGGTCTTGGCGCCGGCGAAGAGCTTTGTGCATTCCGCCGTGACGATATAATAGAAGGGGTGGATCGCCCTATCCGCGTAGACGCCCTCCACACCGTCCAGCATCCGGCGGATGACGGCGATCGCCTCCTCCGACAGGGGCGGCACCGCCGGGAGGGTATAGGTCACCGTGTCCGCGCTGTCGCCCGCGGACGTGGCGTAGGGATCCACGTAGCGGGTGACGGCGGTCTCCGGGGTCCCGTTTTCCACCGCCGCCAGCTGGGCCTCGAACACGCTCCACCGGAGGGGCGCGCCGTTTTCCAGGCTCTCCTGCACCTCCTCGCTGAGGAACCAGCGGATGAAGGCCCAGGCGTCCTCCTCGTTGCCGGTGCCCTCGAAGACGGAAAAGCTGTACGGGCTCTCGCAGAGCTGGCCCGTCCCGCCGCTGCAGGGGAAGCCGGTGAACTGCAGTCCCGCCTCCAGACCTTCCGTCACGCCCCGGGCGTAGTCGGCGGCGGAGTCGAAATGACAGACGACGAGCAGCGGGTCTCCGCCGGTAAAGGCCCCGGCCCGCCGGTACATCTCCTGCATGAAGGTCAGGAATTCCACGAAGTCCGGGGAGTCGAAGCGCAGGTCTCCGGTCTCGAAGTCGGCAAAGCGGTCCATCACGCCGGGGAGCACGAAGCCAAGCGTCTGATCGAATGGCCCCCAGTTTCCGTAAAGCGTCAGCTCCGGGTTTTCCTCGCAGACGCGGTAAAGGTCCTCCAGGGTCCAACGCTCCGCGTCCCCCACGTAGGTTTTCGGCTCGGCGCAGCTCCAGAGGGTGAATACCGGCCAGAGCTGATACAGCGCGCCGCTCTCCGCCTCCATGGCATGGAGGACGGTGGGCATGAAGTCCTCCCGGCGCATGGTCGGGTCCGCGTCGATCATGGGGTAGAGATCCCGCAGGAGACCCTTGGCGCCGAAGACCTCCAGACTGGTGCACATGGTGTCCAGCAGGTCGGGCCGGTCCCCCGACAGGACGTCCAGCTCCAGCTGCTCCAGCTGCGCCTCTGTGTCCGTGCCGTAGTAGTGCCGGCCGATGAGGTAGTAATCCGGGTTTTCCCGGTTGAAGCGGGCGATCAGCTCCGTGATGTTGTGATTGTTGTTCAGCCGGGCCACGGTGAGCACCTTCTTTTCGGCTTCCGTTGCCTGAAAGCGCAGCAGGCCGGAGCCCTCCTCCCCGCCGTAGAGCAGGAGGAAATCCCCGCCCGCCGGGCAGAGGCCCCGCACCTTCCCCTCCCGGCCCGCCCCGGCCAGGTCGAAGACGGGCGCGGAGCGGCCGCCGGAGCAGCGGAAGACCTGCCCGGCCTCGCTGAGCAGCCCCTGATGGGTAAAGCCCAGATAGTAGAAATCCGCTGCGGCGTCCCCGGCGGCGAGAAGGCCGATGCTCGCGTCGCCGATCTCCACGGGCCGGAGCGAGCCGCCGGTGATGCGCTGGAGCCGGGCCGCCGCCCCCTTGACCCGGGAGGCGAATACCGCCGGGTCCCCGGAGCCCAGACGGCAGAGGCTGCCCCCGGTGAAGCCCTCCGGGAGGGGGATGCTCTCCGTCTCCCCCGTGTCGCCGACGAGGGTCAGGGAATTGCGGTGTGCGGCATAAAGGCGGCCGCTGCCGTCGCAAAGCAGGTCCTCGATCTTCTCCGGGAGGGTCAGGGAAAGGGTCTCCTGCCCGCTGAGGTCCAGGCGCGTAAGCTCCGTCTGCAGTCCCAGCCAGAGGCAGTCCTTTCCGGCGGCGACCTGGCGGTAGAGCTTGTCCGGGAGCAGCTCCGCAGGCTCGCCCCCGTCCAGGGGCACGCGGAGCACCCGGCTGCCGTTCTTTCGCGCTCCCAGCAGGACAAGCTCGGTTTCGCCGAAGTCGTGGTCCTCGTAGCTGAGGTCGAAAAGCCGCTCCTCCGACACGTCGTAGCGCAGATAGCGCGCTTCCGCCGGGGCGCTTTCGCGGGAAGCTGCGCCGGAGCCCGGCGACCGCTTCCCGCAGGCGGAGAGCAGGAGCAGCAGGGCCGTCAGCAGCGGCAGGAAGCGGATCTTCTTCATTTCAGGCTCCTTTCCGCTTCCCGTACGCCGAAGCGCCGCGCCTCGGCGCGATCGAAGCAGCGCAGGGAGAGCAGGGTGAACAGGGAGATCCAGGCCAGGGAAACGAGGACAGAGAAGGCGATCCAGCCGCCCGGCCCGCCCCTCTCCCACAGGGGGCGCAGGCCGTGGAGCCAGGCGGGGACGGGGATGGGGACCGCGGTCTCCAGCCGGGAGGCGGCCACGTTCAGAGCATAGCAGGCCGCGCCGTAAACGGTGTTCAGCAGGATGAGCAGGGGCGTGCTGCGGATGGCGAAGCCCAGAAACATGGGGAGGGAGAGCACCGCAAGGTCCGTGAGCAGCCGCAGCAGCACCGTATACAGAACGTAGCCGAAGCCGGCCCGGGAAAGGATGCTCCCGGCGAAGGCCCAGATCTGGATGAGGATGGAGACGAGGCCGATGAAGAGAACGGCGGCGGCATAGACGGCGATCCTTCCCAGGGCCGTCCTTCGCCGGGACCGGGTGAGCCGGGCCGTCAGGTCCGGGACGCCGGTATCCAGCGGATAACGGATCAGCACCGGGGGCAGGACGGCGCAGAGGAAAACGAGGCCGCCCATGAACCAGAGGAGGCGCAGATACTGGGCCCGGGCGGTGAAGGGATAGATCTCCGCGTAACGTGTGATCCCCGCGTCCTCCAGGCCGTAGGCCGCCAGCACGTCCTCCAGCGTCGTCCGGGTGAATTTGTTTGCCTCCAGCGCCATGTACCGGGAGGTGAAGGACCATTTGCTGTCCAGCCAGTAGCAACCGGAGTCCAGGCTGCGGTCGTGCCGTTCCCTGCCGATGGGGTGGGAGACGTTCACGACATAGCTGCCGATCAGCGCCCCCAGGATCAGCAGGAGGGCGGGCCAGCGCCGGATCAGCACAAAGAACTCATGCTTCAGCTGCTTTGCCATCGGTTTCGCCCTCCCATCTCTGCTGCAGCTTGTTCCAGCTTTTTTCCGTTTCCCCGGCCAGGGCTTCCTCCATCTGCCGGGTGTCCGTTTCGATCCAGCCCTCCGGGGCGGCCAGGCGGAGACGCTGGGGCACGCCCAGCCCCATCACTTCCTTGAGGCGCACGGCGGTGTAGCTGAGGCGGATCCCCGCCTCCCCGCAGTACCGGAGCAGGGCCGCGAAGCCCTCGCGGTTGGCTTCGGACATGCCCACCAGGGGTTCCAGGGCCAGGATCGCGGGGGCCTTCTCCGTCAGCCCCAGCACGATCCCCCACAGGCGCTGGGCCCCGGTATCCCCCTTCAGCTTCCCAACGTTCCAGCCGCCTTGCCGCAGGCCGGAGAGCTTCAGCAGCTCCCAGAACCGCGCCTGCTCCCGTTCCGGCAGCAGCATGCGTAGGGCGCGGGCGTTGCCGCGGACGCTCAGGCGGGGGTAAAAGGGGATGTCCGTCCCCGCGCAGAGCGCCGTATCCGGTCCGGCCTCCGCCAGGGCCCGTTCCATCGCGCGCAGCCCCACCAGGGCGGCGACGCTTTGCGGAATTTCGCTCATTCTTCCGGCCTCCTTTCGTTCAGCTCCGGCAGGACGCGCCGGTAAGCGCAGCCCTCTCCCCGGCTGACGAAGGACGTGTCGGTCCCGTCGCTGTACCGGCGGACCCAGACGCGGGCGTCCCAGCCGTAGGTAAAGCACAGGGCCTCCAGCACCTCCGCGTCCGTCAGCTCCGGTCGGGAGGAAAGGACCCCGCGCAGCAGCTCCGCGTCGATCAGGTCCGCGGCCGTCTCGTCGGAATGCCAGTACCACAGCTCCTCCGGCAGCTCCCGTTCCTCATAGGGAGGATAGGGCTTTCCGTCCCTGTAGACGACGCTCTGCCGCCCGCTCAGGTCCCGCTGATGGGTCTCCCGCGGTCCCAGCGCCGCCTCCAGCTCCTCCGTCAGCTCGGCATAGCCGGGGACGACGATCTCCAGCGAGACCAGGGCGGGGATGCCCTCCGAGGGGTCGTGTCGGTTTCCGTCCTCCGGGAAGTATCTGCGGAAGGTGAGCGCCGCATCCGCCGTATAGCCCAGGAAGCTCACGCCCTCCATCCGGGCGTAGACGGCGGCCCTGTCCAGCTCCTCCGAGGGCGCGGAAGCAAGCTTCAGCCCCGGACAGGCCGCCAGGGCTTCCTCCGGGGTCATGCCCCAGCGGAGGGCGCCCACGGTCCCGTCGGCGTTCAGGGTCAGGACCTCCGGCTTCACCGCCAGGGCCTGGGCGTCGGTGACGGCGGCGCAGAAGAACAGAAGACAGGTAAGGGCCGCCGCCAGGGAGACCCATGTGCCGGCGGGCTTCCACCGGAGGGCGTGCCGCAGGCGCTGCCGAACTCCCAACTCCCCGAAGGCGGGCGGGGCGGGGGAGAAGGGGCGGCCCCGGGCGGCGATGTGCAGCAGGCTTTCCCCGTATTCCCCGGCGTTCCCCCGGCGGGCCAGCACCGCTTCGTCGCAGCTCAGCTCCATGTCCCGCCCCGCCAGCAGGAAGGCCAGCCAGCAGAGGGGATCAAACCAGTGGAGGCAGAGGGTCAGCCAGCCCAGGAGCCTCCACCAGGGGTCTCCCCGGCCGAGATGGGCGTTTTCATGGGCGAGGGCGTTTTCCAGGTCCTCCCCCTCCAGGCCCCAGGGGACGTAGATGCGGGGCCGCACCAGCCCCAGGAGAAAGGGAGAGGCGATGCCCGACGCCTGCCAGACCCAGCCGGAATACCGGATCGCCGTCCGCAGCCGGAGGCGGAGCCGGATGCCGGAGATCAGGCTGTACAGGAGCAGGGCCGCCACGCCCGCCAGCCAGATCCAGGCCAGCAGCCGCAGCCAGGGAAAGGCCACCCCTGCGGCGGCTTCCCGGGCCGCCGGAAGCGCCGGGACGGCGGCGGGGGCGACGTTCCCCACGGTCAGGGCCTCCGTCCCCGCCGGAAGCAGGGGCGACAGCCGCGCCTCCAGGGCCGCCTCCCCGGCGGACACGGGCTTCACCAGCAGCCGGAACAGGCTCAGCGGGGAAGGCAGGCTCACCGGGACGCAGAGGCGGAAGACCGCCGCCAGCCAGAGGAAATAGGAATATTTCCTCGGGGCCCGGCGCAGGAAGAGGCGCAGGAGCAGCACTCCCAGGATCACCACGCTCCCCGCCAGGCTCATGCGCAGGACGCAGAGAAACAGCGCTTCCATCGTCATCACTCCCGCTTCATCTCCCGGATGAGCTTCTGGAGCTCCGCCGCCTCCGCCTCGGTGATGCCCTTGCCCCCGTAGAAGGAGACGAGGAAGCTGGGCAGAGAACCGGAGAAGGTCTGGTCCACGAAGCTGCGGCTCTCCTGCATCTGGATCTCCTCCCGGGGCACGAGACTGCGCACCACCGCGTTCTCGTTTTCCAGCAGGCCCTTTTCCGAGAGCTTTTTCACCATGGTGTAGACGGTGGATTTCTTCCAGCCCAGCTCGGATGCGCAGACGCGCACCAGCTCCGTTGAATTGACGGGCTCGTGGTCCCAGACGATGGACAGGAAACGGTAGTCGCTCTCACAAAGACGGTGATATTCCATATGCGTGCCCTCCGAAGGTCTGTAGTTATCGACTTTGGGGAAAGTCTACAACAATAGACCTGCTTTGTCAAGAGGAAAAAGCCCGGAGGGGAACATTGGCGGAAAAAGCTTGATTCTTTATGTCGGAGTCTATATAATACCGTCCGTTGGGATCGCATCGCGGTCCCGTCGACATCGACCGTGAAAGGAGATCTGTCATGGATCTGAAGCTGAAGGACAAAGTCGTGCTCGTCACCGGAGGTACCGGCGGGATCGGTTCCGCCATTGTCAGGGGTTTCATCGGGGAAGGCGCAAAGGTGGCCTTTTCCTCCACCAGCCAGGCGAAGATCGACGCGCTGCTGCCCACCCTGGGCGCCGCCGAGGGTCAGGTCGCCGGGTTCGTCGCCGACATGACGAAGGAAGAAGAGATCAAGGCCTACGTGGAGAAGGCCGTTGCGCGCTTCGGCACCGTGGACATCGTCATCCCCAACGCCGGCTACGAGGGCAAGGCCCATCCGGTGCAGGACATGACCCTGGAGCTCTTTGAGCAGACCTATATGCTCAACGTGTTCTCCGTCATGCTGCTGATGAAGTACACCGCCCCCATCCTCATCGAGAAGAAGGCCGGGGCCGTGGTGGTCATCGCCTCCGCCGCCGCCTACGAGCCCACCGCCTCGAACAGCGCCTACGTTTCCTCCAAGTATGCCGTCGCCGGTCTCACGAAGTGCGTCGCCCTGGAGCTGGGCCCCGTGGGCGTCAACGTCAACTACGTCTGCCCCGGCCCCGTGGACACCCCCATGATGCTCCGCATCGAAAAGGACTTCTTCGGCGATACCATGACCCACGAGGAAGCCATGGCCATGCTGGCCGGGACCTACGCCATGGACAAGCGCTATGCCAAGCCCGAGGAGATCGCCAACGCCGTCCTCTACCTCTCCTCCGAGGTCTCCGCCCACACCGCCGGCATGGGTATGCACATCGACTCCAAGGTTTCCCCCACCAGCTGAGCCGATTTCCGAAAATCTGACGAGGGGCCGCCGCATAACGAGCAGTTTTGCGGCGGCCCCTCCGGCGCTCTTGCAAGAAGCGGGGAATCCTGTATAATGGAGAAAAACCGCCGGGACCGCCGGGGACGCGCGGCGCGCATGAGCGGCAGGACCGGACGAAGGAGGTCACAGCATGAGCAGAAAGAGCTTCGGCGCGAAGCCCCTGAGCTGTCCGCAGCCGGTGTGGATCATCGCCACATACGATGAAAACGGGGTGCCGGACGCCATGAACGCCGCCTGGGGCGGCATCAGCGAGGAGCGGGAGGTGGCCGTCTGCCTCTCTCCCGAGCACAAGACCTGCGCCAATTTCGCCGTCACCGGGGCCTTCACCGTGAGCATGGGCGACGCGGCCCACGTGGCTGCCTGCGACTACGTGGGCATCGTCAGCGGCAGCGACGTGCCGGACAAATTCGCCCGGGCGGGCTTCACCGCCCGGAGGAGCGAGCTGGTGAACGCCCCCGTCATCAACGAGCTGGCGATCTGCCTGGAATGCAGGGTCATCTCCTTCGACCGGGAGACCTGCATCCTCCGGGGAGAGATCGTCAACGTCAGCGTGGACGAAAGCGCCCTCACCGACGGGAAGCTGGACCTCCGGAAGGCCGCGCCCATCTGCGTGGACCCCTTCAACGGCGCGTATCACGCGATCGGCGAGGAGGTGGGCCGCGCCTGGGGCTCCGGCAGGGCCCTGATGTGACGGCCGCCGAAAAAGGAGCTGCGAGGATGAGCGAATTTCGTTTTCTCTATTTTCAGAAGGACGCACAGGGGCGCATGGCCCGGGTGGAGACCCTGGGGGAGAAGCCCCTGCCCCTGAACGTCCACATCGACAACGCCCGGGAGCTGGGAGATCCCCCGGAGGGGCCCTGCCGCATCGACGTGTCCGGCATCGGCATGGAGATGCGCGTCTATCCCTCGGAGGAGGCATACCGGGCCGCGGGCCTGAAGCTGGCCCCCCGGACCCTCATCCCCATGGGCGCGGTCCCGCCGAAGAAGGACTATCCGGATTTTGTCGAGAGCGCCCACGTCCTCTTCGCCGGGAAGGTGCTGGAGGCCGAGGCTTACCCCGACACCGGGCCGGAATGCCCCAACTGCGGCGTCCTCCTGAAGACGGAGGCCCTGCGCTTCCGCCTCTATTTCCGCACGGAGGAGCACGTGGAGGCAGGCTGCGTCGCCAGCGGCGTCGCCTGGCTCTACGGCGATATGGAAATGGGTTGATTTTCCAAACGAACAGGTATATTATGGATGCATAAAAGACCCCGCCCATCAGGACGGGGTCCGACGAAAGAGGCGGGAAATATGAAAAACGAGCGGGAGAGACTGGGCAGCCGCCTGGGCTTCATTCTCCTCAGCGCGGGCTGCGCCATCGGCTGCGGCAACGTGTGGAAGTTCCCCTGGATGACCGGGCAGTTCGGCGGCGGCGGCTTCGTCCTGGTCTACATCATCTGCCTGATCGTGCTGGGCCTGCCCAGCATGGTCATGGAGTTCGCCATGGGCCGCGCCTCCCAGGCCAGCCCCGTGGGTATGTATCAGCAGCTGGAGAAGAAGGGCCAGAAGTGGCATATCCACGGCTATTTCGCCCTTTTGGGCAACCTGGCCCTCATGGCCTTCTACACGGTGGTCACCGGCTGGATGATGTATTATTTCGTGAAGTTCCTGGCGGGACAGACGGCGGAGCTGGGCTTCGTGGGCATGATCACCAACCCCGGCGTCAACGTGATCTATCTGTTCATTGCCGTGGTGCTGGGCTTCCTGGTGCTGAGCTTCGGCCTCCAGAAGGGCCTGGAGCGGGTCACGAAATATCTGATGACCGCCCTCTTCGCCCTGATGCTCATCCTGGCCGTCCACAGCGCCACCCTCTCCGGGGCGAAGGAGGGCCTCCGTTTCTACCTGATGCCCGATTTCAGCAAGATCACCGGCAAGGTGGTGGTGGGCGCCATGAACCAGGCCTTCTTCAGCCTGAGCCTGGGCATCGGGTCCATGGCCATCTTCGGCAGCTACGTCGGCAAGGAGCGCTCCCTCATGGGGGAGAGCGTCAACGTCATCGCCCTGGACACGGTGGTGGCCATCCTGGCGGGCTTCATCATGTTCCCCGCCTGCTTCACCTACGGCATCGAGGTGGACGCGGGCCCCGGCCTGCTGTTCAACACCATGGCCACGGTCTTCAACAACATGGCCGGCGGCCGCATCTGGGGCTCCCTCTTCTTCCTGTTCATGGTCTTCGCCGCCTTCTCCACGGAGCTGGCCGTCTTTGAGAACATCCTGGCCTGCGTCCGGGAGCTCACCGGCTGGAGCCGGAAAAAGGGCTGCGTCGTCTGCGGCCTCGTCATCTTCCTCCTGGCCCTGACCACCGCCCTGGGCTACAGCGTGTTCCACTTCCAGCCCTTCGCGGAGGGCACCGCCTGGCTGGACTTCTGGGATTTCATCGTCAGCACCAACCTGCTGCCCATCGGCGCCTTCATCTTCTCCATCTTCTGCTGCTACAGGATCGGCTGGGGCTGGGACGCCTTCATCGCCGAGGCCAACGCCGGCAGGGGCATGAAGGTGAAGCCCTGGATGAAGCCCGTCTTCAAGTTCGTGGTGCCCGTCATCGTGCTGGGCCTGTATGTCTACGGCCTTGTCACCTTCGGCTGGAAGTAAACCGCCATCGCAAAAAAGCGCCGGATCACTCCGGCGCTTTTTCGCGCGTCAGCGCCCGTGCCGGGGCGGCGTTATGGCCGGGATTCGCCGTCCAGGCCGCTGTGCCCGCCCGCCGCGGGATCCCCTTTCGCCTTTTCAAGGTAACGTCGGATCGTCCGGATCATGGCTTTGTTCCGGAAGCCCGCCTCGATCTCGTCCATATCCACGGTCCGCCCGGCGCAGATCCCCTGGATCAGCACCTCCGCATACATGACCTCCCGGGTCATCGGATCCTTCAGATAGGTCAGAAGGTCCATGTTCATCTTTTCGTTGATGCCCTCGATCATGCCCGTGAAAAACGTGCAGCTCTCGCCGAACAGCTTCCCGATGCTTTCGATATACCGGAAGCCCGTCACCACGTCCTCCAGGCGCATGAGTCTGCGCTCCATGGCCACGAGACTGCCCCCGTTGAGCAGCTTGTCCGCCGTCGTGTTCAGCGCGTCGCACAGCTCGAGAAGGATGCCGGTATCCGGAAGCGCGTCGCCGTTCTCCCATTTTGATACGGCCTGAAAGGAGATGTTCAGCTTCTCCGCCAGGTCCTTCTGGGTCATGCCCGCGGCCTTCCGCAGGTGTTGGATATACCGTCCGATCTTCAGCGTGTCCATCCATGCCGCCCCTTTCTTTCCCCGGATTTCGCGGACCGTGACAGCATCATAAAGCATAAAACGGAATTCGTAAATAACGGGAAATTCGAGAAAATTCTATTGCCGGTTGAAAAGCGCTTCCGGGCTTTTCCGCCGACCGGCCCGGGCGACTGCCGGGGAAGGGCGGAGACCGTGGGAAAATATGGACAAGTCCGGCAGGGTGTGGTATCCTGAAAATAAGCTACTGCGTTGCTCCGACCCGGGCGGCCGGATGGGCGCCGCCCTTGCGGCGCGGGAAAGGCGTGAGCGGGATGAAGACAACGGCGACCGGAAAAACGGAAACAGCCGGGCTGCGGGCCTATCTCAGTCCCCTGGCGGTGTGGGCCATCGCCGTCGGCTCCAGCGTGGGCTGGGGCTCTCTGGTCATCACCAGCAGCACCTACCTGGCCCAAGCGGGTCCGCTGGGCACCGTGCTGGGCCTGCTCCTGGGCATGGCGCTCATGCTCGTCATCAGCCGGAATTTCGCCTGTATGGCGGGGCGGTATCCGGACGCCGGCGGCGTCTACGCCTACACCAGGGAGGTCTTCGGCTACGACCGGGCCTTCCTCATCTCCTGGTTCCTGAGCCTGACCTATATCTCCATATTCTGGGCCAACGCCACGGCCTTCCCTCTGTTCGCGCGCATTTTCCTGGGGGACCTGTTCCGCTTCGGCTATCTCTACACCGTTTTCGGCTATGAGGTCTACGCGGGGGAAGCCCTGCTGACCCTCGCGGCCATCGCCGCGGTCACGCTGCTGTGTATCCGCTCCCGGCATGCCACGGCGGTGGTCATGGTGGTGCTGTCCCTGCTCTTCACGGCGGCCATCGCCCTGTGCTTTGTCGGCACGGCGGGGGTGGGGAGCGTCCGGGGCCTGTCCCTGGAGCCCGCCTTCCTGCCGGACGGAAGGGCCCTGTCCCAGATCCTGCGCATCACCTTCATCTCTCCCTGGGCCTTCATCGGCTTTGAAAACGTCACCCATTCCGCGGAGGAATACGCCTTCCGCCGGGACAAGCTCTTCCGCATCCTGGTGATCGCCGTGGTCAGCACCACGGCGCTGTATATCTTCATCACCCTCATGAGCGTCTCCGCCTACCCCCCGGAATACGACTGCTGGCTCGCCTACATCCGGGACCTGGGGAATCTCAGCGGCGTCAAGGCCCTGCCCGCCTTCTACGCGGCGGAGCATTATCTGGGCGTCTTCGGTCCGGCGCTGCTGATCGCCGCCCTCTTCGCCCTCATCATGACCAGCCTCATCGGCAATCTCCGGGCCCTGAGCCGCCTGTTTTACGCGGTGGCCAAGGACGAGATCCTGCCCCCCATGTTCGCCGGACTGAACGGACATATGATCCCTGAGAAGGCCATGCTCCTGGCTGCCCTCATCTCCCTGCCCATCCCCTTCGTGGGGCGGACAGCCATCGGCTGGATCGTGGACGTGACCACCATCGGCGCCACCCTTCTCTACGGCTTCGTTTCCGCCGCAGCCCTGAAGACGGCCCGGCAGCGGGGGTCGAGGACCGAGACGGTCACGGGTGCCGTGGGCCTCGTGATGATGCTGGCCTTCGGCGTCTATCTTCTCTTCCCCAATATCTTTTCCGACGATACGCTGGAAACGGAGACCTACATCCTCTTCATCGTCTGGTCCATCCTGGGCTTCCTCTATTTCCGGCGGATCATCGCCAAGGACCATGCCCGGCGCTTCGGCAAGGCCATCATCGTCTGGATCGTGCTCCTGGCTCTGGTGGTCTTCATGTCCATGATCTGGACCGGGCGGGTGGACGAAAAGGCGGGGGACGACGCCATCCGCGCCATGCAGAGCTATTACACCGGCACGGCGGACCCCGCGGCCTACGCGGAGGGGGAGGAGGCCTTCATTGCCCGGCAGATGGAAAGCCTCCACCGCAGCAGCATCCTGAATACCCTCGTGGTGGCGGGCCTCTTCGTCCTGGCTTTGGGAGCCATGCTCATCAACCACTTCTCCATGCGGAAATGGGAGGCGCAGACCGCCAGCGAGCGGGACAGGGCCCGGGCCGTGGCCTATACGGATCCCCTCACCGGGGTCAAGAGCAAAAACGCCTTCACGGAGAAGGAGGCGGAGCTTGCCGAGCGCATCGCCGCCGGGGAGCAGGGGGAGCTCGGCGTCGTCGTCTGCGACGTGAACGGCCTCAAGCACGTGAACGATACCCAGGGCCACCAGGCGGGCGACCGGTATATCCGCGCCGCCAGCGAGCTGATCTGCGAATATTTCAAGCACAGCCCCGTCTTCCGCACCGGGGGCGACGAATTCGTCATCACGCTGGAGGGCCAGGATTTCCAGCACCGGGGGAAGATCCTGGCGGCTCTGAACCGGGCGGTGGAGGACAACATCCCCCGGGGCGAGGTGGTGATCTCCCTGGGTCTCGCGGAATACGGAGAAGAGGCGGGGGAGAGCTTCCGCGCCGTCTTCCAGCGGGCGGACGACCGGATGTATCGGCGGAAGCTGGAGCTCAAGGGCATGGGGGCCGTCACGAGAGAGTGAAGAGGCTTTGAGGAAAAATGCGCCGCCCGGCGGCGAAAAAAGGAGAAGAACGATGCTGACAATGGAAGAGATCCGCAGCGCCGGCGAGGAGCTGGAGCGCCTGTACTGCCTGAAGACCGCGCCTCTGGCAATCCGCCTCATCGACCGGGACGAGGTGCCCGAGGGCTGCGTCCAGCCCTCCAAGGAGGGGAAGCACTACGCCCTCTGCCAGGCCCTGGCCTTCGTGCGCAGGACCCGCAACCACCTGGCCGTCTTCGCCGAGGACCACTGGTGCCTCTGGCCGGTGATCAATTTCCGCCTCCGCACCCTGGACGAGGCGGACCGGAAATACGTGGGAAGCGGCTATTTCATCAAGGATCCCCAGGTGAGCTACCGGCATTTCTGCGCGGAATTCCCCTATATCGACGAGGAAAAGAAGAAGGAGGGCATGGCCATCGCCCCCCTGGAGTCCTGCAATTTCGAGCCGGACGCGGTGATGGTCTACTGCGAGCCGAGCCAGCTGCGGCAGCTGCTCATGGCCTCCAAGTGGCACAGCGGGAACATCGCCGGGGCCTGCCTGGACACCTGCGATTCCTGCGGCGCGGCCCTGGTGCCCGTGCTGAACGGGCAGATGCCCTACAACGTGTCCATGCCCGACGCGGGGGAATTCGAGCGCAGCCTCTGCGGCGAAAACGAGATGATCTTCACCTTCGCCGGGAGCGAGCTGGAAAAGCTCGTGGGCGCCGCCCGGGACCTGACCGCCGCCGGCTTCGGCTACAAGCAGCTGGCCTACGATATCCGCCCGGACTATGCCCGCCCCAAATTCTACAACGATATGTTCGCCAAGTGGGGGCTGGAGACCGGGGCGGAATGGATCCCCGGCAAACGGTAAGAAACAGAGAGCAAGGGCCTCAGGGCGTCGACAGATCGTCGGCTCCCTGAGGCCCCGCGCGTATTGCGGAAGGATCGCGTCACTCCGGCAGGGTGATGCGGAAGCGGATGCGCCCCGGCTCGGGACAGAGGGCGGCGATCCTGCCCCCGTGGGCTTCCACGATGGCCTTGGCGATGCTCAGGCCCACGCCGTGGCCGCCGGAAGAGCGGGTGCGGGCGGGGTCCGCCCGGTAGAAGCGGTCGAATAGACGGCTCAGATCCCGGTCCTCCTCCGGGGTGCAGGCGTTTTCCACCGTCAGCAGCAGGCTGCGCCGGTTTTTCTTCAGGGAAACGGCGATCTCGCTGTCCGGAAGACTGTATTTCACGGCGTTTTCCAGCAGGGTGGAAACGGCGGTCTGTATCGCCCCCTCGTCCCCGGTGAAGCGCAGGGCGTCCTCGATCCCGGCGGTCATGCGCCTGCCCCGGGCCTCCGCCAGCTTCTGAAAGGGCGTCAGCGTATCCCACACGGCGGAGCTCAGGTCGAATTCATATTTCTCCCGGATGGGTGAGGCCTCGTCCCAGCGGGAAAGGAGCACCAGGTCGTTCACGAGCCCGGCCATCCGGGCCGTCTCCCGCCGGATGCCCTGGGCCCACTCGTTGTCTTCATCCTCCATGCAGAGGATGTCGGCGTGGGAGGCAATGACGGTGAGGGGCGTTTTCAGCTCGTGGCCGGCGTCGGTGATGAAGCGTTTCTGGCTCTCCATGCTCCGGGCCACCGGGGCCAGGGAGCGGCCGGAGAAGACGATCACCAGGGCGAAGGTCACCAGCAGGGCCAGGAGCGCCACGCCCCCGGAGATGAGAAGGACACTGCGGAAGCTGTGGAGCTGCCGGGTGCAGTCCAGAAAGATGACGAAGTCCCCGTCCCCGGCGGAGACCCGGAGAAAGCGGTACCGGTCCAGAAAGCCCGCGTCCCGCTTCCCGGCGGCGACGCGCCCGTAATAGGCCTCCGCCTCCTCGCGGCTGACGGCGGCGATGAAGCCCAGCTCCGTCTGCAGGGCGCCGTTCTCAGCTTCCCGCACCACGAAAAAGCGGGTCTCGAAGGGGGTCTCCGGCGTCACCGGCACGTTCCAGGGACTGCCGCCCCCGCGCCGGGGCGGCCCCGCCTCCGGCAGCTCCCGGGGCATGCGGCCCCGGTTTTCCGCCAGTATGCTCAGCAGCTCGTCCAGCCCCCGCACCGTGATCGCCCGGTAGCCCAGGGCGATGCCCGCGATCAGCAGGGCGAAGACGATGAAGGAGGCCAGCATGGCCGTTCCGATGAATCGCAGGCGCAGCCTTCTCAGCATGTCCTGACCTCCAGACGGTACCCCGCGCCCCGGATGGAACGCAGCTCCACGTCGGCCTCCAGCGTACTGAGCTTCCGGCGCAGGTTGGCGATGTTGGTCCACACCACGTTGATCTCCGCCTCGCTGTCCCAGCCCCAGAGCTTATCCATGAGATCCTCCGTGGAGAACACCTGCTTCGGGCTGCGCATGAAATGCTCCATGAGCTGAAATTCCTTGTTGCTCATGCGGATGCTCCGCCCGGGGGTGGAGAGCTCGTAGGTGCTGCAGTTGAGGCTCAGGTTCCCCAGGGTGAGCACGTCCATGGCATAGCTGCCGCTGCGCCGCAGCAGTGCCTTCACCCGGGCCAGGAACTCCGCCATGGCGAAGGGCTTGGGAAGATAGTCGTCGGCCCCGGCCTCCAGACCGGTCACCCGGTCGGAAACCTCGCTGCGGGCGGTGAGCAGCATCACCGGCGTGGCGACGCCCTTTTCCCGCAGCGCCTGCAGCACCGACAGCCCGTCCTGCCCGGGCATCATGATGTCCAGGATGATCCCGTCGTACACCCCCTGCAGGGCGTAATCCAGGGCGTCGTCCCCGTTGTCCACGGCGTCCACCGTGTATTTGCTGCGCTCCAGCATGGCCTTCAGGGCCTTGGTGATCTCCCGCTCGTCGTCCGCGATGAGGATCCTCATGGGCGCGCGCCTCCTTCCGCAATTGTGTAAATGCGGTCATATGATACAGGACCGGCTTAAAACGTGCCTAAAACCGGGAAACACGGAAACCAGCCTGAGCGGGGTCTTTCCGCGGCGGCCGTTTTCTGGTATAAATGGGGATAATGAGTCCGCAGAAGCGTGAAGATGCCGGAGCATCCCGGGGAAAGGAAGGAACGCCGTGAAGGTCAGACGAACGCTCGCCGTGCTTGCCGCTCTTGCGCTGCTGTGCGCGCTCTGCGCCTGCGGCGAAGGAGCGGGGAAGCCGCCGCGCGCCTCCGGCGGGGTCCTGACCCTGTCCGACGGGGGCAGCGGGGCCGACGCCGCGGGAGTGCGCGTCAGCGGCGATACCGTGACCATAACGGCCGGGGGAACCTGGCGCGTCGGCGGCAGCCTCTCCCGGGGGCGGCTGCGGGTGGACTGCGGCGGGGAAGCGGAGCTGGTGCTGACGGGCGTGAGCATTACGAGCCCCGACGGGCCCGCCCTGGAGATCGTCGGCGGGAGCGTGCGCATCACCCTGGCCGAAGGGAGCGAAAACGTCCTCGTGAGCGGCAGGCCGGCCGCCGCGAAAAGCCCGGCGGAGGAAGCCTCCGGCGCGGCCCTCCGGTCCAAGGGGAGCCTGGCCGTGGACGGCTTCGGCAGCCTGCGGGTGTTCGGCTATATCAACAACGGGATCGCCGCCGGCAGCCTTTCGATCCTGGGCGGGACGGTGGCCGTCACGGCGGCGAACCACGGCCTCAAGGGGAGCGGCGGCGTCGCCGTCAGCGGCGGCACGGTGTCCGTATCCGCCGCCGCCGACGGCTTCCACAGCGACGGCGATATCCGGATCAGCGGCGGCTGCGTCACCGTCGAGGCCGGGGACGAGGGTCTCAGCGCCGGCGGAGAAATCGGCATCACGGACGGGCTCGTGACCGTCGCCCGATCCAGGGAAGGGGCGGAGGGGCACCGGATCCTCGTTTCCGGCGGCAGCCTCTCCGTCGAAGCAGAGGACGACGGCCTGAACGCCGGCGGCGGCCCGGACCTGCCCCTCCTGTGCATCTCCGGCGGCAGCGTTTACGTGAACGCCGGGGGCGACGGGCTGGATTCCAACGGCGACCTGCGCATCGAGGGCGGCAGCGTCACGGTGGACGGGCCCGAGAAGGGCGACGGGGCCCTGGACCCGGGGCGGGAGAACGGCGGGAGCATGACGGTGGACGGCGGCACGGTGCTGGCCCTGGGGGCCGCGGAAGCGGCCGAGACCTTCGACCCGGCGTCGGCGCAGTGCTCCTTCCGGCTGTACCTCCCCGCCGACGCCCCGGCGGGAACGGAGCTCGCCGTCGAGGCCGGGGACGGGACGGTCCTCTGCAGATACGTCTCGGCCAAAGCCTTCAGCTCCGTCGTCTTCTCTTCTCCGGCGCTGAGCCCGGGGGAGGAGGTCGCGGTCGCTGTGGGAAGCGAACGCTTCGCCTTCCGCCTGGACGGCGTCTCCGTCACCTTCGGCAGCGCGCCGGAGGGCTGAACAGGCGCGAAAAACAAAAACGCGGCAGGCACAGAAGACCGTGCCTGCCCGTCGCTTTTCAGCCGATGCCGTACTGCTCCAGCAGATCCCGCAGGTCCTCGTCGCCGTACTGCTCCAGGAAGCCCTCCAGGTCGCCGGATTCCAGCATGTCCATGATATCCTGCATGTCATGGGGATCGGCTGAGGCGCCGTACTGCGATGCGTGGTTGGCGAAGAAATCCTCCAGCCCCCGGCCGACGCGCCGGATGGCGGACCGGGCCAGCAGCAGCAGGACGATGAGCAGGACGATGCCCGTCAGCTTGGCGATCACGGTCGCCAGAGCGTGGTGCCGGATGTTTTTGTTCTCCGAAGCGGCGGAGAAGGCGATGGAGCCGATGAGACCCACCAGGGGGATCGAGTACAGGGCCTGCAGCCCCCAGAAGGCGCCGGTGCTCACCACCTTGTCCGCTCCGGGCGCGGCCGGGACCGGCGCGGCGGCCGGAGGCGCCGCCGGGGCGGCGGGGGACGGACCGGCCTCCCTGCCGCATTCGGGGCAGAAGCGCATGCCCTCGGGGATCTCATGACCGCAGTCCGCGCAGTATCTTGCCATTCCATGTACCTCCCGTATCGCAATGGTATCCTTCCGGGCCCAGCATAGCACATCCCGGCGGCGGGCACAACGGAAATCTGTCCTTCGATTTCTTTTCCTTAGGCTTGCAAGCGGCCGACGCTTGGGGTAGAATGGATAAAAACAAAAGAAAGGAAGATCCGTTATGAGCGAATTTACCAGCAAAGCCATCTCCATGCTGACGGCGGTGGCCGGGAAGATCATCGTAGCCATCCTGGTGTTCATCGTGGGGCGCATCATCATCAACGCGCTGAACAAGGCTCTGGACAAGATCCGGGGCTTCAGCAAGCTGGATCCCACCGTGCAGGGCTTCATCCACAGCATCATCCGCATCCTTCTCAATTTCATCCTGGTGATCGCCATCGTTCAGGTGCTGGGCATCCCCATGGCCTCCGTGCTGACGGTGCTGGCCTCCGCGGGCCTGGCCATCGGCCTGAGCCTCCAGGGGGCGCTGTCCAACTGCGCCGGCGGCATCATGATCCTGATCTTCAAGCCCTTTAAGGTGGGCGACTACGTCAGCGCCTCCGGAGCCGAAGGCATCGTCAAGGACATCACCGTCTTCTACACCCACCTCCTGACCCTGGACAACAAGCGCATCACCGTGCCCAACGGCGCGCTGATGAACGCCAACGTGACGAACTTCAGCTGCGAGGAGCTCCGCCGGGTGGACCTGGTCTTCAAGGCCGCCTTCGGGACCGACCAGAACCTGGTGCAGGGCCTGATGCTGAAGGCCGCCGAGGGCACCAAGGGCGTCGTCGCCGAGCCCGCCCCCTTCGCCCGCTTCTCCGGCTGCGCCGACAACGCCCAGGAGTTCACCCTCCGGGCCTGGTGCGAGTCCGCCAATTACTGGGACGTGTACTTCGATCTGCTGACCAACGTGAGCGCCGCCTTCGGCGAGGCCGGCATCGCCGCTCCGGCCACGAAGCTGGACGTGAAGCTGGAAAACAAATAAGTATTTTCGAATTCGGCAGGCTGCGGACGCTCCGCAGCCTGCCGAATATCTGACGTTAAGGAGGTTTTTCGAATGAGCAACGCAACGGGGAGCGTCCCTCCCGCGACCGATCCCTATTTCCGCGACGCACAGCAGTTCTTCGCCGTCGACAAGTATATGTTCTCCCGCCGGGGCTGCTGGCTGGCCCTGAGCATCGACGACGTGCGCTACGGCAAGGGCTCCCTCTTCCTTACCACCAACCGGGGCATGCGCACCCACGGCCGCATGGCCGACGGGACCAAGCTCTTCCGCATCTACCCCACCTTCGAGGGCAAGCGGGTGCCCTTCGCGGTGCAGCAGTGCTGCGCCAGCGAGCTCACCGTCCGCACCCGGTACGGCGACGTGCGCTTCACCTGGGCGGACGAGAGCAAGCTCATGGCCCAGGGCGACCCCGGCATGGGTCTCCTGTGGACCCGGAGCACCGAGGCCTACGAGCTGGTGAAGCCCCGGAAGGACGGGGCCTGGGAATCCTCCCAGCGCAGCGCGGGGCCCCTCTGCTTCAAGGGTCTGGAGGGCTCGTCCTTCCGCTTCGACGACACCTGGAACTGGTACAAGCTCAACTGCGGAGAGGTGATGGGCCGCACCGAGCCGGGGCCCGACGGCCGCTTCACCATGGTCTGCGAAGAATTTGCCTACGCCGTGAAGCCGCGGGACAGCTATCCCACCTACGCCGAGGGCAGGGCGAGCATGCAGGCCGACTGGGAGGATTTCCTCGCCAAATACCCGAAATTCATCGCGCCCTACGACAGGAAACGGGAGGACACCGCCTACGTCCTCTGGACCCATCTTGTGGGTCCCACCCAGACGACGCCCTATTGGATGATGCTCATGTTCCCCGGGGAGATGGATTCCCAGTGGCAGCTGGTGCAGAACGGCGTGGCCCTGCAGGACGACACGGAGCTCAGCCGCAACCTGCTCCTGGCCCCTCTGGAGCGCCAGGGTGAGGACGGCCAGCTGGCCGACGGGTACGACGAGGCCTTCCTCTCCACCGGCAGCTTCAAGCCCGGCATCTACGGCTTCGCCCTGAAGAACGTGATGGCCCATCACGACCTTAAAAAGGAATGGCCCAGGGAGGACCTGGAGAAGCTCTACGCCGGCGCGGGCAAGTGGGCCGACTGGTTCATGGAATACCGGGACGACGACGGCGACGGTCTGCCCGGCTTCGAGGGCGGCAACGAGAACGGCTTCGACGAGGTCACCGCCTACTTCGACCAGCTGAGCCTGGCGACCCCGGACCTCTGCGCCCAGGAGGTGCTGAATTTCGAGGCCCAGGGCGATCTGGCGAAGCTCCTGGGCAAGCCCCGGGCGGAGATCGACGGGTGGTACCGCAAGTCAAAAGAGCTGCTGGACAGGATGATCGACAGAATGTGGGACGGGGAGCACTTCGTGGCCTTGAAGAACTACACCCACGAGCCCGTGTTCTCCGGCTCCAACATGCACTATATCCCCCTTGTGCTGGGGAAGCGCCTGCCCCCGGAGATCGTCGACAAAATGTGCGCCGACCTCATGGTGGAGGGCAAGCTCCTGAGCCCCTACGGCCTGGCCTCCGAGGTGATGGACAGCGACGTGTTCGAGTTCACCGGCGTGAAGATGGGCTGCGGGCCCATTTCCGCTCCCGGCCAACTCTTCATCCTCGCCGGGCTCTGGGAAGCGGGAAAGAAGCAGGAAGCGAAGATGATCATCGACCGTTACCTGTGCAGGCTCATGGACGGCGGCTTCAGCCACTTCATCGACCCCATCCACGGGGACGGGAGCTGGTTCTGGGGCACCTGGAACCGTGCGGTGTTCACCATCCTGGCCCGCATGGTCTCCGAAGGCTGAGAGGAGGGACCCGTTATGCCGGAATACGGACCGCACGTTTACAACGTGTATGATATGCCCCACGACGGAGAGCTGCAGTACCACGGCCCCGCGGAGGCGAAGACCGTCGCCGAGGAGCGGCGGGAGATCCCCGTCCTCCGGGAGGTGGACGTGGTGGTGGTGGGGGGCGGCCCCGGCGGCTGCGCCGCCGCGATCACCGCCGCCCGCAACGGGGCGAAGACTCTGCTCATCGAGCGCTACGGCCACCTGGGCGGCATGGCCACCGGGGGCCTGGTGAACATCATCCCCAACCTGGCGGACATCTACGGCCGCCAGGGCATCGGCGGCTTCTGCCAGGAGTATATCGACCGGCTCAAGGCCCGGGGCGCGGCGGATTTCCCGCCGAAGGAGAGCTGGGGGCAGCCGGACGCCGCCCTGGTGGAGAAATACGGCACCGCCAACATGAACCACTTTTACATCCGCAACATCCCCGACGGGGAGAAAGTGGTGCTCTATACCGCCGTGATCGACCCGGAGGTGGGGAAGGATGAGCTGGCGATCATGGCGAAGGAGGCCGGGGCGGAGCTCCTGCTCCATTGCTGGGCGGCGGGCCCCATCCTGGAGGGCGACGCCCTGCGGGGCGTGATCGTGGAGACCAAGGACGGGCGCAAGGCCATCCTGGCCAAGGCGGTCATCGACGCCACCGGCGACGGGGACCTGCTGCGGGACCTGCCCACGGAGACCGTGGACTATATGCGGCCCGGCTCCCGCATCGCCCAGTTCGGCTGGATCTACTGGGTCTGCAACGTGAAGCTGGAGGAGTACGACGCCTTCCGCCTGGGGCAGCCGGAGAAGTTCCGGGAGACCGCGGCGAAGATCACGGCGGAGGGGGGCAGCGCCTTCTTCTGCCGGGGCCTGCTGGAGCACCAGAAGGGCGTGGTGTGGGTGCACCGGCTCATCGGCTCCCTCCATCAGACGGAGCCGGTGGAGATGACCTACATCGACGTGGGTGCCCGGAGCAAGGCGGTGAAGAGCTGGGAACTGATGAAGAAGTACATGCCCGGCTTCGAGGACAGCTTCATCATGCAGACCAATCCCCAGCTGGGCACCTCCGGCGGCCGCCGGATCGTGGGGGAATTCTATCTCACCGAGGAGGAGATGGACCGGGACGAGCCCTATCCCGACACCGTCGCCGTCTTCCCGGACAACGACCGGGGAGAGAGCTCCCTGAAGCACCCGGCCACCTTTATCCCCTATCGGGCCCTGCTGCCCAAGGGAGTGGAGGGCCTGCTGGTGGCCTGCCGGGCCGCCTCCATGGACCACGAATTCAGCGAATTTTTCAACCTCATCCCCCACTGCATGTGCTTCGGCCAGGCGGCGGGCGCCGCGGCGGCCATCGCCGTGCGGAAGGGCGTCGCCCTGCGCGACGTGCCCTTCGCCGAGCTGCGGGAAGCCCTGCTGGCGGGCGGCGCGATCCTGCCGGACTGAGTACACTGAATCGAAAAAACGAATCCGGGCGGAGCCGAATGGCTCCGCCCGGACGTTTTCCGTTCACTTAAAGCAGAGAGGCCGCGTCGTAGTCCAGATAGATCTCCACGGAGGGGTGGAGCTGGAGGATGGAGGCAGGGACGAGGGTGGTGACGGGGCCGGTGAAGGAGGCCTTCACGATGTCGGCCTTGCCCTTGCCCAGGGCCATGAGCATGATGCTCCGGGCATTCATCACGGTCTTGATGCCCATGGTGACGGCCTGGGTGGGCACCTCGTCCAGGGAGGTGAAGAAGCGGGCGTTGGCCTTCCGGGTCATCTCCGTCAGGTCCACCAGGTGGGTGATGCTGTCCAGGGGGGTGCCGGGCTCGTTGAAGCCGATGTGGCCGTTGTTGCCGATGCCCAGCAGCTGCAGCTCGATGCCCCCGGCCTCCTCGATGGCCTTGTCGTAGGCTTCGGCGGCGGCGATGTCCAGACCGCTGGGGACGTGGGTGCGGCTGACGTCGATATCGATATGCTCAAAGAGATTGTGGTTCATGAAATAGCGGTAGCTCTGATCGTGGCTCCCGTCCAGCCCGGCGTATTCGTCCAGGTTGAAGCTGGTCACGTCCCGGAAGCTGACCTTCCCCTCCCCGCAGAGGCGGGCCAGCTCTGCATAGAGCCCCAGGGGGGTGGAGCCGGTGGCAAAACCGAGAACGGCGTCGGGGTTCCGGCTCAGCAGCTCCACATAGCGCTGCGCCGCTTTTTTGGCAATGTTTTCCTCAGTATCGATGATAAATTTCACGGCTTTTCCCTTCCTTTTGACGGTTGATGTGCGTTATACTTCAAACAGTGTTATTATAAAAGCGCCCGCCGCCCTCTGTCAAGACGGGGCTTTTCAAAACGGGAGACGGCCGTCCGGCGAGGGAAGAGGTTAGCCTTGCGCGGAACTGCCGTTCGTGCTAAAATAATCCAGGCATCCGGCGGCCGGACCGCGGACCGGTCCGTGGGCGGGGCGTCCGGCCGCCGGAGAACGGGATCTTGCGCTTGATCGGCGCTTTGCGCGCCGGGGAGGGAGCCATGGATAAACTGAACTGGAGCCTGGCGATCGACGTCGTCCTGGTGCTGATCGTGCTCTGGAAGCTCCTCCAGGGCCGCCGGGACGGGATGGTGAAAAAGCTGGGCGGTCTCGTCAGCCTGGCAGCGGCCATCCTGGCGGGGCGCTTTGCCATGCAGCGCTACGCGGACCTGCTGGCGGAGCGGTGGCTGGGGCCCGCCATGGATAAGCTGCTGAACCACGCCCGGGAGAGCCTGGGCCTGGAAGACCTGCTGGAAAACCTCGCCCAGGTCCTGAACACGGCCCGCCTTCCCGACTTCCTGAAGGCGGGCGTGCCGGACAGGGCGGCCGAGCTTCTCGGCGGCGCGGCCCGGTCTGCGGGGAGCGCAGTGGGCGCCGCCTCCCAGGTGGTGGCCCATCGGCTGAGCGGCTGGCTGCTCTTCCTCGTCGCGGCGGTGCTGGCCTATGCCCTGGTGAAGATCTGCTTCGACGGGGTGCTGGACCCCGTGATCCGCAAGCTGCCCCTCGTCGGCACGGTCAACGGCCTGCTGGGCGCCGTTCTCGGCGCGGCGCAGGGCGTTCTGATCGCGCTGCTCCTTCTCTGGCTGCTCTACCACCTCGTGCCCGGCCTTTCGGAACCCGGCGGCATCCTGAGCCCGCAGGCGGTGGAGCGCACTTACGTAACCCGCTTCTGCTTCGAAGCCCTGCCCGGCCTCTTCTCCGCTCCGCCCGCGTGACATATTCCGATCGGACCCGCTTTGCGAAAGGTGTTTTCGCCCGGAAATGAATTCCGGGCGAAAACGGCCGAAAGCTGCCCGCGCCCGCGGGCGCGAAAGCCGGGAGGCTTCTGATACTGCGTTCTGATCAGACTGTCAAAAGCTTAAAAACGACGTTTCGACAAGCATGGGGGAATTGTGAAGGGGGGACGGGAATCCCCCCTTCACGTTCAATCCATGCAAAATCAGAAAATATTTCTGATTTTGCCGCGCAGCGTGTCGACAAAGTGTCGACACGCTGCGTCCCCGGCATCCGGAAACGGATGCCGGGGACGATTCTTTCTTATTTCAGCTTCAGGCGTTCTCGCCCTCGGGGATGACGCAGGTGATGAGGGTGAGGCAGTTGCAGGAGTTCCAGCCGGACCAGGGCCAGCCGTCGGAGGCCACGGGACCGGGAGCGATGTAGATGGGCTTGCCGGTGGCGGGATACACGTCCGTCCGGGGCGGGAAGCCCAGGATGCAGCCCTTTTCCTGGCTCACGTCGGCGAAGCGCCGGGCGATCATGGCGGCCTCCTTCTTCTTGCCGGCCAGGTTCAGGCCGCAGCACATGAAGGCCTGCACGGGGGCCACCACGCGGCCGTGGACGAAGGTGCTGGTGCCGTAGTTGCTGTCGTCGCTCTTCAGGCTCTCGGAGGCGAGGCCGATCTCCGTGAGGAAATTGCCCTCCTCGGTGAGCTGCTCACAGACCCGGTCGATGATGTTCTGGGGCAGCTTCTTGCCCAGGATGATGGGCTGGAAGGAGGCGACGGACATGCTGTCCACCTTTTTGCCGTTGTGGAAGGTGACGAACTTGTCCCCGTCCCAGAATTCGTCGATCAGGGTCTTCAGGAGCTTGTCGCTGCGGGCCTGCCAGGCGGCGGCCTCCTCGGCCTTGCCGCAGCCGGCGGCCAGGCGGCCCGTGGCCCAGAGCAGGTCCACCATGAAGGCGATCAGGTCCGGGTTCACCACGGGGAAGCCGTCCTTGAAGATGGTGGCGTCGTCCCAGCCGGAGTCGTTGGGGCTGTCGATCATGGTCACGTCGTCCCCGCGGCCGGCGGAACGGTAGGTCACCCAGAATTCCGCCCACTTGGCGAACTTGGGGAACATCCGGGCGCATTCCTCCTCGGTGAGGAAGTCGTCGCCGCACTTGGAAACGAGCCAGTCCAGCGCGAAGCCCTGGATGGGCGGCTGGATGCCGGCCATGCAGCTGAGGAAGCCCACGTTGCCGGGCAGCTGCCCCGTCCGCTCGTTCTGATAATCGAACATGGTGCAGATCAGACGCCAGGCTTCCTTGGGATCGCCCAGCATGGACATGCCGTGGTAGCTCTGCTGCCAGGAGAAGGCCTCGCCCAGATACTCGTAGTGCATGAGCATCATGGGGCTCTGGTAGATGCCGCCGGCGCCGGGCTTGGTGCGCCGGCCCCAGGAGGTTTGGGTGGCGTATTCGAAGAGCTGCTCATAGCCCTTGGCGGGCGGGAGATAGAACTTGCGGAAGGCCTCCAGCCGGTCGAAACCGTCCTTGCGCAGGACCGCGGGATCGGGATAGGTCTCCGGCAGGTCTCCGAACTCCGTCATGGTCTCGTGCATGGCGAAGTCCAGCTCCCCGCAGGCGTCGGGCTTCATGGTGAGGGTGAAGGCGGTCATGCCGCCGTTCGCGTCGTAGCTGCAGCTGAGCTCCACACTTCCCTTCAGGGGGCGGAAGCGCAGCTTGCCGTAGGTCCCGTAGGTCACCTCGGTGGTGCCGTCGGGCAGGGTGCAGGCGCCGTGGCAGGCCCCGGCGGCGTTCAGGCCGGAGGCGGGCTTGTAGGGGGCGGCCTGCAGGCTCAGGCTCAGACCGTCCTTGCTCAGGATGCGGCAGTATTCGTCGTAGGTGAAGATCAGCTCCAGGCGGCCCTTCATGGTGGTGAGGACGATGGAGCCGGGATCGCCGTGGTAGCTGTAGTCCAGGGGCTGCAGTCCGTCCGACGTCAGCAGGTTGAAGAGGAAGGCGTTGGCATCCATCCAGGCGCCGGGCTTGTAGCTGGAAAGCTGCAGCTTGTGGCTGTACCAGTTTTCAATGAGGAAGAACGCGCTGCCCTCCCGGCAGTATACGGCGTGGGTCAGGTCGAATTTTTCTCCGCTTCCGAACATCCCGATCAGCTCCTTTCTTCCAGCGCCAGCAGCAGCGCGCAGCGCAGGGGATCGTATGCGCCTGCCGGCGGAGCGTCGTCAACCGCGCCGCCGAGCTCGGCGAGCTTGCCCGCCAGGGCGGGGCTCTCCAGGGCGATGAGCCCGGCCAGGGGGAAGGGGAGCTTCTTGGGGCAGGCGGCTTCCGCTTCCGCGGCCAGGGCTGCCCGGTCGGGGGCGGCGTCGCCCAGCAGCAGCGGCAGCAGGGAGATGCCCGCCGGGCAGGGGACCTCTTCTCCGGTCAGCACGCTGCGGCAGACGAAGGCGCCGTTTTTCCGGAGACCGGCCAGGACCTCCAGCTGCCGCGCCGCCAGGGCCGCCCAGTTCTCCGCCTCCGCGGCCAGGCCCAGCTTCCGGGCCATGAGCTCCAGGACCTTGGCGTTCAGGGCCATCCAGGCGGCGAGATCCGGCGCCACGGCTCCCTGTCCGAAGGGAAGCACGGGCACGCCGTCCCAGCCGCTCTCATAGGGGTAGGCGTAGAAGAAGCTGCCGTCGGCCAGGCTGCGGTTCTTCACCCACCAGCCCACAGCCTTGTCCAGCAGGGCGTAGCCGTCGGCCAGCTCCTCTTTGGAGATCGCGTCGATGCCGCCGTCGGCAAAGGCGCGGCAGAGGGGAAGGCCCCACATGGGAGGCGCGGATTCCGGCAGGGTATTGTTGCCCTTGATCCAGGCGGGCACCAGGCCGGTGGCGGACATCAGGCCCAGGGCGCTGCACACCAGGCCGAAGGCCCCCTTGGGACCCATGGCCAGGGCGGCCAGGGCCTGGTTCTTCGCGACGACGCGGATGTCCCCCACCTTGTTCCCCAGCACGAAGTCGGCGCCCCGCTGGTTCTGAAGGTTCAGCCAGAGGGCGTAGGCATAGGTCTCGTCCTTTCCCCGGAGGGAGGCGCGGAAGGCTTCGAAGGCGGCCTTCGCCTTCTCTGCGGCGGCTGCCGCGTCCCCGGCGATCTCGGGGAAGATGTAGTTCGTGTCCACGTCCCAGAGCACCGCCTCCAGCACGCCGTCCTCCGGCGTGAGGGTGATCTCCGGGTCCGTGCTGTGGAGACCGGCCAGGTCCCAGCCCACCTGCAGGTCGGCCGTGCCCTTGCGCAGGTCGAAGACGTAGCGGGTAGCGCCCATGTTGAGCTCAATGCCCCGCTGCGTGCGGCTCACGGTCTCGCCGAAGCCCAGGCGCACCACCATCTTGAGACCGACGTCTCCCTTCAGGAGAAGGGCGGGTCCGTCGATGGCGAAGCAGAGCTTCCGCGCGCCGGCGGTGATCTGCGCGGCGCAGGCATCCGCCGCGGCGGTCCAGTCCGCTTCCTTCCCGTCGGCCAGGACGGTGAGGCGGATGAGACCGGCTCCCCGGGCGGAGACCCCCGCGAACATGCTGCTGCTCTCCGAGGCGACGCCCAGGAACAGACCCTTCTGCGGCTCTTCCGTCTCGAACAGCAGATGGCGGCTGTACGCCTGCCCGAAGGGGAGCTTTTTCAAATCAAGCTGCATAATAAGGCTCCTTTCCAAGATTTTGATTCCTTGCATCAATTCTACCATAAAAGAAAGCCGGATGCCACAGGCTTTTGTGAAAAATTCATGTCTCCCGGAAAAAAAGAGGGTTTGAAAAAAATGCTTGATTTTATTCGATAAAGTGTTATCATGTTACCGCGCCCTCGGCAGCGGGCGCCCAGTCGGCGGGCGAGGCCCGTATCAAACGAAATTCGGAGGAACGTAATATGAAAAGAGCGATCACCCTGCTTCTGGCGCTGCTGATGCTGGCCCTCTGCATGGCCGGCTGCGCCAAAAAGGAAGCCCCCGCCCCCTCGGCGGCCCCGGCGGCCACTGCGGCTCCCGCGGCCCGCAGCTTCACCGTGGGCTTCGACGCGGAGTTCCCGCCCTTCGGCTTTATCGCGGGGGACGGCAGCTACGACGGCTTCGACCTGGCCGTAGCGGCGGAGGTCTGCAAGCGCCTGGGCTGGACCTTCGTGGCGCAGCCCATCGCCTGGGACAGCAAGGACGCGGAGCTGCAGTCCGGCAACATCGACTGCATCTGGAACGGCTTCACCATCGAGGGCCGGGAGAACGACTACGCCTGGACCCCCAGCTACTATGACAGCAGCATCGTGGTGGTGGTGAAGGCCGACAGCAGCATCCATTCTCTGGCGGACCTGGCGGGCAAGAGCGTCATGGTCCAGGCGGATTCCTCCGGCCTCCACGCCCTGGAGGATAACGAGGAGCTGAAAGCCTCCTTCGGCGAGCTGCTGGAGTGCGCCGACTACAACAACGCCTTCATGGAGCTGGGCATGGGCACGGTGGACGCCGTGGTGGCGGACGTGGGCGTCGCCGAGTACAACCTTCGGGACAAGGGCGATCAGTTCCGCACCCTGGAGGAGAAGGTCAGCGTGGAGACCTACGGCGTGGGCTTCCTGAAGGGGAACGACGCCCTGGCGCAGCAGGTCTGGGACGAGATCCTGAAGATCGCCGCCGACGGGACCATGGGGACCCTGGCGGACAAATATGTGTCCTACGGCCTCGTGAAGGAGAACGTGACCATCCTGCCCAAGGGCTGAGTTCGGAATGAATACCGCAGCCGCCGGGGATCGGCGGCTGCGGCACTTTCCTGTTCGGGAGGAACGCTATGGCGCTGACGACCATGGTGGAGATGCTGCTGGGCGGCCTCGGCAAATCCATCCTCATCTATCTGCTGACCCTGCTGGGAGCGCTGCCCCTGGGACTGGCGGTGGCCTTCGGGCGCATGTCCCGGGTGACGCCCCTGCGCCTCTTTGTGAAATTCTATATCTCCGTCATGCGGGGCACGCCCCTCATGCTGCAGCTGATGGTGGTCTTCTTCGGACCCTACTACCTCTTCCGCGTCAGCACCGGCAGCGGCTACCGCCTCGTCGCCGTGGTCATCGGCTTCATCATCAACTATGCGGCCTATTTCGCGGAAATCTACCGGGGCGGCCTGGAGGCCATTCCCAGGGGCCAGCGGGAGGCGGCCCAGGTGCTGGGCTATTCCCGGGCCCGCACCTTCCTCACCATCCTCCTGCCCCAGATGATCAAGCGCATCATTCCCGCCGTCACCAACGAGATGATCACCCTGGTGAAGGATACTTCCCTGGCCTTCGCCATCTCCTATTCGGAGATGTTCACCCTGGCAAAGAAGATCGCCTCCTCTCACACCACCCTCATGCCCTTCGTGATCGCCGGCGTCTTCTATTACATATTCAATTTCGTGGTGGCCTTCCTCATGGAGCGCCTTGAAAAGCGCCTGGCCTACTACAGCTGAGGGAGGGAGCTATGGACATCCTGAGCATGCGGAACATCCGCAAGTCCTTCGGGGAGACGGAGGTTTTGAAGGATATCTCCCTCCGGGTATCGGAGGGGCAGGTCACCGCCGTCATCGGGCCCTCCGGCTCCGGCAAGAGCACCCTCCTGCGCTGCGCCACCCTCCTGGAGACCATCGACGGGGGGAGCATCCGCTATCTGGACATGGACGCAGCCCGGGAGGAGGACGGGAAGGCCCGCTATGCCGACGCCGCCACCCTGAAGGCCGTGCGCGCCTGCTTCGGCCTGGTGTTCCAGAACTTTAACCTTTTCCCCCATTTCTCCGTCCTGCGGAACGTGACGGACGCCCCCATCCACGTGGCGGGCAGGCCGAAGGCGGAGGCGGAGGCGGAAGCCCTGGCGCTCCTGAAGCGCATGGGCCTGGAGGAAAAGGCGAAGGCCTATCCCGGCCAGCTCTCCGGCGGCCAGCAGCAGCGGGTGGCCATCGCCCGGGCCCTGGCCATGAAGCCGAAGGTCCTGTTTTTCGACGAGCCCACCAGCGCCCTGGACCCGGAGCTCACCGCCGAGGTGCTGAAGGTCATCCGGGCCCTGGCGGAGGAGAAAATGACCATGGTGATCGTCACCCACGAGATGGGCTTCGCCCGCCTGGTGGCGGACCGCGTGATCTTCATGGACGGAGGGGTCATCGTGGAGGAGGGCGGCCCCGAGATCATCGACGCGCCGGCCCAGGCCCGCACCCGGGCCTTCCTCAACAAGCTGGAAAAATGATCCTGCGCCCTTGCCCCGGCGGCGGTACCGACAGAGTTCCGCCGCCGGGCTTCGTTTTGCCTGCGATTGGAAGAAAAAATCTTGGGACAAATATTGACAATCACATGATTGTGTGGTATTCTCAGGGAAAGAAAGGGGGGATCGGCAATGAGGAGGGAACTGCCGGGGAGCACGCTTCGGTTTGAAGACGAGTATCCCCGGGGAGCGGAAACCCTGCTGAGCGCGCTGTTCGCGGGGGGGAACCTTATGCTGAGCCAGGTCTCCCACATCTCGGGCCTGGAGCCCTACATGATACAGAACTGGGTCGCCCGGGGGTACCTGCCCCCGCCGCAGAACAAGAAATACTCCCAGCGGCGGCTGAGCCGCATCCTGATCATCAACATGCTCCGGGGCATCCTGCCCCTGGAGAGCATCGTCAACCTTCTCAGCTACGTCAACGGTCATCTGGACGACGAGAGCGACGATACGGTGGACGACAGCCGCCTCTACCTGTGGCTGATCCGCTGCATCTGCGCCGAGCCGGGCGGGGAGGAGGCGGCCCTGCGGGACTGCCTGGCGGAGTATCAGGAGCCCTTCCCGGGAGCGGGCCGGCGGCTGGAGCAGGTGCTGCGCATCCTGATCACGGCGTACGCCGCGGCGGAGCTGAAGCGGAAGGCCCAGAGCATGATCGACGGGCTGGATCAACGGTAAAGGAGGTGGACGGATATGCGCGTCTGGTGGGATTCTCTTACGATGCTGCAGCGCATCTTTGCCTGCGTGGCCGTCCCGGCGACGCTGGTCCTCATCCTCCAGCTGGTGCTGACCCTCGTCGGCCTCGGCGGGCACGACGGGGATCTGGACGCCGACGGGGACGGGATCCCCGACGGGATCGATCTGGACGGGGACGGGATCCCCGACGACTTTGACCCGGACGGGGACGGCATCCCCGACGGGATCGACCTGGACGGGGACGGGGTCCCCGATATCACGGTGTCGGCGCCGGAGCACGCGGAACACGGCTTCACGGCGGATCACGCCGGTCTGCGGCTCTTCACCTTCCGGGGCATCGTGGCTTTCCTGGCCGTCTGCGGCTGGGGGTCCCTGGCGGTATCCCGGGCGGGCCGGCCCTGGCTCATGGCTATCCTGGTGGGCCTGATCCTGGGCGCGGCGGCCATGGTGCTGACCGCGGTGGTCATGCAGCTGTTCCTCCGCCTTCAGGCGGACGGGACGGTCACCCTTGCCAACGCCGTGGGCAGCCGCGGGGAGGTCTACCTCACCGTTCCGGCCCTGCGGAACGGCGAGGGGAAGGTGAACGTGGTGATCCAGGACACCATGACGGAGTGCGCCGCCGTCACCGACGAGGCGGAGGCCATCCCCACGGGGGCTCCGGTCACGGTGGTGGGCGTCGCGGGCCCCGGCCAGCTCATCGTGATGAAAAGGTAGGCCCGGAATGAATATGCTGATGTACTTCCTGCTGTCCCTGGGCTGGCTGATCACCGGGATCGTGAACATCACCCGCCATGCCCACTGGACCTGGATCGCCCTGGATTTCGTGCTTTTCGTCGTCTTTGCCGTGCTGGGCTTCCGGCGTGCCGTCCGCAGCATGAACGACGACGACGGCAAATAGAGAAGGAAAACGGCCCTGCGGCCGGTGCGCGCCTCCGAAACGGTGCGCGCATGGGAGAGAAGAGTGAGGAGGAAAGAAAATGGGAATCGAGACCATTATCCTGATCTGTGTGATCGTGATCATCTGCTTCAGCCTGCTGGCTGCCGTCATGAAGCGGTACAAGAAGTGCCCCTCGGACAAGGTGATGGTGGTCTACGGCAACGTGGGCAGCAATAAGGACGGCACCAGCCGCAGCTCCAAGTGCATCCACGGCGGCGCGGCCTTCGTGTGGCCCATCATCCAGGCGGCGGAGTTCCTGGACCTGACCCCCATCAGCATTTCCGTGGACCTGCAGAACGCCCTGAGCCGCCAGAATATCCGCATCAACGTGCCCAGCACCTTCACCGTGGGCGTCAGCACGGAGAACGGCGTCATGCAGAACGCCGCCGAGCGGCTCCTGGGCCTGAAGCT
>JAEEGL016607164.1_pt1 | contig 38858 bp, 34 predicted proteins | sample 9134231 | NCBI WGS metagenome assembly JAEEGL01 (sample SAMN16246548, study PRJNA631951) | gut metagenome | biome: gut microbiome; feature: rumen; material: fiber-attached | host: Bos | place: Iran: Karaj | collected 2018-10 | reverse complement strand
GTGAGATACCCTCTCTTAAATGGTCTGACATAACCGGTAACGCCATTCATATCCATTCCCAGCAGAATGATGAGCACAGGGACGGGAAAAAGGTCTTTTACTACAACCCTACCACAAAGAACGAAAAGGGCATCAGCAGTAGAATCGTAAGTTGCTTTCGGGATTTCGACACCACCGTTCTTGCTATATTGCAATATTTCTTCGGTGGGTCTTTTCTTTTTACACTCATGCACTTCCTGCATCGTGCGGATTCTATCGTAATTGCGCTTTGCTTCATACTTCGCATTTTGCAAATCGAGACTTTCTCGGTAGCGCTCCTCATAAAATTCCAATTCGGAACCGCTACCTGGACAAAAGCTTTTGTAAACATTCAGCTTTGTCAGACATGGGTCAATGTGCTCATCTCCACGCTCAAAGTCAAAGTCTCGTTGCATATGCTTTTCACCAGTCTGCCCACTCACTTTTCCTTTGTGAAGGCTCGCTTTCTGCTTTGCCATAGCTTCTCCTTCCCACACCGCCATTACACACCCACCTCAGCAGGTGTGTAATTGTGTGTAAATTCGCCCTGCCCCATAAGATAACTCAATATCGTTCGGGGCGACCCCAAACGTATTTCGCCCTTGCAGGGGGCTAAAACCATTATCGTTACCTACTGTTTGTTGGGATTGTCAAAAATCATTTTTGCCAATTCAGCAGTCGGTAACTCAATAAGTTGGCTATCAGTGATGTTCTTGCTATCAAGAAATCCCTTCATAACCTCATATAACTTCGAATTGCGTTTCTGCTCATTCGCCTTTGTCTCTTGAGCAATACGCTTCTTCTCAGCTATCTGAGCAGCACGGCGCTTCTCCTGAAGTGCCTTAATAGCTGCGTCGTAATCTGCAACTGTCTTTTTTCGATTAGCCATTTTTGATTGCTCCTTTCTGCTAATTCATTTTGAAAAATCTGTGATTTTCACAATGTATATTTGCCCCGTGCAATACGTCAGTAAGCACGGGGATACTACCTGTACTATCGTGAGAATATTGCTTCAATTTCCTCATCGCTGTATGTGTAAGGAATCTCTATCAAGAGAATATGATTCTTCTGACAAAATTCCTGTTTCAGCCTGTCGTGCTCCAACTGGATTTTGTATTTTTCAATGCCGCCATAAAAATCTACTGGTTCATAATGCTGACCACCTTGGCACTCGATAAGAAAGTCAAGTTCACCGTTTTCATATACTCCAAAATCGTATGAAAGTAGATTGCCTCCAATTCCAACAAGACCATCAAATTTGATTTGTTCTTGAAATGAATATTTATATCTGCACAGTAAATTTCTAATAATCTTTTCGAGATGACTCTCATTACAAAATGGGCAACCACTATTTGAATTAACTCTGCTATTTGGAGAGGCTAACCATTCGTGACCACACTTACTGAACCACCAAACTCTTTTATTTGTATTTGGCATTACATCACTGGGTTTCAAATCACCGTTCTTTGTAGGATGCCATTCAGATGCAAGGTCTGGTCGGAGAGTCTGCAAATCATTTACTGTTTTAATCACTTTTTGCCCAGCGCAGTACGGACATCCATTTCTGTAATTATTTCTGCTTGCAACAGTCGCCTCCCATTCGTGCCGATTAGAACAAATCCACCATACTTTCATACCACTGTGAATAGTAATATCTGAAGGTTTTATAGCTCCGTTTCTTTCATAGTTCCATTCGGAAGCAAGTTCTGGATTGAGGCTTTCCAAATCATTAAATCCTTTTAGAACACTTTGTCCAGAACAATAAGGACATCCAGTCCCTCTAATTCTGTATCCAATTTTCGTTTCCCATTCGTGACCACACTTGCCAAGCCACCATATTTTCTTTCCTGAATATGCATAGATATCAGATGGAGTCAAATCACCATTCTTTGTAGGATGCCATTCAGATGCAAGGTCTGGTTGTAGAGTCTGCAAATCATTAAAACCCTTTAATACTTTTTGACCAGAACAATACGGACAGCCAATCCCATTATTCCTGTGACCAACTCGTGATTCCCATTCGTGACCGCATTTACCTTTCCACCAAACCTTCTTACATGAATTTGCGGAAATCATTTCTGGTAATAATTTCCCGTTCTTTTCATAGTTCCATTCAGCTGCGAGCTCAGGATTTACTGATTTTAAGTCGTTTACACCAACTATCAATTTCTTTCCCATAAGAAACTCCTTGATTTTCCGTCTCAATATTTACTCAATATGTCGCTCATTTTGAGATAATCCCTAACGGATTTTACTTAATATCATCTCAGCAGTTCCTTGAAGCGCTGGTATCTCAATACTGAGATAATATTGAGATGATATATAATATTTTTTGAGTAAATATTGCGATAGATTTACTCAGTTTCAACGTCGGTTCCCTTAGCCATTGAACTTCCGATGCGAATGAGACCACGATATCTGTCTGCCAAAGCAGGAACACACATTTTCTTGATATCATTTCCCTTGTAGGTCTTAGCCTTCCAAAAATCCAAATGATATCGTGCTATAAGTGGCTCAGGACCATCCATATTGTCCTTTGTCACACGATAGAGCTTGTTTTTATCAGGGCAGCAGAACAGGTCATCATTTGTGCTTATAAGAATGTCGCATAACTGGTTCTTAAAAGTAGTTGAGCCGATAACGTCATTCTTATGGGTATTCTCCTGATAAAAGCTTACATAGCACTGATAGAGAAAATCCCACGGCAATAGTGACCATACGAATTGTTCACGAACCTCATCCCACCATAAGCGCAGATAATCATTATCCATTTTTACTTCATCAAGTTTGTCTTTTGAAAACTGCGGTATCGGCATTTCATAAAAATCCATGTGCAGAATCTTATGCAGAACATATTCAAGAACATCATTGTCATAGACGAATTTGCTCTTTATTTCCTTGTTAGCGATACCCGTATAACACTTAACCATAGGAATTACAAGGATTCTGCGGAAAAAGCTGTCAGATTTATCTTTTATTTTGGGAATCTCATTAAAACACTGTATAATGAACATTCCCTTTGTGTCATAGACAATAGGTGTTTTGAACTTTCGATTCATCTGAATGGTATCTCCAGTTACACAAGCCTTATAATCATCTGCCTTGTCTATGTATGTCCCTACAGGATTTTCATCACAAAGAACAGCTGTCTTACCGACCAAGCTTTCCAGCATAAATTCCTTCGAGAACTGAGCCAAATTTAGTGAAGCATAACTTCCTCCGAGAAGATTTTTGGCAAGCATTAAATATGTTCCTTTTCCGTTCGCTCCTCGTGGACTAAGCAACCAGCAGCTGACATCCCAGGGTATCCGTGGTCTTAAAAGAGCCGATAGAACCATCCATAAATATTTCACTACTTCAGGGTCATCCGATAATCCATCCATCCATGATTCGATATCCCATGTACCCCCATTTACTGAAAAGACTTTATTAGACGGAACAGGATTATAATTGATGGGGCTTTTGCATAAGAAAACATATTCAGGAGTGAACTCCATACATTCTTTGGTCTTGAAATTGAAGATTCCATTATTCACAGGAATCAAATCAGGGTCAGTACATCTTTCAGCAAAAGAAGCGATATTCTTTAATGCTGTAAGTGCTTCTCTTTGAAAATGCTCGTTTGCAATAAAATTGAACTTACGGATTATATCCCTAATCAAATCTTCACTTCTTTGATACGTTCCTAATCTATCTCTATACTTTTCTCCTGCGACCAGAATTACAAGTTCATCCACATAAACAGTGAGAATATCTGTTTCATTTCCGTCACTTAAATCGTCATTACCAATTCTGATACGCTTGACCACAAAAATAGAATTTATTAGCCAAGCAACTTGCGTTTCAAAAAGAGTAGATGGCTTTTTCCATTTTTCGTCTTTTGCGCATAAAACATTATGCTCGTCGAATGCTTCATGAACCTTGGATAAAAGCTCATCCTTATATGTATCAAAATCCGCAAGGCTTTTGATATTATCACGATTTATCTGACTGCAATAATCTACAGTCACTCGTTCTATAATGCTGTCTTGAGTCATTGAATATACCTCTCTTACAAAATAAGCAATCTCGCACTTGCTTACTTTGCTTCATCAATTCTGCTGCTTTTCTTCAATTTCTTGCTTATAGTGTTCTTTTATCCATCTTCCTATGAGGGCAGATTGAGAAGTCTCGTTCAGAATAGCCAGCTCTCTAAGTCTGTCTCTGTCCTTCACAGTCATAGAAAATGCAGCGTTGATTCTTTCGATAGGAATCCGACCCTTGTTCCCATTGATTTCTCTGTCCCATGTAACTTTTGCCATGATTTGTTCCTCACTTTCTTTTGTTTGCAAAATAAAAACGACGGCAACGGAAAAGACTAAATCGCTTTAGTCATTTCCGTCACCGCCGCTGTTTTTCTCCTGCTCTTGTTCTATGCTATAGAAGCATAGCCTCATTCTGCTTGCTGTTAGTTGGGGCTGCAGACCCGCCCGAAGATTCGCTTATCGCAAACCATTTCAAAATTGGACTCAATACCGTGACGCTTATTGAATTTTTATAGTTTCATTTTACATCGTTTCAAGCTATAGTCAATAGAACTGAAATGCAGTGTTTATGCGGGCTGTACAGGCTGCTTCTCCATTTTGCAGATTTGATGCGGGATAGAGAGAAGCGAGTTTTTGAAAAAAATTTTATTTTTTATGTCACAAAAAATATCGTTGTCACAAAAATCAAAATTTCATTTTTGTGACACAGAAAAACACTATTGATGCTGGTTACAGAGATTCTTATAAAAAATGTCACAAGCTAAAATAATTTTTGTGACACTAAAAACTCAGTATTTATGCGGGTTCACAGGCAAATGTCACAGAAATTGAAATATTTTTCAAGTCCCCTATATATATACATAAAACATATGTATATATATTTTCTCACACACATTATTATTATTTTTATAATTGATTTTTGTGACAAACATCTTCAAACCCTTATGTTTACTGCATTTTCTTTGTCACAGAAAAAATATCGTTGTCACAGTTTTTTTGTGACATGTCTGAAAGTGTAGATTTTATGCGGATTCTCATGTCACAAAAAATTTCCGTTTTGTCACAAAAAAATGGAGTAGGCTTGCGAGGACCTACTCCGTTCTTGACTCAAAACACGGTTGTTTCCAACCATCTCTATAATAGCATTTATGCTATGTTCTGTCTATGCTTTTTTGCTGTGAACCACACCTAAAAATCTAAATTTTCCGCCATTTCTACATACCACATAGATGTCCTGTTCTCCGTGCTTTCAACTAAGGCGGAAATCACCTTTCATGTGATTCCCACCGCTTACCCATTATTCCTGATACAGTTCCTTCGTCAAGGGCTTACGCAAGTCAGCTCATCAGTTTTTGCGACCCTTGACGTTGATTCAGTGCTCCGCACACCTTACCTTCTGTGATTCCCTCTGTAATCCCACACTTCACATCACATCAATCCCTACTACATACTTTTCGCTTTACTACATAAATGCAGCAGCTTGCGCTGCTCGGCGAAAACTATGATGCAAACACTGTATCTAACACTGTTTCTGACTAAAGGAGGGATTGACCCATGATTCAACGTTCATTTTCATCTGCCTTCGGCGACGCATCTGTTCCTCACGAGTCAGTGATGGGAAGTGCCGTCGCTGAACTCGGATTATCCAACTTAGCTCCGCTAATACCTTTCACAAAAGAGCAGATAAAAGCTGCTCTTGATTATGGCGATGAGCATCTCAACACGCTCCCCATCAAAGAATGGGACAGAGCCGCAGGCTTCATCTTCACCAGAACCGATGATGAAGAATTTATGCATCGTGTTCCTTCAGGGCTAACACCGTTACTTCTTCAGCACGGCATCAATGCTTACTCATGTTCGCAATGTGTTTCGCTTTTGAAATACGCAGCAAAACAAATCGCAAAGGAGGATACCAATTATGATTCGTGAACCGCCTGATTGTTTCCAATGGTATGACGACAGATTCAAAGGTTCTATTAACCCAAACCTTGAAAAAGAAAGAGGAACTCCTAACTTGGATATCCTGAGCTCACCACGAAGAATCTTTGATTATCTGGATTCAAAGGTCGCAGGCAATGACGAGATGAAAAGAACCATCTCGTGTGCCATTTATTCGAAATATGCCTTGAATATAGCTGGCGGGCACGGATTGTTCATTGGAAACTCTGGAACAGGAAAGTCATTCATTTTCTCTGTCTTATCCAAAATTGTTCCTGTCGTAGAGATGGATTCCTCTCAGATGAGCGCATCGAGTTATAAAGGCACCTGTCGTATAACCAACGGGCTTGATTTGCTTTGCGAAAAAACCAATTCATACTCGCCAAAAGGCATCGTCGTTTATGACGAATGGGATAAGCTTCTTGAAAAACACGGGAAGTTCGGAATCGAGGGAGAGGTTCTTCGCCTAATGGATGGCGGAGAGGTTTTTATCGGTCCTGATACTCCTTCACCGTTTAATCCGAATAGGCTTTGCAACTGCAAAGACGTAACCTTCTTTTTCTGCGGCACTTTCGCAACGCTCGGAAGGGATAGACCGAAGCACAGCCTCGGTTTCGTCACGCAAGAGCCTGATACTAAGAACAAAACACTCATCACGAAAGATGACATTCTGGAAAGCCGTGGAAGTCTCGTCTCATCCGAATTTCTTGGAAGACTGTCTTTCATCGAATGCACTGAACCGATGACAGCAGACAAAATCCGTTATGTCTTATCATCCGAAAAGTATTCACCAATCGCTAAGCTCTCGGAAAAATACCATATTCAGCTTAATCTTACTGATGATACATCAGAAAGACTCTGCACGCTTGGTGAGCATTACGGATTACGAGGCGTTACAAATGAGATTACCAGAATTATAAATCAGCGCATTTTCGAAGATGAAACGATTTCATCAATTAACATTTGAACACACATAAGGAGGATTTTATCATGATTACAAGAGAAGATATTATCGAAAGATTACAGGAAAAGTATCCGCAGTATCACATCGTTCCGCAGGATGTCGTCAAGAACGGCGATGTTCACCTTGAGGGAATCTGCATCCGTGATGAGTCGAAGATTGCTCCGACGATTTATACCCAGTCCATCATAGACCGCTGTGGTGATGACCTCGACGAAGCTATCGAGATTATCAGCAATATCATTGAGCAGCATCAGGCTCCCGATATTGATGTAGATAAGCTCACAGACCCGACTTTCATCCTTGAGCGAATCCGAATCGGAATACAGAAAGAATCGGATGAGAATCTTGTCAAGAAACCCGTTCCCGACTTCGAAGGAATAGAGCAATATCTGTACTTTTCAGAGACTGGACCGACCTCTCATGATATGTGGTCTGTGAAGCTACGCCCTGAACTCATGAAAACAGCTCACATCTCTGAGGAGCTTGCGTGGGAACTCGCTGAGAAGCATACTTTTGAAGCTACGACTATCATGAGTATGAGCGAAGTCCTTGCTGAGATGATGATGGGACTCGACAGTGAAGAAGACTTTCCTAACATGGCTCCGTGTGAGATGTACGTAATATCCAATAAGGAGCGCTGCAAAGGAGCATCCGCTATATTAAACGGCAGTTTACTTAGAGCTTTCGCTAAAGAGCATAAAGCCAAGTCACTGTGCGTTCTTGGTAGCAGTATACACGAAGCCCTTCTGGTTCCTTTGCGTGATGAGAGCTATTCCATCGAAGAATTTTCTGAGATGGTTAAGAGTGTCAACGGGACGTTGGCTCCCGAAGACATATTGGTCGATAGAGCGTATATTTTGCACTTTGATGAATAGAGACGAGGTGATATACATGCTCACAATAGAATATGATGTTGATAAGACCGCAAGAGCTGTCAGAGGCATCTGGCTGGATGCAAGCCAATATAGTGGCAATGAACGTCCTGCCAAGACTCTGAAAGACACTCTGACTGAGATTCATGTCACGAACCCCTGCGTCGTTTTCTCTCGACGCATGAAAAGCGGCGAATATGACCCGAACAGCGACCCAGAAGATATTGTCACATCAATCGCAGAGGCGACAAACTTCTTCAGCAACCTTTTTGTCTATGAAAAACCTATAGACCTGAGGGAAGTGCCAGGGGAGGAACAGAGACCGTATCTCTCGATACTTCATTTGTTGAATAACAGCCTGCAGTACAACTTTCTGCAGCGGGAGCGAATCATAGACCTCATAGAACGGTACGGGAACTAACTTAAAAGCCTATCTGAGAGTCAAATCTCGGATAGGCTTATATTTTTTCCTTATATTATATAGAACGTCTCTACGGGCAAAATAGAGCCCATAAACGAGAAAAGAGCAGCTTAGCTGCTCTCAAACTCGTAAATCAAAGCGAAGCCCTGTCTGAACACCCTTACTTCTGGGGTTCTCAACTTCGTACTGTAGTGCGGAAGAAGGGACTTGAACCCTCACGATGTAACCATCACAAGATCCTTAGTCTTGCTCGTCTACCAGTTCCGACACTTCCGCGCAACAATGGCATATTACCATTTTAACTATTGATTGTCAACAAAATTTTCCAAAAAACCGACATATTTTTTCAGTTCGAAAAAAACTCCCGTTCTTCCATCAGCAATAGTATTTCATCATAAACTGTAGGCTTTCATTTCCTCTGAAACGATTGATATCAAGTGAATAAACAACACTTATCTTAAACGATCCCTTTCCGGTTTCAAAAGACGCCCCGCTGCCCTCTCCGTACTTCTCATCAAGGAAAGACAGGAATACCTCCGGCTTTTCGAAGCTGGTGAACTCAACCATGTTACCGCGGCTTCCTCTGGCTGTGTACCTGGCATATTTGCCGTCTGATCCGAATCTCTTCATTCCGGTGAATTCAAGATCCTTTTCCGCAAAAAGCGGGCTCGGATTTCCGGTTCCGAAGGGTTCTAAGCTTTCTATCTCCTTTGCCAGCTTCATGGAAGCATATCCCGTAGGCATCGGTACATCTATCATTACCTTTTTGACAAAATCATCATCAGAAAGTGATGCATTGGCATTTAAGAAGCTGTCCAGCTCAGTAAGCTTTTCCTCCTTAAGAGAAAGCCCTGCCGCCAATGCATGTCCGCCGAATTTTTCAAGAAGAGGCGCCGCTTTCATAAGGCTTTCCTGCATATGATAGCCTTCGATGGAACGTCCCGAACCTTTAAGCATTTCTTCACTTTTAGTAAGCACAATAACGGGATGGCAGTATTTTTCCTTGATCTTTCCGGCAATTATTCCGGCGATGCTCTCATGAACATCCGGTAAATAAATGAGCCATACCGACTTTTTATCCAGGGAATTATCGGCAATAAACCGTTCAGCCGTTTCTATTCCCTCGTTGGTAAGATTTTTCCTGCTGTCATTCAGCTCTTTAAGTTCTCTGGCTGTGATAAGTGCTTCATCCATCGAAGATGAGTTTAAAAGTTCAAAAGCTCGAAGTGCCGTATCAAGCCTGCCGCTTGCATTGATGCAGGGGCCTATCACAAACCCGAAGGAATATGCGCTCAGCTTCGATGTATCAAGGCTGTTCACTTCCATAAGGGCCTTGAGACCGTAATTCCCGGTCCTTGCCATAAGCTTCAGGCCTTCCTTTACAGCAATGCGATTCTCATCCTTAAGCTCCATGACATCGCATACAGTGCCAAGCGATGCAAATAGCAAAAGCTCTTCTTTCATTTCATCCCATGTTCCGTCACCAAGAGTTGTAAAAAGAGCCAGCATCAGCTTGTAGGCCACCATGGCACCGCAAATTCCCTTAAACGGATATTCACAGTCATATCGCTTCGGATTTAAAACTGCAAGAGCCCTTGGCAGCATCTGAATATGTTTGCCGTTTTCGTCTTCTTCAAAGGGTACCTCATGATGATCCGTCACAACCACTTCAACGCCCAGCGAATTCGCCAGATCGACCTGTGTCAAGGCTGAAATACCGTTATCACAGGTAACGATAAGACCGACACCGTCTTCTGCCGCATCCTTTACAAGCTGGTCATTAAGCCCGTATCCGTCCTTCACCCTATGTGGTATGGCGGTCGAAACATCTGCACCGATTGCGTTAAATCCCTTAGTGAGAATATAAGCGCTGGTTACTCCGTCGACATCATAGTCTCCGATAACACGGATCTTTTTCCCTTTCCCTACTGCATCAATGATGACCTGTACAGCTTTATCCATATCCCTCATAAGAAAAGGATCATGCATAGACGAAAGAGAACCGCCGAGGAAGCTTTTTGCTTCCTCAGCGGTCTCAATATCCCTATTGCGCAGAATGCGGGCCGTCACAACATCGATCCCGAGCTTTCTGCTCCAATCTTCAAAATCAGCTTTTTTAGTCTGAACGAACCATTTCTCCATAGAGTTAGTTTACTTTCTTCTTTTCGGGGAGCTGCTTCTTTCCGGGGAACTTTTTCTTAAAGGTAAACCAAAGCGCACCGGCGATGCAGATCGATGAGTAGCATCCGCATCCGATACCTACCATAAGAGGAAGGGCGAAGTCGCGGATACTTGAAACACCGAATCCAAAGAGGAATGCAACCATTGCAAAGGTTGTGAGTGAAGTAAAGATACTTCTCGAAAGAGTCTGTGTGATACTCTTGTTTACGATCTCTGTAAGTTCCTCTTTTGTACTGATGTTTCTGTTCTCACGGATACGGTCAAATATAACGATCGTAGCGTTGATCGAGTAACCGACTATGGTAAGCAGGCAGGCAACGAAGGTATTGCCGACTGAAACTCTCGCCGCCGCGTAGAATGCGATAACAACAAGCACGTCATGTGCAAGAGCGATGATTGAGCTGATACCGAAACGCATATCCTTGAAACGGATCCTGATATAGATCAGCATAAGTACTATAGCTACTACGACTGCTATGATGGTATCTCTCTTCATCTCCGAACTGATCGTCGAGCTGATCGTCTCGGTTGTGATCTTCGAAGCGGGAATACTGAATTTGTCTATGAACATATCCTCAAGAGCTTCTCTCTGGTCAATGGTAAGAGAATTGGTCTTGAAAATTACCTCGTTTGTTCCTGAAATGGTCTGGATCTGAACATTGCTTCCGGTTGTATTTCTGATCTCCGGCTCAACCTGTGCGGTAAGCTCGTCAAGGCTCCACTCCCTGTCAAAATCAACTGTTGTAGCAGTTCCGCCCTTGAACTCAAGTGAATAATTGAGTTCGTCGCGATGGAGTGCAAATTTGTTGACTCCCATGAAAACAAGTCCGGCCACGATAACAGCAATTGAAATACCGAAGAACAGACCTCTCTTTGAGAGGAAGTTGACCGACTTGCCCTGCTTTGCTCTTCCGAAAAGCTTCTCGCTCTTAAGTCCGAGTGCATAGAAAGCTCTGATGAGAAGTCTTGTCACAACAAGTGCGGTAAACATTGAAAGAACAATACCGAGTACAAGGGTCTGTGCAAATCCCTTAACCGATCCGGGACCTAATATCCAAAGTACGATCGCTGCGATGAGTGTGGTGATGTTACCGTCGAGGATCGCAGAAAGTGCCTTGTTGAAACCTGTCTTTATTGCGCTGTCAACTGAGAAGCCTGCAGCTATCTCTTCTCTTATACGTGCAAAGATGACAACGTTTGCATCGACCGCCATACCGATTGAGAGAATGATACCTGCGATTCCGGCAAGCGTCAATGTCATATCAAATCCGTTCAGAAGAAGAACGATAAGTGCAATGTAAGCTACAAGTGCGATAACCGCGCAGAAGCCGGGGAGGAAGTACACAGCGATCATAAAGATTGCAACTGCGATAAATCCGAAAAGTCCGGCCTTAAGGGAAGTAGCGATCGCATCCTGTCCGAGCTGAGCGCCTACTACCTTTGAGTGAAGTTCTTCAAGCTCAAGTGCAAGTCCGCCGATACGGATGGTGGATGCAAGCTTTTCAGCCTCTTCGAAGGTAAAGTCTCCGGTGATCTCTGCCTCACCTGTGGTGAGTGCTCCGTTAACTCTGGGAACGCTTACGAGAACGCCGTCATAATAGATAGCAAGAGTCTCGCCCTTTGAGTATGCACGCGAGGTAGCCTCGGCAAACTTCTGCTTTCCTTCTTCCGTCATGGTGAGTGCTACCGCGTAGGAAGCATTCTTGAGATTATCCTGAGTGGATACTGCTCTTGCCTCTGCAACATCAGTTCCCTGAAGCTTAATGGAGCCATCTGCAAGAAGTGTCTCGATTGATTTATTGAGCGTATACCCGCCGCCGGAGTAGCTGTAGTTTTCAGCTCCGGTGTCATCTGTCTCCGCAATGAAATACAGCGCGCCGGGTTTTCCAAGTTCCTGAAGGATCTGGTTTGCATCACTTACACCGGGGATCTCAATATTGATACGATTGAGTCCCTCCTGGTATACGATTGCTTCGGTGCTGTATCCTTCAACACGCTGCTGAAGCTTATATATTGTATCCGCCATATCCGTTGAATCAGGATTTTCATCTCCGACTACCTGATAGGTGATACTGACACCTCCCGCAAGGTCAAGTCCAAGCGAAATGTCTTTTGCACTTGCCGTACCCTGTGCGTCGGTTCCTTTGATATCGATATATCCTATACCGATCGTAAGCGCAAGGATGACAATGAGCGTAATGATTGCTGTGCCCTTTTTCATAATGTAGGTCCTTTCCGTAAACGAAATTCATCATCGGTAAAATACCGAAAAAAAAGTGTACTTAGATTAATGCACACACTAATCTAAAATACACTTAATGATAAAAAAAATCAACCTTTTTTCTGCAAATCGGAGCACTTATTTCTTATTTATTTAAGAAAAAAGCTATTTTTGCTCGAAACAGGCTTATTTACCGCTTTTATACTCATCGATCGCCTGATTGATCTCCGCAATAGCCTCTTTATGTCTGAAGGGCTTTGTGATGTAATGGGTAACGCCGAGTTCTAAACAGATTTCCTTGCTGATCTCACTGTCATCGCCCGATATGACCACTACAGGAAACTTATTGTCCCATTTTCTTTCCCTGACTTCCATAAGGAATTCATATCCGTTCATTTCCGGCATAAGAAGGTCGAGAAGGACCGCTGTGATCTTTCCCATCTGAATAGAGAGGATATGCAACGCTTCACGTCCGTTTCTCGCAAACACAACCTCAAACTTATCCTCAAGAAGCTCAGCAAGAAGCTCCCTGCTCATTTCTGTATCGTCAACAATGAGGATCCTATCCATCAGCATCCCTCCTCCGAAGTGACAGTTTGGCAAAGGTCGGAATCACCTCTACTTAGAATATACCATATTATCCGAAAAATTGCGACTATTTAGTGTAAATTATTTAAATTTCTGAAAACTTAGTTTTCAAGCTCAGCCTCAGCCGCCTTTAACATAATGGCACACTCGACACGTTTTCTCTGAAGCTCACAGCCCACCTCATAAACATCGGTGATCTTTCCGTGGAAATTATAAGCATTCGCCGCGCATCCGCCGCTGCAATAGAACTTTGCAAAGCATTTGCGGCACTTTTCCTTGGCATAGACATTACACTGCTTAAATTCATAGGTGAGGTCTTCTCTCTTTATTCCCTCGTCGACATTACCCATCAGGAATTTCTCGTTTCCTACAAACTGATGGCAGGGATAAAGGTCTCCCCAGGGAGTAACAGCCAGATATTCGCATCCCGAGCCGCATCCCGACAGTCTCTTGGCAACACAGGGGCCGCCCTCGAGGTCGATCATAAAATGGAAGAAGTTAAAAGGTCTTCCCTCTTTTCTTCTCTTTATCATCTCTGCAGCCAGCTTATCATACTCTTCCTTAAGCTTTGGAATATCTTCTTCCCTTATCGCATAATCATCCGTGGGCTGCGCCACAACGGGTTCAACCGATATCTGCTCAAATCCCAGATCCGCAAGGTGAAGCACATCCTCCGAAAAATCGAGATTATAATGTGTATAAGTACCGCGGACATAGTAATTTGTCTGGTTTCTGCTCTCCGCTACATGCTTGAACTTGGGAACTATCGTATCATAGCTTCCCTGACCGCCCCTGAAAGGTCTCATGCGGTCGTTAACTTCCTTTCTGCCATCAATTGACAGCACGACATTTCCCATTTCTTTATTTGCAAACTCGAGGATCTCATCGTTAAGGAGCACACCGTTTGTGGTAAGCGTAAAGCGAAATTTCTTGTTATGCTCTTTCTCGAGAGATCTTCCATATTCTACAATCTGCTTTACCACATCAAAATTTAAAGTGGGCTCACCGCCGAAGAAATCAACCTCAAGATTTACTCTGTTCCCCGAATTAGCTACAAGAAAATCAAGCGCCTTCTTCCCGACCTCAAAGGACATGAGGGCACGGCGTCCGTGATATTCTCCTTCCTCGGCGAAGCAGTACTTACAAGCAAGATTACAGTCGTGAGCGATGTGAAGGCAGAGTGCTTTGACAACAGTCTGTCTGTCCTTGAAGGAATCCACATAATTCTCATAGATATCTTTTGCAAAAAGCTGACCTGCAGAGGCAAGCTCTAGAACTTCGCCGACAGCTTCCCTGACTTCGCTCTCAGGATACTTAAGGCCGCCCACATGGAGTGCTGCTGCCGTAAGTGTATCGGCATCGGTAACTCCCTGCTCGTAAAGAGGCTCGATCAGCGAGATCATATCATAAACGATATCGTCAACGACATGGACTGAACCGCTGTTGATATCCATTACTATGTTATATCCGTTATTTTTGTAGCAGTGTATCATAAAAAACCTCAAAAGTCGTAAAAAAGCAGCGATGCTTTTGCCGCTTCGCTGCTAAAATCTTGCATAATGTTTTATCTACTGATTACTTAAGCTTCTCGCAGGTCTGGTTTCCTACTGTGCAGGAAGTCTTGCATGCTGACTGGCATGATGTCTGGCACTCGCCGCATCCGCCCTTCTTCATGGACTCTTTGAGATCTCTGGTAGTCAATGTCTTAATATGCTTCATATAAAGCCTCCTATAAGAATTTGAAGATATTATTATGCTTTTATGCACCCGGCAGGATCTGCCTTGGTGCCACAGACAAGTCGTATTTTATCATATCGGGTAAGCATTTGGCAATAGCAAAAATGCACGGTTGACATAATACAGCCCTTTAAGTGCCCCTTTCTACAGCATGCTCTCTCCCGCTAGGCGCTCATCCAGACCTAAGAAATCAAGTGCGGTAGCAGCTATATCAGCAAAGCTTCCGCGAGTCCCCAGGTTTTTCGGAGATATTTTCTTTCCGTAGAGAAGCATCGGCGTATATTCCCTGGTGTGATCCGTGGTTTTCGTATAGGAAGGATCACAACCGTGATCCGCCGTAATGAGAAGCGCATCGTCCGCGCGAAGCTTACCAAGAATAGCCGGCAGCTTTTCATCGAAATAAGTAAGTGCGGCCGCATATCCGTCGATATCCCGCCTATGCCCGTAGAGCATGTCGTAATCCACAAGGTTCACAAAACAGAGTCCGTCAAAATCCTTATCAAGATATTCGAGCGTTCTTTCTATTCCTTCCGCATTTCCGGAGGTATATACATATTCCGTAATGCCCTTTCCCGCAAAAATGTCATTGATCTTTCCAACTGCAATGACATCTCTCCCATGCGCTTTCAAAACATCAAGCATGGTATCTCCCGGAGGAAGAAGCGAAAAATCGTGTCTTCTCGGAGTCCTGGTATACTCTCCGCTTTTGCCGGTAAAAGGTCTTGCGATAACCCTTCCCACGCCATGCCTGCCGGTCAGTATCTTTCTGGCAATTCGGCAGTATTCATACAGCGTCTCGCAGGGAACTATATCTTCGTGGGCCGCTATCTGAAAAACACTGTCTGCGGAGGTATACACGATGAGGTCCCCGGTGCGCAAATGCTCGTCACCATAGTCATTTATGACCTTTGTGCCCGAATAGGTTTTATTGCAGAGAACGCCTCTTCCGGTCTGTCTTGAAAACTCGTCAAGGATTTCCTGCGGAAAGCCTTCGGGATAGGTGGGCAGCGGTCTTTCGGATACAAGTCCCGCTATCTCCCAGTGGCCGATGGTAGTATCCTTCCCGGCGCTCTTTTCAGTCATACGTGCAATCCGTGCCGTATGCGATGTTCCCCTGTCTATTTTCTCCGACACCTTTACTCCCTCTATCTGAAAGAGCCCTAAATCTCTCATATTTATGCAATTAAGCTTTTCACTGGTGGAAACCGCTCCGATGGTGTTAACATCAAAATCCCCGAAGGACGCCGCATCCGGCATCTGACCTATTCCGAAACTGTCCAGAACGATAATGAAAAATCTTCCCATAACTTATACCCCATTCAAAAAAAATTTTCAGCCGTCAGTTTTTTTCTGCTCGTCCCTGACAAGCTTCATCACTCGCTGTAATGAAACGATAATATCCCCGGCCGTTACCGAGTCCTCCGACATGCTCTCTAAACATGCCGTTCCGGACATTCCGTGAATATACACCGCATTGAGCACAGCTTCCCTCGCCCTTCCTCTGCAGGATCCGAGAAAAGCAGCAATTATGCCTGCAAGAACATCCCCGCTTCCTGCGGTAGCCATACCGTTGTTCCCGGATGATATAAGAATAGCTTCCCTTCCTTCCGTCACGACCGTAACCGCATCCTTAGAGACAAGACAGACCTTTGCATCAGCCGCATACGACCTTGCAGCTCCTACCGGATCTTCCTTTAAAGCCTTTGTATTTATTCCGGTAAGTCTTGACAGCTCACCGATATGCGGCGTGAACACGGTGAAACCTCTCCGTCCTTTTATCAGCGTATCCGATATCCCGTCAGCTTTATCCGCGATAATATTAAGTCCGTCCGCATCAATAACAACCGGTTTATCCCCGCTGTTTTCGAGAAGCAGCTCCAAAATCCTTTTGCTCTCCCGAGTCGTACCGATCCCCGGACCGGCAAGTATGACATCCGCCCACTCAATATCTTTTAAAATATTCTCTTTATCTTCACCGATCGGGAAATCTTCCGTTCCCACATCTCCTATGTAATTATGTAAACCGATTGTCGTCACCATCGCTTCGGGAACCGTCGTCTTCAGTATCTGCGCATTTACCGGATCGGTCACCAGCTTTACCATTCCGGCTCCGGCTTTAAGTGCCGCCAGCGCGGACAGCGTCGCCGCACCGCTGATATCCTTTGAACCCGCAAAGATCAGTATCTTACCGAAGGTTCCCTTATTTCCGTCATCAGGTCTTACCGGAAGATTTCTTACAAGATCGTCCTTCTCCATGACAAAGATCGGGCTGTCTGAATCATAAGTACCGGCAGCCTTTTCTTCCTCCAAAGCCTCCAGCGATCTGTCCGTGATTCCGATATTTGCTATCAGAAGCTCCCCGGCGTATCCCGAACCCGGATAAAGCACAAGCCCGGGCTTTGCAAATCCGTAGGTCACCGTAAGATCTGCCTCAAAAGCAGCTCCCATGACCGCTCCCGTATCGGCATTTATCCCGCTTGGAATATCCATCGCAACATGGAATCCCTTCAGCTTATTTATTTCTTCGACAAAAGAAACCGTCTCATCATGTAGCGGCCTGCTGAGTCCGATTCCGAATAATGCATCCACGACAATGTCGTATTCATCTTTTATCTTGTCCGCAGAAATAGGGCTCTTTCCGTATTTTTCCAGAATACGCAGCTGCTTTTCAAACAGCCCGCTTCTTTTTCCGCTGTCAAACGGTATACAGAAATCCGCCGGATATCCTCCTTCGAAAAGGATCCTGGCAAGCGCCAGACCGTCCGCTCCGTTATTTCCGGTTCCGCAGATTATAAGTGTTTTCGAGTCTTCATACATCCTTCCGCAATTGCATACTGAAATAAAGGTGGTAAGCGCCGCCCTTTCCATAAGAACCACCGGCTCCACACCGAAATATTCCGATGTATATCCGTCGCATTTTCGCATCTGTGATGCACTGAGGATCCTTCTCATCTGCCTTTCTCCCAAAAAAATTTTCGCGAACACGGACCCGCAAAGGCGGCAGTCTTCAGACGCCCTGTTCCTGACCTAAAAACGCCTTAAGCGGAGTAACCTTTCCCGCTATGGCCGTGATATTATCCCTGTCGTTCGCCACATATTCCATAAGCTCTTTTATCTCGTCATCGGAAAAGCCGGTATTACTCATGCATCTGATATCTCGACCCGGTTCAGGCAAAAGAATCTCGGCCTTCTTCGGCAAATCCTCAAACAGAACATATATCGATTTCTCGTTTTCTTTTCTGAAAACAGGCGAAACGTTCATCCTGATCTCGTTATTCATTCTATACTCTCCTGATCACATCGGTTCACCGGCGTAATCTGCAGTCTGTTCTTCAGGCTCTTTTACTCATAGTATACCACAAATCCCCTTTCTGCGCTCTTAAATCCTTACGCCTAAAACTCAATTTGAAATAATACATGATATATGCTAATATGCTAACGAACTTTATATAAGTTCCTAAGTTGTGTGTATATACTCGAAGGAAATTCTCCGGGGAACACGGAATGCAGTGAAAGTCTGCGCGAGTCGGTCACCGTGAAGCGCCGTTTATCAGGTGGAGATAATCAGGCGATCAGTCGGATACGTGGGTATGTACACTTGATTTTGCCGGAACCGAAATCAAGAAAGGAAAAATGAAAAAATGAAAAACAATCTTAAGTCTTTCGTACGCAAGGCTCTTGTTTTTGTGTGCGCAGCTGTCATGACACTTGGAATATGTGCATGCGCTTCTAAAGGTCAGAAGATCACGATCGAGGTCACAGGCCCCGACGGAACGACCAAATCCTACACCCAAAAAACCGAAGCTGACAATCTCCTTGATGCAATTGATGATTTCAAGAACATAACTGTTGACGGCAGCTTTTCCGAATACGGCTTCTATATGACAAGCGTAAACGGAGTTGAAGCCGATTGGGATGCTGACAACGCTTACTGGGCAGTATATGTAAACGGTGATTACGGTCAGTACAGCCTCGACAATCAGCCCATTACAGAGGGTGATACCTACAGCCTTGTTTATGAAATAAGCTACGGCCAGGGCTGATAATATAGTTCCCTAAAACCTATTAATTCTTTTGTAATCCACCTGCAAAATCATGAGGAACTATGCATAAATCGGAGAATTCTGCGGCTAACAACAGATGGACTAAAAAGGTTCGCGTAAAAAACGCGGGCCCGGTTATTTTTACTGTTTTTGCCGTGGTATTCTCCTTTTTCATTTCTGTTCTTTCCTTAACTTCTTTTGCCAAAAACTATTCTTCCGATCCGCCTAAGACCGGCGGATATGAGTCCTGTCCGGGTGACAGGATCACGGATATTTTTGTCTGGAAAACCACTCTTGAAGATGCGTCGGATCTTCAATCCCTTATTGATACCACATTCTGCAAAGAACCCCTAAACGGTACCGACCAGAATTACATTCTCTCGATAATTCAGGATCCGTATATCGATGCGGACCTTTCCAAATATATAGATTCACTGTCAAAAAGGCTGAACGAAGACATTTATTCCGAAAACGGGATTCAGCCCACAACTCTGCAAAAATCACTTATTACCCTGAAAACCTGTCTCGAATATGAGAAAAAGAAGGCAGGCCTTGAAAATTCCGCCTCATATAATGCGGAAAATACATATGGCCTTGAAAATTATGTAAACCAGGCTGTGCTGGAGACCGCACTTAATCACACCATCGGTGAAAAGGGCATCATGTCCTATATCTACGGTCTGACCATGCTTTACAGCGTCTCCGGTGAAGCCTCATATACAGTCAGAGAAGCTTTACCTGACAGAAAAGATGTTATAAACATGCTGCTTACGATGCAATGCGAAGACGGCGGCTTTACCATAGCAGGTGACGTGGGTGATGTCGATGTTACCGCTATGACCGTTCAGGCACTGGCACCGGAGTATTGCGCCGGCCTGATCCAAAATGCAGATCCCGAAGAAGCTTCGCGCCTTAGAAGCTGCGTAACAAACGCTATTTCTTTTCTCTCCGAAAAACAGCTTCAAAGCGGCGACTATGACAGCTTTGGCTCAGCCTGCAGCGAGAGTACCGCACAGACCATTCTGGCACTCTGCTCACTCCGGGAAAATCCTACTTATAACGACGGTCCCCTAAGCAATGCCGATTTCATTAAATCCGGCAATACCCTTTTGGACGGACTCATGATCTACTCGAGCGAGGACGGCGGTTTTTCCCATACTGCCGATACCCCTTCAAACGATATGGCATCGTCTCAGGCTCTATGCGCTCTGACTGCCCTTATGTATGACGGAAAAACAGATATTCCCGGACAATCCGTCGTTCCTGCGGATCAGATAAAGAAGGCCGATACAGCTTCGGAAGAAAAATCGGCCCTTCCGCTGAAGATCGTAATTCCCGCAGTTATTCTCGTCTCTGCCCTCGCATACGGGATAACCCTTTGGCTTAAAAGAAAAAAGCCCATCCATCTCATTTCGGCACTAGTTGTTGCCGTACTGGCGATCGGCCTCTTTTTCGGACTCGATATAAGATCAAGGTCATCCTTTGAAAATGAAAAGAGTAATGTTCTTTTATCGGAAAAATCTGCGGAAGCCCTGAATATCAGCTTCACGATAAGTGCGGCTACCGTCACGGATAAAGATATCTACCCCGAAAATAATCTTTTCATAGCGCCGGATTCCTCAGTTTTTGATGTTCTCAGTGAAGTATGCCGAACCGAAAACATACAGCTTGATTACGAGAGCAGCTCGGTTTACGGTCTTGCCTATATCAAAGGTATCGATTCGATCTATGAATACGATCACGGCGAACTCTCAGGCTGGATGTACAGGGTAAACGGCGAAATGCCGAATATCGGCGTAGGCTACTATAAAGTCAAAGACGGTGATAAGGTTGAGATCCTTTATTCCACAAACATAGGGAGGGATCTTGATGATTGAACGCTCCCACCCCCTGACTTTACTGATATATTTTCTGTCAGCCGCGCTTCTGCCTGCCTTTTCAAAAAATCCACTGCTCCATGGCCTTGCACTCATAACCGGTATACTAATGCTCCTTACCTGGACTGATATCCGAAAGATGCTGAAAAGATCGCCTTTTTATCTCTTGTTCTTTGTGATAATTTCGCTGTTTAACCCCTTTTTTTACCACAACGGGAACACGGTTCTCTTCTATATGAGCGGAAGGCGCATCACTCTTGAAGCCCTGCTCTACGGCGCCGACGCCGCTTTAATGGTCACGGGCGTACTGATCTGGTTTATCAGTTTCTCCCATTATATGACAAGCGATAAGGTTCTTTGGATCTTCGGGGGCATCTCAAAAAAAGCTGCCCTTATCATTTCGCTCATCTTAAGGCTCATCCCTCATTATTCAGCCTACATAAGATCCTACAGGGCACATCAGAAGCTGCTCGGCATCTATGGTGATGGAAGCTTTATAGAGCGTGTAAGAGCCGAAGGAAAGATCTTTGCCGGCTTTCTAACATGGGCTCTCGAGCATTCCATGACAACCTCTGATTCGATGGCGGCAAGAGGCTATGGCATCGCAAAAAGAAAGCCACTGAGCCTTTTTTCTTTACGAGCTTGTGATGTTTATGTGATCCTCTCCTCCCTGACGGGAGCAGCGATCATGACCGCCGCGTTTTATTCCGGGGCATTCAGTATTGAATACTATCCCTCGATCATTTTTTCCAAACCCGATACAATAAGCTTTTTATCGATTGCAGTTTACATAACTTATTCATGTCTTTTACAGATAAGACACCTTTACATGCTAAAAAAAGAGAATTATGAATATACTGGAAATAAAGGATTTATCATTTAAATACAAAAACTATGATGAGGATTCGTCAGGCAGCCGTAATACCGAACCTGCTCTTTCCGGGATAAACCTATGCGTGCCCGAAGGCAGCATAGTAATTCTGTCAGGTCCCACGGGCTGCGGAAAATCCACTCTTCTTAAGCTTTTAAAAAGCGAGATCGCTCCCACGGGAGAAAAGACCGGTTCTGTCGTTATAGACGGAAAAGAGTTATCTGCCCTTACCCTAAGAGAGAAGGCTGAAAAGATTGCCCTCCTTATGCAGAATACCGAGGATCAGATCGTCACGGACAAGGTATGGCATGAAATAGCTTACGGACTTGAAAATCTTGGCGTTTCAAAGTCAGAGGCCGAAAACCGCGTTGCGGAGATAATCTCCTTTTTCCGCCTCGAATCCATAGCAAAAAAAGATACTGCCTCTCTCTCGGGCGGTCAAAAGCAGATGGTTCTTTTAGCAGGCCTCTTTGCGCTGTCTCCGCGGCTGCTTCTTCTTGACGAGCCCATTTCCCAGCAGGATCCCGAAAGCTCCGAGCTATTTATAAATACCCTGCAAAGACTGCATGATCAGCTCGGCATAACGATCCTCATCGCAGAACATAAAATTGAGAGTCTGCTTCCCCTGTCCGATCTTCTCGTTGTGATGGATCGGGGCAGGATAGTATGCTCAGACAGTCCCGAAAAGGCTATAAATACATTTCACTGCCTGCTTCCCCCTTTGAAAGAGCTTTGTGACACCGAAGAAAGCAGCAATTTTCCCGACAAGGACTCTGAGAACGGATCATACGATCCTTCTTCTATAAAGCCTTTGCTGAAAGCGGAAAATATCTACTTCAGATACTCCCGCGGAGAATCCGATGTCATTTCAGGTCTGAACGCCTCATTTGACAAGGGGCGTATTTACGCGATCTTCGGCTGTAACGCCGCGGGAAAAACCACTTTTCTGAATCTCATATCCGGAATTCTAAAGGTTCAGGAAGGACGGATAATAAAGGATCCAAAGAAGCTTAAAACAGCTTATATGCCCCAGAATGTCGAACTTCTTTTCATATCAGAGACTGTATGCGGAGAATTAAGCTCCGTCGGATACGGAAAAAACGATATTCCGGATTATATATCTCCTTCTCTTTTGGACAGAAGTCCTTATGACTTAAGCGGAGGTGAAAAACAGCTCCTGGCTCTCGCCAAGCTGACTGCTGCCTCCCCCGACCTAATTTTGCTCGACGAACCTACCAAGGGATTGGATACAAAATCGGAAAAAATAATGCTTGATATCCTAAAACAGTTTACAAAAAACGGCGTGACAATAATTATGTCAACGCACGATCTTACCTTCGCCAAAGAAGCTGCCGATTACTGTTCCATAATGTCAATGGGCAGAATTACGGGCTTTAAGGGAACCATAGATTTCTTTTCCGAAAACAGATTATACACAATCTGAATTATGTAAATCGGATTTTCTATTTATGTAAATCGATTTTACATAAAATAGCTCTTGTTTTTTAAATCCCGGGCTGAGATCTCCCAAAAAAGAGATCACGCCAATAAAGAACACATGATGTTTTAAATTCCGGTACTGAATATATGATTTTTGAAAAATATTACATCTTTATATCTGTTCTGATTGTAACCGGAGCTCTGGCTATAGTCTTTTTACGTCTTGATAAGCGTGACACCGGTGTCAGAAGGCTTACTCTCATCGCCGTAATGACATCTTTGTCAATTGTTAGCCGTTTTGTATTTGCCGCGCTTCCGGCCTTTAAACCCATGACAGCCATCGTAATTCTGACAGGCGTGTATTTAGGTCCCGAAGCCGGTTTTCTCTGCGGCTGTCTTACCGCTTTTCTGTCGAATTTTTACTTCGGTCAGGGACCCTGGACTCCCTTTCAGATGGTTGCACTGGGGCTTATCGGACTGTTTGCGGCTCTTATCTTTTCAAATAAGAGAGTAAAACGGCTTAAAACGCCTTTCAAACTCATTTTTTTATGCCTTTACGGACTTATAAGCGGGGTGTTCTATTCCTTCTTTTTAGATACCTGGACCATGCTCTGGACCTATGGAACGATAAACGGTGCAGGCTATCTGGCCGTTCTAGCAGCAGCAGTCCCCTATACGATCCTCTATTCCGTCTCAAATATCATTTTCCTGCTTCTTCTGGACATCCCTTTCGGAAAACGCTTAGGCCGCATCATTACTAAGTACAGGATATAATTCTCAGTAAGCTGTATCTAATCGCTAAAGTGTGGTATAATGGTAGAAGTGGGCAAAAACCCGGAATGGAGCAATTTCTATGAATATTATTATCGTTGGCTGCGGCAAGGTCGGTCATACCCTTGTTGAAAAGCTTGGCGGAGAACAGCATGATATAGTGGTTGTTGACCTCGATCCCGATAAGGTTCACAGCATCACCGATGAACTCGATGCGCAGGGGATCGTAGGTAACGGAGTAAGCTACCAGACTCTGCAGAAGGCAGGTGTCGAGGAAGCCGATCTTCTTATCGCCGTAACAACCTCAGATGAACAGAATCTTCTCTGCTGCTGTATTGCAAGACAGGCCGGACACTGCAAGACCATCGCCCGTGTCCGCAATCCCATATATAACGAAGAGATCACGTTCCTGCGTGAAAAGCTTGGACTTGATATGGTCATCAATCCCGAACTGCTCGCGGCAAACGAGATAGCCCGTATTTTCCAGTTCCCGACGGCACTTAAGATCGATACATTTTCCAAGGGCAGACTTGAAATGATCCATTTCAAGGTCACTAAGGACTGTCTCTTAAACGGTCTTGAGCTTAAAAACCTCAAAAAGACTCTGGGTTTCAATGTCCTCATTCCCATCATTACCAGAGATGATGAAGTTATCATTCCGAGAGGTGATTTTGTTTTCAGCGAGGGAGATGTCGCTTCGGTTGCCACAACCGCAAAGACCGCATCCATGTTCTTCAAAAAGATAGGGCTGACTTCAGGAAAGGCTCGTACCGCCATGCTTGTGGGCGGTGGCACTATTTCGTACTACCTTGCCAAGAGGCTTTTAGCCGCCGGGATCAATACAAAGATCATAGAAATCGACAATAAGGTCTGCAGTGAGCTTTCAGAAAAACTTCCCGAAGCCACGATAATTAACGGCGACGGAACGGACGAAAAACTTCTCCTTCAGGAAGGGCTTGAAAATGCCGGAGGTTTTGTGGCTCTTACCGGATTGGATGAGGAAAACATACTTCTTTCCCTTCTTGCAAAGAAGCTCAGCAAGACCAAATCCATCAGCAAGATAAACCGTATCAATTTCAATTCCCTGCTTGATGATATAGAAGTTGATACTACCATATTCCCGAGACTTCTCACAGCAGATCTCATCCTGAGCTATGCGAGATCCATGAACGCTTCATTGGGAAGCAATGTAGAGAACCTGTATAAGCTTGAAGACGGAAAAGCCGAGGCGCTTGAATTCTATATCAAGGATGCCCCGGGAGTCACGGATATTCCGATTGCGCAGCTTTCACCCCGCCTAAAAGAAGGTATCAATATCTGCTCCATCACTCGGGGAAGCCAGATAATCTTCCCCACCGGCCAGGATATGATCAAAAAGGGTGACTATGTTGTACTCGTTATGAAACATTTTGGCATGACCGACATTCAGGACATCCTGAAATAGAAATCGAGGTAAACTATGAACTTTACAATGGTTTCATATATCATAGGATGGATCCTGCAGATAGAAGCCGCCTTCATGCTTCTCCCGTCAATAGTCGGTCTGTTCTACCATGAGGCTGACAAATCTCTTGTATATCTTTTTACCGCTTTGGGCTGCTTTATCACAGGTTTTCTTATCAAGCTGAAAAAGCCAAAGACCAAAGACCTGTATACAAGAGAAGGCTTTGTGACAGTTGCACTGGGCTGGATCACAATGAGCCTTATGGGAGCGGTTCCCCTTTTTGCGACCGGTGAGATTCCCAATTATGTGGACGCTTTCTTTGAATCGGCATCAGGCTTTACCACAACGGGATCTACGATACTTACGAATGTGGAAGCAATGTCCCACACCAGTCTCTTCTGGAGAGCTGTCACGCACTGGATCGGCGGCATGGGAGTATTTGTCTTCATCATGGCTATTTTCCCTATTATGGGCGGATATTCCATCAATCTACTGCGTGCGGAAAGTACGGGACCTTCTGTCGGAAAACTTGTACCACGTGTTCAGAACACCGCAAAGATACTTTATGCAATATATATCGGAATTACTGTCGTCGGTGCGCTCGTATACAAGATCTGCGGGATGAATACCTTTGACTCGATCACAATGATAATGTCGACGGTCGGCACGGGAGGCTTCGGCAACTTTAACGCCAGCATGGGAGCATACAGCCCGACAATACAGTGGGCGGTAATTGTATTCATGCTTCTCTCCGGCATAAACTATTCCGTATATTTCTGTCTTTTGAGAAGGCAGTTTAAGGAAGCCTTTTCAATATCGGAAGTCAAGTGGTACATAGGCATAGTCGTTGTCAGCACCGCGGTGATCGCATGGAACATTCACGGAATGTACAGCAGTACTTCCGATACAATAAGAAACGCCGCTTTTCAGGTCAGCACGCTGATCACCTCCACCGGTTTTTCGACAGTGGACTTTGATCTCTGGCCGTCACTATCAAAAACCATCCTCGTGATCATCATGTTCTGCGGAGCCTGCTCGGGAAGTACGGGCGGCGGTATGAAGATCTCCAGATGGCTGATCATGGGAAAGACCATCTTTAAAGAGCTGTCCACGCTGATCCACCCGCGCCAGGTAAAAAAGATACATATGGACGGACATGTTGTTGAGCACGAAACAGTCAGAGCCACAAATGTTTACTTTGCATCATATTTCTTTGTAATGCTAGTTTCAATGCTCCTTATCTCAATAGATAATTTTGACTTTACCACAAACTTTACCAGTGTCCTGTCAGCTCTCAGCAATATGGGCCCCGGACTTGCGCTTACCGGTCCCTCCGGCAACTATTCGATATTCAGCAATTTTTCAAAGATCGTGCTTGTTTTCGATATGATCGCCGGCAGACTTGAGCTCTTCCCTCTCCTGATCCTTATGAAACCGGCCTGCTGGAAGAAATACTGATTCCGGCCGCTTAACCCAAGAATACCGATATATGAGGTAACAATTTATGAGAAATAATGAATCTTCCGAAGATTATCTTGAAACAATACTTGTACTCAGCCAAAAAAAGCCCGTTGTCCGCTCTGTAGACGTGGCAAACGAGCTTGGATTTAAGAAATCCAGTGTCAGCGTAGCCATGAAGAATCTCCGGGAAAGGGGACATATCACGGTCACTGATGAAGGATATATCTATCTTACCGAAACGGGAAATGCGATAGCCGAGATGGTCTATGAAAGACATACCCTGCTGTCCGAATGGCTGATAAAGCTTGGGGTCTCTAAGGATATCGCCGTGGAGGACGCCTGCCGCGTCGAGCATGATCTCAGTGCCGAAAGCTTTCAGGCTATCAAGAAATATATTAGCAGCCATTAAAGCTGACATATTTCATTTCGGCGGCTCTGCGATAAAAAGAGCCGGACTCCTCAAAGTCCGGCTCTTATTTTTCACTCTTTTTATCTTCCGTTCTGGTTTGCACCATACTCGGCTTCTTCTGCGGTAAAACCATCTTCCTTCAGCTTAGCGACAAGCTCTTCATGCGTCAGGCTTTCTGATTCCGTCGCATATTCCTTGGCTTTCTTAACGGCCTGTGCCTTCCAGTCGGCGCCACAGTTCTCAATAGCATATGCAGCCTGCTCTGCGGTAAATTTATCCGTGTCCGTAAGAAGCTTCTTCATACCTGCTGCCGAGTATGCATTCTTACTGTCCGCAAGATACTGCTTTGCTCTCTTTACAGCCTGCTCATTGAAATCTATCCCGCTACTGCCAACGGCGTCCTCAGCCTGCTTCGTAGTAAAAAGATCTTTATCTGCAAGGGCATTTATAAGAGCCTGCGCCGAATATACACCGTTTGCAATATAGTCCTTTGCTTTCTTTAAAGCCTGAGCCGTCCAGTCCGCACCGCAGTTAGTAATGGCATACTCCGCTACCGAATTGGTATATCCGTCTGTCTCCGTGAGAACCTTCTTCAAAGCATCCGCAGAATATATTCCGGATTCGAGATAGGTCTTTGCTTTGGCAAGAGCATTTTTCTTCTGTTCCTCAAGGGGAAGTGAAGAATCAGAGTTGCCTGAACTTGAGTTGTTATTTGTGTTGGTGTTAGTGTTTGTGTTGGTATTGGTGTTTGTGCTCGAATTATTACTGCTGTTATTATTTGTATTATTATTGGTATTACTGTTTGTATTGCTGTTGGAATTATTATTTGTGTTATCGGTACTGTCGGTATTCTCCGCCGTATATGAATCATCCTTCCAGCTTACGACATTATGGTATAATCTGTAGAAGCCTCCGCCCATTCTCTCAGCCTGGATCTGGATCGAAAAATGATTCATTCCAAGGCTCTTTAAGCTTTCTTCGACATACCCTTTCTTATAGCCGCCGTTGCCGTACTCTTTCTCGATCTTGCTAAAGAGAGCTGCGGGAACAATACAGATAAAATGCCTGTCTCCGCTTCCGGCCGCAATAAGCTTGGTCTTACAATCGGCATAATAATCTTCAAGTGTCCAGTCGGCATCGGTCTCCTTGTATCCTAAATTAAGAAGAGCCGCAACAAGAGAACTCTGTTCGGAATCCGCATTTTCACCGGATGAAGTTCCTGAATTGCTGCCGGAATTTCCTCCGGAGCTTCCCGAATTACCCGCAGGGTAAAGATCATCATACCTGAGCGGTGAAAACTCTTCGTTGCTTGTAATGCTGCTCGGATCTCCGCCCTCAACCTCCTGCGCGGATCCCTTTTCAAGATTCCTGTACAGCTGTCCTTCACAGGGTGGAAGATATACGGATAGCGAAGTTCTTTTATGCGTCGGAGCGTAATCACTGTCAGTCTTGTTGAAATAGTCGTAGGTAGTCGGATCCGTATCGTCCCAGGTTATATCCTCATTGTAGTACCCGTCGGAAAGCTTCACGATATTCCATGCGTGATCCTCTCCTGCATAACCCACGCAGTAGTAACAGGGAATTCCAAGTTGCTGCATTACATACTGGTTTGCTCTCGCATATCCGGCACACACGGAACGTCCTCCGACAAGAGCACTGTATGCACTCTGCTCGTTCGTGGCATTCTTGTCATAGGTCACATGCGAAAGAAGATAATTATGTACATATTTTTCCTTGTCATAATCACTGTCTAAAGACGCTGCACCGGCTATTATAGGTGCCGCTGCACTCTCAAAGTTTTCAGTGGCGCTGTCAAGCGCATTTGCGATCGTATAGTAGGATAACTGTATCTCGACAACCGAACCTGATTTTGTGTATTTTACGGTATAGCTCGTCCTTAAGTAAAACAGCTCGGGATGGTCGTTTACGACAGCCTCGAATATCTTAGCAAGCTGATCGGAGGTAATTGCCTTTACAGGCGCAAAGGCCGAATTTATCGCTTTTGCATTTGCGTATATCTGGCGATAAACAGCCTGCTCATCGGAATTTAACATTGCATAGTAGGGATAGAATAAGGAATCAAAGGTAAGTCCGTCACCTGTCTCGCCCGTGCTCAGTGATTTCTTGATCTCTTCCGCAGCCTTATCGGTAATTGTCTCTTCATCGCTGGAAATCGGAATATAGCCTGTAAGCCCGGAAACATCGCCGGGAACAATGATATCGTTTCCGTCGATCACCGCAACCGAGGCATCTCCGCTGATGCCGTCCTCGTCGTTTCCACCGATCTTGTCAAGAAATCCGGCAAAGCCTTTAAGTGCACCTACTCCGCTCACAGCCTCAGATAAGGCCTGCGTCATCTTGGGATTGACAGCACAGATCAGTATAAAGGCACATGCAGCTATAATAAGCACGGCCAATGTATAAAAAATCCCTTTTAAAACCTTCATCAACAGTTACCTTTAATTATTTAATGATGTCTTGTTCACAAAACTGAGTTTCATGATCTTATCACAGAATTCCTCATAAGAATATCCGTACGCCTCTGCCTCCACCACTATATCGGAATCCGGATACAGCTGCGGAAGTGAATCGCATTCAAGGCATACAAATGTATCGTCATCTTTCAGTATAAAATCAACCTTTGAATATGCAAGAGCCCCCAGTGCAGCCGTTACTCTCTCTGCCGCCTCCTTAAGAGCCTCGGAAAGATCCGGCGAAATATCTGCAGGGCATTTCTTCAGCTTTTCTCCGCGAAGATTCATTCCTTCGTTTCCGTGTCCGCCGTGAAGAGGCGGTACTTCAAGAACCGGAAGAGCTTTTCCTGCAATCGTTCCAACCTTTATTTCCCTTCCCGGAATATATTCTTCAACAAGTATCTCACTGTCCCAGCCAAATGCTTCCCTGATTGCTTTTCTGTATGCCACCTCATCGCTTGCAACGGATATGCCGATGCCTATTCCGCCATTGTTCGGCTTTACTATAACGGGATAAGAAAGACCCATCTCATCGGGAAGCGGAATTTCTGAATTTCTGTACACACAGTATCCCATGGGAACTTCAATTCCCGCATCGGCGATCAGTTTCTTGGCAACGGCTTTGTTTGATGTGACCGCTGAAGAGAAATAATCACAGCCGGTATAATCTATTCCCAGGAGATCAAATGCAGCCTGTACCTTTCCGTTCTCTCCGCTGGCACCGTGGAGCGCGATGAATACGATATCCGAATCCTTGCAGATCTGCAGAACGTTCGGTCCGAAATAAGAATTGGACTGATCCATCCTTCTCTTTTTAACAGCCCAAAGATCCGGAAGGTCATCGGAGATCTTTCTCATGGGAAGCGAGTATTTCTCGGTATTCTCAAAAGGATCCGTTATGATCTCCCCCCTGTCTCCGTATCCCATAAAGGCATCCAGAAGTATAACCCTGTGTCCTTTTTTCTTGAGAGCTTCCGAAAGCATATAGCCCGTCTTTAAGGAGATATTTCTCTCGTTGGAAAGACCTCCGGCCAGCACAACTATATCAAGATCACTGGGAAGCTCTATCTCCTCTTCCTCAGGTCCTTCCTCATCCTCGATCACATAATCAGAGCCGTCCATTTCAAGCTCAAGTGTTTTCAGCATATCCTTTGTCATGCAGATAATCTGAAGAACACCTCTCACCTGCTCATCTGTAAGCTCAACCTCATGCTTTCTCGCGATAGCCTGTATCCTGCGTACCACCACGACATTCACATGCATGATAAGGAAATTTGAAACGCTTATCAGAGCTGATAATTTCTTGGAATTGATCAGCTCATCAAATATATCGATTATCTTTACGATGTGATCTGCCTTGAAGCTGCTCATTATTCCCTTGAGCGCTCCTAGAAAATCCTCGTTCATCTTTGAGTATCTGATGATAAACGCAAGAAGATATGCGGTATTGTCGGCATATTTTGAATCACCGACCATATCACACAAAAATGAAATATAACTGCTTACTGTATGTTCTTCGCCTATCGCAAATGCTTTCTCAACAAGCATTCCGACCAGCTCATCCGTCTCATCCTTCTCGCTCTCGCTCACTCCGGACCTTATCATGCTGTTGATGAACTGATCCAGGATCTGCATCTCGGCTTTCTGTCCGTTGGGATTTATCTTCAGCTTGAATTCGCCTTCCTCCCCGTATTCAAAAAAGGTCTTTGGGCTGTGAGCCTCAATAAATCCCCTCGGACCGTAATTGAAGCCGATATAGAAGGTCCTCTTTCCAATATCGTTCATAAGTATATTCACATAGTCATAATCGATATTGTGATTCTCGATGATACCCTGTCGTTTTGCGATACGCTTTTTGTAATGCTCCACGAATTTATCGGAAAAGCCCTGTCCGTCGAAAGAAATACACCTTTCCGGAGTATCATTCAGTATAGTAATATATTTAGCCTTGTTTCCTCCCTTGGAATGACCTGTTACAGTAACAAAGTAATCCTTAAGATTGTACTTCTCGTATACTTTTTTGTACCATTCAAGTGCGTTGATCTGCTGAAGTGAATCGATCTGGTTTGCACCGACAAAATCATCGGTCCATTCATTGCTTGCGGTTCCTCTGAAAGCGACTACCGCCTCCATCTCCGAATCATTACGAAAGACTGCCGAAATTCCTCCGCCTCCTCCGTATGCCTCGTCGAGATGAGTGTCAGCAATATATGCCTCAAGGATATGGGGCCTTTTTTTCATGGCGAGTATGATATTGCGAAAATCCCTTCCCGTCATTGCCGTAGCATATACGCGGTCATCCTCAAGCTTATCTAATTCTATCTCATCAAGAAACTCGCCTATGGTCTTGTCTTTCGCATTAAGTATATATTTAAGGGGCGGTATATCAACCATATATACCAGTATCTCCATAAGGAGAATATCTTCCATCTTGTAGATCATGTGTCTTCCTCACCCGAACTCTATTTCTTCTATTAATGCCTGATAGACCATATTCAGGTTGTCATTTTCGGTCCTCAGGTTTCTGACGAGATTGATATTGATGAATTTAAGAAGCTCAACCCCGGCATGCGGATATCTGTTTGAAAAATCATCAAAGCTTTTATTATCGATCGCCAAGGCGATACAATCCGTCTTTGCCTTTACCGTTGCCGATCTTTTATCACTGTCTAAAAGCGCCATCTCCCCGAAAACCGCATGCATGCCCTCATCAAGAGAGGCACAGACAAATTCATCGCCAAAGACCGTAGTCTTTATTATATCCACCGAGCCTTTGACAAGTATGTACATCTCGTTGCCGTCATCGCCCTCGGTAATGATATTTTTTCCCTTTTCTATGCGGACTTCCTTAAGGATACCCGCAAAAACCTTCAGCTCATCATCGCTTATCCTTGAGAGCATAGGAAAGGATTTAAGTATCGAAATATTATCCATCAGTCCTCCTCCCCAAGTATTATGGCACCCATGTTTTTACCGAGAAGATAATCGTCTCCCGGATTTAAACGCGGCAGGTTTGTCTCCAGCTTCTTGACATCCTTTAAGCTCTTGATGATCTCACCGTAGTTTGTCGACTTCTGTGCCTCTGAGAGAATGCTGTGCTTAAGTTCCTTCTCGACTCCCATATTCTCAAGTATTCCGAGAAGAAGGATATTTTTCTTCTCCTTGTACCAATCAAAAAGCTCACTGTATTTTTTCCCGAACCATTCGCTTCCGATGGTTGCGATCTGTACCGATACTCCGTCTCCGTTATCGAGGAATGATGACATGACCTTTGACATTCCTCCGTAATTGGTGGAGGTTGTAAGTATGTAACGGGTATATTCATCGGTGTATATGACCTCGGCACAGTTCTGCGCCTCAAGATAATTCTTGTATCTCTCCGTTCTTATCTCAGCGCAGATATGACATCCGGAATTGATATTTCTGATCATGAGCGCGCTGACAAATACTCTTGAATCCACAAGCTCCGCGTCAAGTCCCTCAGAATTTTCCCCGATAATAAGCACCTTTGATGCTTCTTTAACGGAAGCATTCGTGAGAGTCTGTTCCTCCGTATAATCACCTTTTAGAATATTTAAGCCCTTAAGGTCTCGATCATCGCGAAGATTCTGAAGCTTCTGGTCATCCTCGTTGCTGATGAGGATAATGCTATCCGGACCGATCTGCTTATTCTTCCTGAGTATGTCCTGAATCAGTATCTTTATATCATTTTTCCAACCGCAGATAATAATGTGGTTTTTCATGTTTCGCATCCTTTTGAGATTTCTTTCCGGGCTTAGCTTTCTTGCCACGAAGGCGGAGGAGATATATCCCATGACCGCGGAAAATCCGAACATACTGAATATCAGCATGAAGATCCCGGCGAATCTGGTCCAGGGACTGTCCGTAAACTCATAATCATTTCCGGTGACCGTGAGCAGATTGAACATCAGCACTTCCGAAAAAGCTATATCCGAACCGTCTCTTTTAAGTGCTATGTAACAGCCCACACAGATCAGAAAATAGACAGCCGCAATTAACAGGATGGTATGAAAATGTATAAGCTTTAAAAAGCTTATTATTTTTTTAAGTTTTTCCTTCATCTTTTTAACCACGCAATTTGGGTATAATCATAATTATTTTACACTATTTTGACGAAAAATTACAGAACTTTTCTATCTGTAAACAACTTGAAAACATATCCTCAAAATGATACTATATGACAAGAGTAAAAAACAAAGTTTTATGGTCGAGGAGGTGCAAATGGACGCTATAGAATGCATTAAAGGGCGCAGAAGCATCAGGCGCTTTGAAGACAGACCAGTTCCCCATGATATCATCGAAAAGATCGTTTCCGCCGCCGCAATGGCACCGAGCTGGAAAAACACCCAGGTTACCCGTTATATCGCGATCGAAGGCGAAGCAAAGAACAAAGTTGCCGCCTGCACGAATATCTGGCCCAAGAACGGCGACATCATTAACGGAGCACCGATGGTCATCGCAGTTTGTGCGGTTCAAAAGAGAAGCGGTTATGAAAAGGATGGCTCCTTCTCCACAAATAAGGGTGATAAATGGGAAATGTTTGATGTAGGCGCAGCCAGCGAGGCATTTTGCCTGGCAGCTCACGAAGCCGGACTCGGAACCGTTATCCTTGGTCTCTATGATGATAATTGTCCCGAAGTGATCGGCGTTCCCGAAGGTCAGGAGCTTATAGCTCTCATTCCCATCGGATATCCGGCAGAAAGCCCCGAGGCTCCCCGCCGTAAAGAAGTATCCGATCTTCTTTCATTCAGATAATACAAAGGTTGTCAATGAGGATTCCTTATTGACAGCCTTTTTTGTGGATTATAGAAAATTTCATAAATTTCCTATAATCCACAAAACGATATGCTATGTCAAAAAAACATCGCTCAGGAGGTACAATATGCGACATCTGATGAGTCCGCTGGACTTTACTACCGAGGAACTTGACAAGCTCTTCGACCTTGCAAACGATATTGAGAAGGATCCCGCAAAATATGCACACGCATGCGAAGGAAAGATACTTGCTACCTGTTTCTATGAACCCAGTACCCGCACAAGACTTTCTTTCGAATCCGCTATGACAAGATTGGGCGGCAGGGTAATAGGCTTTTCCGATGCAAATTCCTCATCTGCCGCAAAGGGTGAGAGCGTTTCAGACACAATACGTGTGATCTCCTGCTACGCAGATATCTGTGCAATGAGACACCCCAAGGAAGGCGCACCAATGGTTGCAGCCTCAAGATCTCTCATTCCCGTTATCAACGCAGGTGACGGCGGACATCAGCATCCCACCCAGACGCTGACCGATCTTCTTACAATAAGAAGCCTTCACGGCAGTCTCGGCGGATACACCATCGGTCTCTGCGGCGACCTCAAATTCGGCCGCACGGTTCACTCCCTAATAAACGCACTTGTCAGATATGACGATATCAAGTTTGTTTTCATATCTCCCCAGGAGTTAAGGGTACCGGATTATGTGACGGACATGCTTAATGAAAAAGGGATCGCTTACGAGGAAGTCATCAAGCTCGAGGACGTTATCGGCAATCTGGACATGCTCTACATGACCAGAGTTCAGAAGGAAAGATTCTTCAACGAAGAAGATTATATAAGACTCAAGGATTTCTATGTTCTTACCACTGAAAAGCTTGCTCTTGCCAAGAAAGATATGCTTGTACTCCATCCCCTTCCGAGAGTGAATGAGATTTCGGTGGAAGTGGACGAAGATCCAAGGGCTGCATACTTCAAACAGGCACAGTACGGTGTTTATGTTCGAATGGCTCTGATACTTACACTGCTCGGACTTGCATAACAGAGGAGGTTTTTAAAATGCTTAACGTTGGAAAGATTGAAGAAGGCTTTGTTCTCGACCATATAAAGGCCGGAAAGAGCATGGATATTTACGAACACTTAGGGCTCGACAAGATGGACTGCACGGTTGCTATCATTAAAAATGCGAGAAGCAAGGTTATGGGGAAAAAGGATATCCTGAAGGTTGAGTGTGATATTAATGAACTCGATCTCGACGTCCTTGCATTTATCGATCACAATATCACGATCAATGTTATCAAGAACGGCGAGATCGTTGAAAAAAGAGTTCTCGCTCTTCCGAAGGAAGTAAAGAATGTAATCAAGTGTCACAATCCCAGGTGTATCACGTCGATTGAGCAGGGATTGCCGCATATATTCTTCCTGGCGGATGAAGAGAAAGAGGTTTACAGGTGTAAATACTGCGAAGAGAAATATGCGCAGAGACAGTAAATAAGTTATATTATATAGACTAGGTGACAATATATTTGAATTTTATATTGACTAAGTGACGATATATTTGAATTTTATATTGACTAAGTGACGATATCCGACAGTATACATATTTTTTTCCTAAGGTCTTTGCTTACGGAAAAAAAACGTATACTGCCGGATATCTGTTTGTTATGAAATCAATAATATAAAAAATATGATCAGTAAAAAGTTCAATGATAAGATCAGTACTGAAAACAATATTATAAACAGTAAAAAAGAAAACTATCTCTTTATGAAAAACTAATCACTGCGTTTTTGGGTTCGCGACTCTTTTCTACGGTGATGGCGTGGAGGATGGGTCCTTCTCCCTTGTAGTCTTCGAAGTATTCTTTGGTGAGGGTGGCGGTGACTACAACCCAGTCTTTGTCGTGGAGTTCGGAGGCCTTGTCATATTGGCAGGCGTAGCCGAGGAAGGCCATGTCTTCCGCACAGCAGGTCATTGCCATTCTTCCGGGGACAAAGTAGCCCTTGGGGAAGGTGGGGGGGATCATTACCATTGTCTGCATGATGAGTCTTTTACCGAAGTATCTCTCGGGATGGTCCATGCAGTCCAGATACCAGATGCCGTAGGTTTTCTCGTCAAGAATGAGTTCCTCGGAGGAAAGATCGTAGGGAAGATCTTCTTCGAATATCTCATCTATCTCACCGTTTGCGTCTTCAAATACCACATCAGCCTGCTGGTTTACAGCTTTGACATTCCTGCGGTAGTTGGGAAGCTCGTCTCTTACGCTGTCGCAGCGGTTAAATATGATAAGCTCGGATTTTCTAATCATCTCCGCAAGAAGCGATTTCATATTGGTATAATACATCGGGAATGTGGAACCGTCGATAATGGTTATCTGTTGCTCTATCCTCCAGTTCCACGGCAGCTTTATATTCTTGAAATTCCAGATGCCGTTCCACTCTATTATTATCCTGTCAGGCTTTACCCTGCGCTCGATACCGCCAAGGGTATTTGTCGTAAAATCTTCTTCATTGTCTATGACAACAAGTTCGGTATTTGTCTGCCTGAGAAGCTCCGGATCGTACTCGATTTCTCCCTCTTCGCAGACAAGAAGGAGTGTCTTCCCTTTTATCTTGAAATAGGGCTGAGCCAGTGTAAAAGATATAAATTCGGATTTTCCTGCCTCGAGAAATCCGTTTATCATATATACAGATTGATTCTTCATCTTGTATATCCTTTATGAAAATAATTCTGTTAATCTGTCGATCTTAAGCTGCGCTCCGATCACGCAGATCTTTCCGGTAACCTGTGCCTTGCCCGAACGGATGTCGGTCTCTTCGGGAACATAATCATAGTAGATCCATGTTCCGTCCTCTGCAGGAACCATTCCCTTCGCACGAAGGATCTGACCGTACTCGCCGCCGTCCAGCGCAGAGAGAATATTTTCAATCTTCTCCTTTGTGTACTTAACGGGAGTCTCCATTCCCCAGCTGTCGAAGATCTCGTCAGCATGGTGATGATGGTGATGGTGCTCGTGCTCGTCTTCGTCATCATCGTCGTGATGGTGGTGATGATGCTCGTGTTCGTCTTCGTCATCGTCGTCATGATGGTGGTGATGATGCTCGTGCTCGTCTTCGTCATCGTCGTCGTGATGGTGGTGATGATGCTCGTGCTCATCTTCGTCATCGTCGTCGTGATGGTGGTGATGATGCTCGTGCTCATCTTCGTCATCGTCGTCGTGATGATGGTGATGATGCTCGTGCTCATCTTCGTCATCGTCGTCATCGTCATGATGATGTCCGCAGCTGCAGACTCCGTTCTCGTCATAATGATGGTGATGATGCTCATGCTCCGGCTCTGCCTTTGCCTTCTCCATCATCTCTGCAAGGAGATCGTCGATCTTGTCGGCTCCTTCGATGGTAGCAAGCACATCCTTTCCGTCAAGCTCCGCAAGAGGAGTCGTTATTATCGTTGCCTGAGTATTATGCTCACGGATAAGAGCAACCGCTTCATTTATCTTTTCCTGAGAAGCCTTATCGGTACGGCTCAATATTATCGTTCCGGCATAAGCGATCTGGTTGATAAAGAACTCGCCGAAATTCTTGATATACATTTTTGCCTTGGTCGCATCAACAACGGCAACCGCACTGTTTATCTGAACATCAAGAGATCCCGCTGTATTCTCAACAGCCTTTAAAACGTCCGAAAGCTTTCCGACTCCCGAGGGCTCTATAAGGATCCTTTCAGGTGCATAGGTGCTGATAACTTCCTTAAGTGAAGTTCCGAAATCTCCCACCAGTGAGCAGCAGATACAGCCGGAATTCATCTCCTTGATCTCGATACCGGACTCCTGAAGAAATCCTCCGTCAATTCCGATCTCACCGAATTCGTTCTCGATAAGAACAGTCTTGCTTCCGTTAAGTGCCTCTGCCAGGAGCTTTTTTATAAGTGTGGTCTTTCCTGCTCCGAGGAAGCCTGATACAACGTCAATTTTTGTCATTATGATTCGCCTCGATTCTGATTTTTCAGTTAGTGATAACAAACATTTCTACCGTCGCCTATTCTACCACTTATCCCTGTTTTTGTATAGTAAAGGCCGAAAATGTTATAGATTTTTTAGAAAGATTTATTATGCGGATCTTTTCGAAAAAACACCCCGCGGCAAGCCGCGGGGTATTCGGCAGAACTGTAAGCCGGGTTATGTCTCGGAGCCGTAAGGCTCCTTGGGTGATCATCTATCTAGTACGATCGTTGCCGACCGCATCAAGCGACCTACCTGGGAAGCGGACGGGCAGCCCTTGATTTCCCTGCTTGGTCTTGCTTCGGATGGAGTTTACACGGCCTGCATGTTAC